>Ga0268276_1003400_pt1 | contig 12388 bp, 10 predicted proteins | sample saktaG_4_FD_190145 | JGI IMG/M metagenome (GOLD analysis project Ga0268276, IMG submission 190145) | Saline water microbial communities from Sakinaw Lake, British Columbia, Canada - sak_2010_1_5_45m | ecosystem: Environmental > Aquatic > Non-marine Saline and Alkaline > Saline ...
TCAAACTTAAATGGTCGGGCTTTTGAACATCTTTCATTTTTTCTTCCTTTTGTTTTCTTGTTTGGGACTCTCTCTGTTGCCTCGCGATTTCCTCGTGCCAACCAACTTTGCCTTTTCATCCAATATCCGCTCCAGCAGTTTTTCAGCACTTTCAAAATCCCGTCCTTCCTTTTCAGCAAGTTCAGCTTCTGTGATCACCAATTCACCGCGGAAAGCTTTGGCGAGTATAGACTGGGAAAGCTTATCCACCATGGCTTTTGCTTTCTGGTAGTGCGATTCCAATTTGTCGGACAGGGCGAAAAGTTTATCAACTTGCCGGACGATCTCCTCTTGTTCTGGGAGGGGAGGAAGTGGGAAAGGGTACTCAGTTAATGTCGGAAGTTTAATGTTTGGTTGGCCTCCACTTGAATATGATATATTTCTAATATTTTCCTTTTCCGTACGAAGGTAATAATCGACATAAAGACTTGAGAACTTTGTGGGGGTAATAATTCCAATAAGGCTGTCAGGGAAGCACATTTCATAGGCAAGTAATCCTGTATTCCCAATCGTTGCACCAACAATAGCAATAGCTATCGTATTCTCTTTAAATTGTTTACTTACTCGTAATCCAAGTTCATTCAAGGTCTGGTTGTGTTCTGTAATAAAGCCACCTTGCTTTGGCAGATTACCTATTTGTATAAATGGATACTTGCCATTATAATATCTCGGATCGTTTCGTGGTCTGATAGAAAAACGACCTCGACTTAAATCGGCATAGTTCCCTAAGGCACACCAAATCCAATTATCCGGAATATCATATAATTCCTTGAACTCTTTGTTAATTGAAAAGTTCTTTCTAGATATTAACTCCATTGCATTATTAACCTCCGGATGCTTATCCCTCCATTTCTCAGTCAACTTTCCGGTAACTGCGGCAGTAAGAACCGACTGTCGGAACCGTTTGATTATTGCAGGAATTTTATCCAATCGCTGTTTAACTTTTGCCATGAGGGGCATAATTTGATCCAACTTGGCGATAATGCGTTTTTGTTCGTTGAGGGGGGCAATAGGGAACTGCAACTGCCAGAAAATGTCTGGATTTACATGTGGTGTGCCGGTTCCCTTCGGTTTCGAATTGATATAAGAATAATGTCGATTGATAAAATTATAGAGAAATTCAGGATGGATTAATATCGGGGTCAACACCATAAGGGTCGAGCCAGCAGCACCTTCCATCCCCATTCCAGTTAATCCAAAACGTGCCCCATCCCAAACAACAAGAATATCAGTCTTAGATATCAATTTTGACGATTTGGTGTCAGCGTATTCATCGATTATACCTTGTTCAAACGCTTTGATGTTAATATATGGCACGAGATCATCATCTTTCGTGTGGGAAAGGGTTTTTGGTTTTTTGCCCTTACCGTAAACAAGAATTTTATCTAAATCAATTCCAATCCAACCTTTTGGGAACACATCATTCATTCCATCTCCTCCGCATCAATGAGGGTCAGTATTTCCTGCAGTTCATCAACACAAGCATTCAGCTCGGTAATCGCATCACTGGCCAATACTTGCGGTTCCGGCAAGGAATTGGGATCTTCAAGGCCGTCATCTTTCAGCCAGGTGATGTCGAGATTATAATTGCGCTCTTTGATTTGAGAAAGGCTATATTTGCGAAAACGACTTTCATCTCCTAAGTCAGTTCGTTTTGATTGTCCGTTTGGGTCCTTTCCATAACACTTTTCAAATTCTTCAAACATTTGCGTAACAAGAGGTCGGTCTTTTTTGGTCACCCCTGGGATATTTGTCCGGTTATCATAAATCCAGATATTCTCAGTCTTTAAACCCTTCTGAAAAAATATCACATTTGCTTTTACTCCCTGACTGTATGGCGTAAAGGTCCCATTGGGCAGTCTCAGCAGGGTGTGAACATTGCAATCTTCCATCAGGTATTTAAATATATCTCCCGCCTCATCGGAAAAAAGCACGTTGTCGGGTAATACCATGGCTGCCCTTCCGCCTTGATTGAGAATGGTGACTACATGTTGTATAAAGTTAAGCTGCTTATTGCTGGTGGAAACAGTGAAGTCATCCCGAACAGGAGCTTGGTTGGCACCCTTTGTGCCAAAGGGAGGATTTGTCAGGATGCAGTCATACCGTTCACCACGATCGGGTTCATAAATACTGTCGCCAAGGTATATCTGTGGTTCAAGTCCATGGAGAAAGAGATTCATGAGCGCAAGGCGACGTGGACGGGGAACCAGTTCCTGGCCGTAATAGGTTTGTTTCTTTATACGCAGGACATCTTTTCTTTCCAGCGCTCCTTTGGAAACCACCATCAACCATTCGTAGGCGACCATCAAGAATCCGGAAGTCCCGCAGGCAGGGTCGCAAATTTTATACTCTTTCGCAACTCTCGGATCCGGCCGCATTGCATTCACAATGGAACTGATCAGAACCCGCGGGGTAAAATACTGACCCGCTCCCTTTTTACCCTCCGCTGCCGATTTCTCTAAAAGCCCTTCAAAAGCAGCCCCCTTCACGTCCACATCCATGGAGGACCAATCGACCTCGTCAATCATATTGACGACTTTTTTTAAATTGACCGGATTGGTAAAGCGGGGCATTGCTTGTGTGAAAATATCACCGAGCAGACCGGATTGTTTGCTCAATCCTTGTAACATTAATGCAAAAATATCCAATAGTTCTGTGCCTGATTTTTCCGTAAATGGTTTCCATGAACAATCAATTTTGACCTTCTTTTTATCTTGTTCATATTCAATAGATGATAGGTCAATGCCTCTCTCATCAGCCATTTTCAAGAATAAAAGATATGTTAACTGTTCAATATAGTCACCATAATCAATACCATCATGACGGAGTGTATGACAAAATCCCCAGAGTTTATTTACAATATCAGACATAGATTATCAGGCCGCTAGTGTTTCATTTATTTTGTTTGTCAACAGGTTTAGGTCATCGCCGAAGACCTTTTTAGCGACACTCAGTCCGCCATGCCGCTCAAATACCGGCATAATTTCGAAGTCTTCAACGGCGATAGCCAGATTTTTTATTAGATGTTCCTTAATGTATGCAAGCCAGGTTTGCTGTTCGTCGGTGAATTGTTTTGTTCCCATGATCGAAGAAATTGCTTTCTCAACCCGTTCTTGTGCGGTTAGAATTGGTAAGTGAAAATCTGATGCATGCTTGATCATGGAGATGATATCGGCGAGAGGCTTTTTGTATACAAGCTCATACCCTCTCTGCAAGTCCTTCTCCGAGAAATCATTTTTGCGCAATTTGTTGCGCAGCTCTTCCAGCGCACCAGAATTCCATTTTCCAGGCCTGGATAGCAGAATTTCGATAGCCTGTATGTGTTCGGGGTTCTCTGCGACAAATTTCTCAAAGAGTTTCAGGTAGTCGGCTGGCTTCTGGTAATCACTGCCAACTCTGAACATCACTTCATCATCAACTTCATCTATAATATCATATGCTCTAAGGAAAACTTTCCTGGGTCTGGGTAAATCGAGAAGTAAGTCAATAAAATCTTTATCTCGTAGCAACTTCATGGTTTCTGTAAAGTTCGTATCCAGATTTCCCTTGAGTTTATCCGTGTAGGATTTCAGATCTCCATCAGGGATATATTTGGAAAGTTTTTCCCGTGCTTCGGCACCAACATTTTTTTCAATCCGCCGCAATCGTTTGATGAGAACTTTGATGTTATACTCTCGGTCCCTGTTGTCCCAGATTCGTTCGATGATTTCAGGAAGTGGGATCGTATCTTGTTGCAGAATAACATCAAAGTCTGTTGCATTTTTAAAGTACTGAATGAGTGTGCCGTCAAAACAGTCAAAGATGGTGAATTTCTCTTTATTGATCTCGGGGCAAAGCCGGGTTCCACGTCCCAGCATTTGTACCCAGAGGATACGAGATTTTACCATCCGCATAAAAACGACCATCTCAATGGCGGGTATATCAACACCCGTGGTAAGCATATCGACAGTAACAACAATTTTAGGTTCAGGTCTATTCCTGAATTGTCTGATTTTTTGGAGTGGCCGGTCAACCGATGGGCTTCCGGTAATTTTCATTACGAAATCATCGCCTTTACCAAAAACATCTTTGCAGGTCCTTACAACTTCATCAGCATGAGATATGTGGGGTAAGTCATTTACGGCAAAAATCAGTGTTTTAGGGAATCTGCCCGTTTCTTCTTCAAGCAGGTCAGTGTATTTCTTTAACGCATTAATGATTTTCCTGGTACTATCAGGGGCCGTAATTTTCTCCTCTATCTCGCCAGCACTAAACTCCCGTTCATCTTCGAGATTGTCAAGTCGTTCGGCTCCAGTCGCCGTGTCTATTTCACCCACCAGTTCTCCCTCTTTCAAAAAGGCGCCATTGACATGGACATCAGATTTTATCTTCACCGCATCATAATCAACCAACCAACCTGCTAAAATAGCCTCTTCCGTAGTATATGTGTACACCTTATTTTTAAATAATGCAAGTGTATGAGTTGCAGGTGTGGCCGTAAGGCCGATTTTAATAGCATCAAAATAGTCCAGGACGTATTGCCACGTACCGGTTTCCTTTGCAGTATAACCACGATGACACTCATCGGCAATGATGAGATCAAATGCATTGATCGGTATATCCAGTTTATCGGCGTCCACATCATATTCCATGCTTTCGACAACCTCTTTGCCCAGGAGATTGATTGCCATTCGCTGGATGGTAGAAATATAAAGAAAAGTGTGTTTTTCCTGTGGTTTGGTCAGATATTCCTCGGGGAGGATCTGGGGATTAAAGGGCATGTTTTCTTCGAGATCATCGCGTCTGAATTTTTGACTGTAGACCTCGTAATCTTTGTCCAGCTTTAATCCGTCGGGTGTTTGAAACGCCGCAATTGCCGAAACCGTTTGTGCCGCCAGCGATCTTCTGTCGACAAGAAACAGAATCCTTTTTGAATGACCGGATTTCAACATCCGATAAATAGCGGAAATGATTGTAAATGTTTTTCCTGTCCCTGTTGCCATGGCAAGAAGCATCTTCCTTTTGCTGTTGATCAGCGCTTCTTCAACAGCTTCAACCGCCAGGATCTGATAAGGTCTGAGTCTGGTGATCGTATTGACCGGGTTTTCAAGGAACCACTTTTCTGCTCCCACAGTATTCCGGGTAAATTTATCAAGTAATGCCTGCGGAGAATGGAAATCGCTTATTTCGTAGGAAGTGTTTTCTTTTTTTCGCACATCAAGATGAAAGATCAGTTCTCCATTGCTTGAGTAAAGAAACGGAACTTTATAATCACGCCATTCGCCAACGGTTTGCTTTACCCCCCTGGAGTAACGTTTGGCCTGTTCAAGCACATTTTCAGCTCCGACAGCTAATTTTTTTGCCTCAACAATACCCAGCAGTTTCCCCTGAACAAACAAAGCGTAATCGGCGGGACCGGTTTCGGTGGGGTATTCTTCAACTGCATGTGCCGAAAGCACTGTAGATTCAGAAACCTTGGCATAGTGGATGATGTCCCACTTTAATAACGATGAGGTCAACCTGGTATCGATTCTTTTTTTTCTGGTAAATGCTTCAGATTCACACATGGAACAATTCTACTGACGGGATTCTCAATCAGTAAAATTAGAATAAATTTTCATTATCATATGCAGATACAGTCAAATCATTATATGGCACTGGATTTTAGAGAAGCCGTCGGCTAAACGATCACGATTCAAAACGGATTGACTAAGAAATTGGTTGACAGGTTATTGCTCAGATGAAATTCGGTGAATATTTGATTTTTCGAATAATGATGTTGGCCCGGGATTAATAATGGACAGGAGGGAATTAATACTCTTTTCTAAATGGACCAAAGTAAGATGCTTTAAAATTCTAACAAACCAATGGTAATTTGAAGTCAGGGTTTCTGTAGAAGAACGGTATCAATTGGTTTACTGCATCAAAGTAAAGTATCTCTTTGATGGTAGATAATTCCCGAAAAGCATTGCGGTGACATTTCCTGAATTTAACTTTCTTACAAAAAGGACAATAAGCAGTTCTGATTGGATTGTAACCTTTGATAATTAAATCAAACATGGAAATTAGTTCATGCGGGTTTCTTGCTTTCAGCTTGCCTTGATAATAGTCAATCTTGCCGAAAATTCCATGGGGATACTCACCGTACGCGTAGTAACCCTCATGCCTCCTGAAAGTTTGATTTGCCAAATAGGGAATAGCGAATTGTTGAATGTACTTCAATACATGCAACACTTCCTTACATATTATTATTTCATTGGGAGGAATATCAACACAGCAGGATTTATCATGAGATTCATAAACATGCCAATCAACAATTTTGGGAAAAGCATTCCCAACTTCGAACAATTTTGGGAAAGCTGTCGGGTAGCTTTCGCTGCCCCTTATTTCTACATGGTATGTTTCCCATAACCTACCAGTATTATCAACAATATCAAGCTCCCCCTTTAGAAATTGCTCACTATCAGTCTCAACCAGGCTTAGTTTATCAAACGAGACGGGAACAATTATAATATCACTCTCAAATTGCTTGTTTTTCATTACTCAGCATAGGGCTTTGTAGTGGCGGGAATTAAGGATATGAGTCCTGCTGATGTATTACTTGTATCATCCTTATCATCTCCTAATGGGAACCTTTCGCTTAAATGTTTCCGCCACAATTCTGTTGCTTTCCGGAAATTTCTTTCCTGCAGCGCTTTTTTCGCATCATCAATAAAATCAGCAAGACATTTCATAAAATAATCCTGTTGAGGATAATTCTTTAATAAGTTTTCTCCTTTGGGGACAGTAGGCCTGTTGCATGTAAATTCATTTTGCAACCGGGATTGTATCATTACAAGTGTTTCTTTTAAGGCAATGTCATCCCTGCCTTGCCGGTAAACAGCATTCTCAGCAAACAAAATTGAGATTACCAACCCGCTGGGCATCGACTTACATTCATTAATAAATTCCCTGTTATCACACCAGCTCTTACCAAAACGAACCAACCTTCTAAGTTGGGGCTCTTTCTCTGCTTTTTCATTAAACCATTCAAGGAATGCTTTCGGGTCACTTTCAATCCAACCTGCTTTTTTATGAGCCAATTCCGGTATATCTCCTTGCTTATAATAAATAGGTTGGTCTATGTTATGACCGTCAGAGAACAATGTTCGTACACACGTATTTTTATCAACAGGATCTTTGTCGGTATGACCTTTAACCGCCTCATAAACCCAATTGTGGTAAGTAGCAGGCGTGTTTCTTTCTTCGATGGGCTTATCGCCTACGAAATAAATTCCATCATCTACATCGTAATAAAGGATAGTTCTCTCCCCGTTGCCCTCTCTCATTTTACGTGGTAATGGATTTATAACAGTATCCATTGACATTGAACCTTGTCCACAAAATTTTGGCTGGGATTCATCCGGTTTATTATCATTAAACCACTTTCTAACCCTCTTACGGAGCTCTTTACGAGAACTCTTAAGTTTCTGCATTCGGTTATCCGTTAGCCTTATTTCTCCGTTATATTCCTCAAAATGTTCGCTGCAATTTGCCATAATATTAGTATTTAATTTTCGTGATGTAATTTTTTACTGATGTACTTCATTTCTATTTTCCCTTTGGTTTGAAATGGCAATCGTTCTGTGTAGTATTTACCTACTAAATGTTTCTCATTGTCGGTTTCAATTAATTTGCAAACCTCTGTGCCATAGTGAGGAGAAAATCCCAACTGAAAATTCCCATCATTCAGATAATTGTATATTAATGAGTAAGTTCCATCCTTATCTTTTACTATAGTGGCTTCTATGCTGGTAGATGCAGACGAAAGTGTACCATCATTTTTTCTAGTCCATGAATTAACTACGATATCAGATCCATTCTGGACAATTACCTTGATATGTTCCAAAGTTGCTGAGACCAATTCGCACTGTTCGTTCCGGAATTCATATAATAATGTTCCTTCATACCGTCCCGAAAAATCAGGAACCCAGTACATCCAGCTAAACGGTTTCACATTCCAGAGGTACCTGTTTATAACTCCAAACAAACCACTAATGACAGCGAATACAGAAAATGAAATGCCCAAATGGTACTGAATGTATTTATTGGTAATAAACAATGCCAAAGCTAGTATGGTACAAATGAAGATGAATGCACTCGATTTTAAGTAGCGAAGATTAAACTTTTCCATTTTTTACTTTTTGGTTAGCTTTGTGACTAATTGTCGTCCTCTTGTACTACCAAAATCGTCACTAACGGTTTTTAGTAGTCATAATGGCGTTTGATGTAAATGGCAATCCAGGACTTAAGTAAAGAGACAACTGAGAACCTTTTGGAATATATCCAATGGAGGAACGAACCTGATTATGCAGAAATAGCAAAGGAGGCTTTCAGGGTATTCACTTACCGTTTTCAGTTGGACCTTCAAAAGAAACTCATTACGATTTGTAAGAACTGGGGATACGACGAACAAGTAGCAACTGAAATCGCTTATGGCACATTTGAAAAAGTGTGGAAATATCCGACATTCAAAAAGGAAAAGTCAAAGCAAAAAGAATTCGATAAAGGAGTTCTTTTCTATCTGTACCGTATCGCGAGTAGGTTATTGGCAGACTATAAAAAATTCGAACATGGCGAAGTAAGCCCTTTCACAGGTGATGAAGAAATAATTCGGGAGTTTCCTGACATTGAAAACATGTACATTGGAATTGAAAGAAAGGCAATCCTGTCAGAGAGATATGAGCATATCAAAAATGCTTTGGCTCGGCTATCTGCAAAACATAAAATAATTTACCTCACTTACAAACAATACGAAGCAGAGACTAAGGATGGATATAAACTTCCGAGAACATTATTAAAAAAACTCCGCGCTGAACTTAACCTGACTCAGAACTCCATCCGTATTTATAAGAATGAAGCATTTAATGAGGTTGATACTTATTTGAAAATCTATGGCTCAAAATAAAAAACACATTACGTCTGAGAATATAACCGAATGGTTAGCTTCTACCGGGTTCCTATTCCCAAGGAATGAAGTTGAGATTCAAAGGTTTGAAAAACTTTATGGTGATATTGATTTTGGTTTGACGGGCCAGGAAATCGACCCTGAAAAAATTATCAATAATACTTTTAGAGAAAAGAAGATTTTAAATATCCCTGCCGATACCAATCAAAATCAGATCAGCGAATACAGAATGGTAGCTCGTAGCGGGAAAGTTCTACCCAAACACATTATTGACAAAATTATAAAGAACCAGAACAAACCAAAAAATGATACTGCCTCACCGGAAGATACAAATAAATAAAATGGCGGAATTTATTGCCAATGAATTTTCCGATGGAAATCTCACTTTGTTGAACAAGATTGCCAATTATGAAGATGTGTCATTTTATTTTGACAACTATGAAGACGCTTTTGATGGGATGTTGCTCTTCGATAACAAAGATTTTCATATTCATTTAAATATCGATTTGGGTAACCAGGAAAATTCTAAACGGGGCAGGTTTACATTTGCACATGAATTGGGTCACTACTTTTTGGATGAACATCGTTTGGGTTTAAAATTTGGGTTACTTGAACCTCATGCTTCCTTCCATAACTTAAATCAAAAATCAAAGATTGAAGAAGAAGCAGACTACTTTTCGAGTTGTCTCCTAATGCCACAACAAAAATTCAGAAGACAATCTGGGGGGAAGGAATTTTCTATCGATATTTTAATGAGCCTGTCAAATAGTTTTCAAACAAGTTTACTGGCGACCTTAATACGCTTCAGTGAAGTTGGGACTCATGAAGTATTTGCGGTCGTTTCAAAAAATAATATTGCAAAATGGTTTGTTAAAAGCACTGACTTTCCAAATTGGAAATTTAAATTTAAAATTGGTGATAAGATTCCGCAAACAACCGTAGCTGGAGAATATTTTACTGGAGGGGGAAATAAATTTACAGGTATTGAAAAATTGAAGGCTGAAGATTGGTTTAATCCCCCAGCAGAAGATCACAGAGCTTACAGGCAGATGTATGAACAATGTTATTATTCTGACAGTTACGAGTATATTATTAGTTTGATGTGGTTTGATTGAAAGTATTGGAACCAAAACTAAATCATTAGCACAAAGATCATTCTTATTCAAAACTCATAATCATACGTAATCTCAGGGATCACAATCGGATTGTCCCGGTCCATGTCGAGGTCGCTTTCTTTGAGGCTTTTGTCCAGTTTTTTCTGGATCAGTTTATCGAGGTAGTCTGATAGCCGGTCGTATTCGTTCTTGTTAGAAAGTAGTTTCATGAGGGATGGGATTAGTTCAAGGAGGATAAAAAGCAGGGTGATGCCAATGACCATCCAACGCGAATTCTTCGAGGGATCCTGTTCCACAATTTCATGCATGGCTGTGTATTTGGCCCAGAAGTCGTAGACTGCATTTGTTGAATATACCTGAAAATCCCGTTGCATCTGAGCAAGCCTCTCTTCGCGGTAGTCCTCCTTATCCCTGATCTGAGATTCAAGCTGCCTGATCTCGTCATCATACCGGTCCACATTATTCTGAGCATACCTGTAACGGATGCCCATGCCGGGAATTCCTGAAAAGCCATCTCCAGACAATCCAAGATCCTCCGCCTCCACACGCTTGAATTCATCATCACGTTTCATTACATAGATCGTCTTCATCTTCTCGAGTTCACCGATCTCTTCGTTGATCTGGGAAAGAAAGTTTTCGCGCCGGTCCAAAAACGGAGCGATCTTCTCCGCATGAACCTCTTTGATGTGCTGGTTGATCCGGCCTTCCAGGATTTTGAGTTTTACTGGAACGGAGATGACAATCCCGATCGTAATGGCCAACGGGATACGAAGCAGAGCAGCCACCTTGTTTTTTGCTGAAACGATCTCACGGTCAATCGCTCCGATCATCACAGCAAACAAAGAGGCGCAAAAAAGGACAAGCATCCTGGATCTGACGGAAAGAATATAGTCACGGCTATAGTCATCCCACTCTCCGAAAATGGTCGTCAGCGCATAATAGCTGCTGATAAAGGCAAACATGGCGGTAAGGAGGACAAACAAGCCTAAGGCTTTCTGCTGCCCCCTTGTCCTGTTATTGCAGCGTTCCATGATAACAGGATCTGATTTGGATAAACGATATAGCAGGTTCATTGTCGTGGTGATTTTAATTGATTAGTTTATGAAGAAAGGCACTGAAAGCCTCTTCAATCTTCGCGAAATCAAGCGTAATTCCAAGATATGAGGACGCCTTTGACATCAAACTGGTAACAGGCTCCCAGAAAAGAAACAGAATGGCCAGTGTTACACCCATACGGAACAGCAATCCGAAAAACGAAACAGATCGCCGGCTGCGATAAGCATACTGACCTGTCCCGCGACGGTACGCAGCAGCGGCTACCCTACTCGAGTAGACCTCAGCCACCTCATTATTGTATAACCGGTCGTATTCAGGAACGAATACATTTCCGAATTCCAGTGAGATTAGGGTCACCCCCACAAAGCAATATTTCTCGATGTATTTGTACGGGATCCAGGCATGGCCCGCATACCCCTTGTCATTCCGCGGAGCCCATTGCGGCCCCCAGCTATTCCTGACCAGAAACAGTTGACGGTCATCGTCATAACCAACCACCAGCATCGCATGGTATCCCACGATTTCCTCTCCCGGAAGAGGCATCGTGACCCATCCCGTTTCATTTGTCGAATGGCTGAAGAAAGATTCGCGGAGTTCAAGACCCACCTCGACAGGATTTCCTTTGCCACCGGAATTCAGGTTGAGCAAGTATTTGATGTCGGCCACCTTGCTTCCCGGCCTGATGAAAACAGGAGAGGCAGAGACCACGCGGGTGCAATCAAACGCTTTCTCCCGCGGAGGCCCCTGGTGGGTGGAACCATTTTCACAGGGATTGTACGGCCAAATGGCCTCTTTCACGTTGCCATAGTCCACCAGGTTCTCATCCGACATGATCTCCATGGCAGTTTCAATGAAGGTTCCCTCCTCATGTGGGATTCCGTCTCTCCATTTACATTGGTGATACAGGAATTGCCGGGACCACTGTTGATTCGATTTGTAATCCAACAGGGAACAAGCCGCATTGGCAACACAGGTTCCACGATCACCCTGATCAAACACCTCACCCGTATCCTTGTACCCAGGAACCACAAAAAATCCTTTTGCAATGCTGATCCTGGCAGCATTGATCCAGAACCGGTTGATCCGCAGGGCAGAATTCCTGACGGCTCCCAGCGCCCAGGAGAATCCAAAATGGTAACTGGTAAACGATCCGGGGATCCGTTTACAGGCTCTGACAATCTTCATGGAATCCCGATAAGGGAGATGAAGCGCACGATGGAGACGATTCGCCATCACCTTCTCGTTATTCTTC
>Ga0268276_1003401_pt1 | contig 12388 bp, 12 predicted proteins | sample saktaG_4_FD_190145 | JGI IMG/M metagenome (GOLD analysis project Ga0268276, IMG submission 190145) | Saline water microbial communities from Sakinaw Lake, British Columbia, Canada - sak_2010_1_5_45m | ecosystem: Environmental > Aquatic > Non-marine Saline and Alkaline > Saline ...
TGATGATTTTGACATTTGATTGCCAATCACTTTTTTTTATTATATAATCTACTTGTAACAGAAAGGATAATTCTATGCAAACATCAAATTCTCAATCCATCAAAATTGAAAATATCAGACTGGTTGTCGAAAAGCTCATTGAGTTAAGAGAAACCTCTAGAATTGAATTGGCTAGAATCACAACTTTAAACAAAGCAACTGTCTCTTCTATTATTTCAGAACTTATGCAGAAAGAATTAGTTATTGAAACCGACAAGACAGTTAAGACCAGCGGACGTAGTGCAAAAGTTGTTGCTTTAAATAAAAATGCTGGAAGAATTCTAAGTATTGAGCTATTAACAGATTCTCTATATGGTGTAGTTACCAACTTATTTGGCAATATCCTTTTTGAACTTAGAAAAGAAATTATTGATCCTGAATTTAAACCTTATCTGAAAGTACTATTATCAGCAATTGATGAACTCAAAATCAATACAAAGGACTCAACATATGGTGTCATTGGAATTGGAATCGGTGTTTATGGTATTCTTTCTAAAACTAAGAAGATTAAGTATGCTCCATTCATATCTTGGAAAGATATTGATTTAAAAACCATTATTGAAGATTATACAGGTATAGAAACTTATGTAGAAAATGAAGCAAACATATCAGCTTTAGGTGAACATGTCGTCTATGCTGAACAAGATAATTTAATTTCTTTAAATATAGGTATTGGTGTTGGAATGGGTATTATCATCGATAATAAGTTATATACCGGTGAAAATGGATATGCTGGTGAAATCGGACATACCATCATTGTCCCCAACGGAAAAAAATGCGTTTGTGGCAATTTCGGGTGTTTAGAAACATACATATCTGATCCAGCATTATTGTCTCGTTACTTTGAGCTTTCACATGAACATATTACGATGAATGAATTAATTACTCGCTATAAGAAACAAAATGAATATGCAATTATTGTTTATAATGAATTTATTGAAATCCTAAGTTTGACGATTAATAATATATCTCAGATCTTAAATCCTAAAACAATTGTCATCAATAGTAAGATTGTTGAAAACATTCCAGAAAGCATATCGGAGATTAAGAATCAATTGAGATCACAAATCATGAGTCTAGAAGTCCTTACTACATCTAAGTATCGTTCGAAAACTAATGTTCTCGGATTAACTCATGTTCTTATACAAAATTTCTTAAATGTTGATACATATAAAATTAAATCAACCATCTAATACAAGTTTGGGTAGCGTTTTCAAACATAGTTTATCACTTAAATTAAGTTTTGTAAAGTATATTTTCACCTTTTTTTGCTTTTGCTTTTTTTGAGTACAAATTAATTGCATAATAAAGGACTAAGATGCAAATAATAAGAACAACCGGTCAACGGCTGCTCTTATTTTTATAGAAGCATAGAATATTATGGTTTAAGATGCAAACTACAAAATCTAGCATATTCACTTGACATATAGGTTTAAATAATGTATGCTAATTTTATAAACTACAGTTGTAGTCGAGGAGATACTATATGAGATATGAAAAGATTACAGAATCTGAGTGGCAAATCATGCGCATACTATGGGAAAACAATCCCCAATCATCAGCACAGATTATTAATCACGTCGCTTTAATCAATGTGTGGTGCCCAACAACGATTAAAACATTTATTTCACGTTTGGTTGATAAAAAGATTCTGGGTTTTAAAACAGCCAATAACAAAAGATTATACTCTCCACTAATAACTGAAAAAGATTGTGTTATCAATGAGATGAAATCAGTCATCCAAATGATTTATGGTGGAAAAATAAATTCACAAACTGATAACTTTGTTTTTTACGGCCATGACGATCAAGAATTTATTAATCAATTATCATCTACTATCGAAATTGATTATAAGTCCTTATCACAACACTTTAATTATCATTTGACTGAGAAACAATCAATTTATCTTTATTCAAATCAAAATCGTCTGTTTTCTGCATTTGGGATGAATTCAGCTCCTTCATGGGTTCGAGCTGGATCAGTGTGGGAAATTCTCCATTTAGCACCTAAAGAAACTTTTGATGATCGCAACCCCAATCGGTTATTGCATCATATTCTAACTGAATCTATCCTTTATCATATCAATTCAACAATACCTTATTGGCTACAACAAGGTGTTGCTGCATATGAAAGTAAGTGGTTAAGCTGTGATGATATCAAAAGATCAATACTAAAACAAAAAGCGATGATAAATAATCTCGATTTGAGTGATTTATCAGAACACTTTCAATTATTTAGAGAAAGCAATGGGCATGAATTAACTTTTTCTTTAATTGAATACATTGTTATTACATATGGATATTCATTACTCAATGATTTTGTGAGAAATCCAAATGAAACGAAACGCATATTTAAACTAAACTCACAAACCTTGTTAGAAAATTGGAAAACATTTATTTCAAATCAATACTTGAAAGGGTAAAATATATGAAAAATAGAATGATTCTCGTTATGTTTATTATTTTCGCATTAGTCATTCTTAACGGATGTACTCCAGAACAAGAAATACCTATTGTATGTGAAAATGGAGAACATCTTGTAGATGGTAATTGTGAAATTATCCCTATTGTATGCAATACAGATCAAATTCTTGAAAATGGAGTTTGTGTTTCTCAACCACCAGTTTGTAGTGTAGGTGAGACATTAGAAAACGGAATTTGTGTTACCCTTCCACCAGAATGTTCAGTTACTCAGATTCTTGTTGATGGCGTTTGTGTTTTGATTGAAATTAATGAGAACGAAAAAACTTATACACTGCAACAGGCCATTCGCGATTTTAATCAACTTGTATCAAGTTTAGATAACAATAATCCAATGTTATTTTCAAATCAGGAAGATATTATTCCTATAATACAAGAACAAAGGACTCTTTTGTTTGATGGCATGACTCAAATACAACTATTTCGTGTTCTGGCTCCAATAGTTTCAGCATATAGATGTGGTCATACAGGTATTTCACCTAGTGTAGTTTTATATCAATACAATCGCGAACATAGTCCTATTTTCCCAATATTCGTGAAATTGATTAACCAAGAATTATTTGTCGCTGGAAACAACGAATCCTATGAAATACCGCTTGGTTCAAAAATCGTTAGTATAAATGGTGATTCAATAGAGACAATATTTGAATTGATTTTGGAATCACTCTCTGCTGATGGACAGAATATTACATTCAAGTATGCTATGATCGATATGATGTTTAATGAATTATATTTTGAGTATGTTAGCAGTAATGAGACATTCTTAATAGAATACATTGAACCTGATTCATCAATACTACTTTCTCAAACGATTGATGGGGAAACCAGTGAGGTGCTTTATGGCGATGGCATCTTCCAACACGAAGATCCATTTCACGCAGAATATAGTGATGGTTATGCCATACTTACACTTGACACATTTCAACCATTTGGATCTTACACAAGAACAAGTTTTTCAGATTTCTTCCTTGAATTCTTCACAACTGTAGAAAACCAAGAAATCCAAAATGTTATTATTGATATTCGCAATAATGGTGGTGGAGATCCAATGGTATCAAGTGATTTATTCTCCTATATAGCTGAATACTCGCAACCTTATTTTGCACCTGAAAGCCCAAATTATTATCCAGGACTGAAATCAAATGTCCCATTGAAAGAACCTCATTTCAATGGCAATCTATATGTGCTTATCAATGGTATGAGTTTTTCTACAAGTGGTCATTTTTCAGCATTGGTGAAATCCCAGGGTATTGCTACATTTATTGGTGAAGAGTCAGGTGGTTCCTATACATGTTCAGATAACTCAACTCAATTTCGTTTATCAAATACTGGTATCGTGTTATTCACCTCAAGAACCATTTGGACTGTAGTAGCAAATGGTTTGGAATTTGGTAGAGGAATTGCTCCTGATTATCAAATCAATCAAACAATTGAGGATTATCTCAATGATGTAGATACTGTCTTAGATTTCACAATTAATTTGATTACTGGAGAATAAATAAGCTAAATGTTATTTGAAAAAAGTAGTTCAGTGTGAACTACTTTTTGTTATATTCTAATTGGATAACTTCTTTGGCCCCTAAATATTTTGAAAACTTGATCAATGCTTTTTCAAATTCCATTTCAAACTTTTTACTTCTTTTAAAGTTTTCTTCAAACCAGATATTTTTAATTATTAGTGGATCAGAATTTCTCTGTATTTCAAATTCTATTCTACCAACAAATTGACAGCCATAAAGCATTGGTAAAACATAATATCCATATTTGTGTTTAATCTTCGGAGTATAGACTTCCCAAGTATACTCAAAGTCAAATAAATCTTTAAGCAATTTTCTATCCCATATCATATTATCAAGGGGTGCTAGAAAAGAAACACTATCTGATATTTCGTTTGTTGGTTGCAATAGTTCAGTTAATGCATAGTACTTTTCTTTAAGCTCTTCAATCTCAATTTCAGTTATAATTCCTTTTTGAATGAGGTTTTGTAGATAGTGTGCTCTATTTTCCTTTTTTTCAATATTTAGGCCACTGAAATGAACTCCACTTTTATTTGATACAAGACCCATCGATTTGATTCTTCTCAACAAATAATACTCAATAAAAGATTCATCATCTTTAAACTCATCTTCTTGATCATGGTGCTGAATGAGTCTTTCGATCAAATCATATTGTTTCATAGTGTTTTTTTTATTATATATTCCTATTTTACCAATTTGAAACAGATAGTCAAGAGTTGCACTTGATGGCTTTGTTTGGCCCCATCTATGTTTAATAGAATCACCAATGCTAATGTCTTTGGCAAAGACTGGTCCTTTTTCTTTGATAATGTCTAAAACCTCATCAATATATGACATCGCATCTAATTGTAATCTATATTTTAGAGCGTATATCTCCAATTCTCCACGATGTTTTCTAATTCTTGCCATCAAAGGAAAATCTTCAGTTTGAAAGATGCTCATCTGCTTATCCCAAGCATCAATTAAGAATCTATCCCGATATAAAGCTTGATCTAATAATTCTTTTCTAAAACCTGAAATTCGAGATTGTAATACAAGTTCTGAATTTGTTCCTACAACATTTAATGGGTCATATTGAATGGATTTTAGACGATCAAAAACAGTATGAACACCATCCATACCTTTGAGATGATTGTTGGTGTTGATCATATGATATTTGACCATGTATTCTCTAGCTTCTTGTTTGGTCATTTTAATTTTATTCACTGATGCCCTCCATTAATTAACCGTCTAATCCTCATACTAATTATACTAAACCTGAATTATCTAAATGATACCATAACTATATTTGCTTTTCATAGATTCTCTAATAAAATAAAGAAAAGACATAAAAGTTTACCCTTTCATGTCTATTTTAAGATTTTTTTAATGAAACCAAAGTATCTGAAGCAAATGTGAGAATAATTACACTACATTTAGTGTTTCGGTAGCAACAATTTTCTTTTTAGTCAATAAACTAACGACAATAATCGTAATAAATGCTAGAGGCACACTAATAATTGCTGGGTTATCAATTGGCATAATTGAAGTGACATCTACCATATGATAAATGCTATTAATTGTTGTTTGTGAAAGAAGAATAATAGTCATTGAACTAATTAATCCAACTGTTATAGAAGCAACTACTCCTTTAGCGGTCGTTTTCTTCCAGAATAAGACCATGATAATCGCTGGTAAGTTGGCACTCGCAGCAACTGCAAAAGCCCATCCTACCAAATATGAGACGTTCATACCTTTAAACAATATACCGAGGATCATTGCCATAATACCAACTAGAATAGCAGTGATTTTTCCTGCAAATACTTTCTGTTTATCAGTCATTTTGATATTTAGAAAGCGATCCATGATATCATGAGCAACCGCTCCGCTAGAAGCGACAATCAGTCCACTTACTGTACCTAGAACTGTAGCAAAGGCGACAGCTGAAATCATCGAGAAAATGAAAATACCAAATCCTTTTGCCAGTAATGGTGCGCTCATATTGCTATTACTTAAGTCAATGGATCCATTGACCATGGCTCCAAGACCCATAAACATTGTTAAAACATAGAAGAATCCTATAGCGAGAATAGCGATAATTGTCGATTTTCTTGCTGCTGCTGGGCTTTTCACAGTATAGTATCTAATTAAAATATGAGGCAATCCTGCAGTCCCTAAGAATAGAGCCAACATCAATGAAATAAAATCTAGTTGATTCCAGAGTGTTGCTCCTTTTTCAGGATCTACCTTGAACTGTAATCCGGGAATTAAAACATCAGCTCCAGAAGTCTCAATTTGGTGAAAAATCGTTACTATATCATCCCCATCATGAATGACATCTTTACCCCATCTAATCAAGGTTCCTTCTTTAATCAATTCAATAAATTCCAATACACCTACAGCTCCTGTTGAAGTATCAGAACTTCCATCAACCTCACTCATGTGCCCAACAAGATAGAATTGAGCTTCTTCTCTTGGTGCACCATTATATAAGACCGATCCATCAGATTTATCTGTAATGAATAGTGTTTCCTTGAGGACCATATTTTCTTGATCGACTTCCCAGATAGTTTCATATAAATCACCAGGAATTACTATATACCAATACTTGTCCGTCTTAATGGTACGATCAATTACAATTGCCGTGTCATCTAAGGTAAGTGAATCACCTGTGATATTGGCAATGGTGAGTTCAACGAATGTATGATACTTTCCATTTTCACTATCTGGAGTGGTATTGATGCCATTTCTCAAAATCATCACAGTGATAACAACACTAAATATGATGAGCAATCCACCTTTTAAAAACTGAACATATGTCGTACTTTTCATCCCTGCAGTAGCAACGATAATCACAACTAACGTACCAACAATGACGACTCCAAACCAATAGGGAATACCGAGCAGTGGTTCAACTAAAGAACCAGCTCCTACCATTTGCGGTATCAAATAGAACATTGAAACGATTAATGTGCTTAAAGCTGCGAACAGTTGAATACCTTTACTATTGAATTTAGAATCTAAAGCATCGGTAAATGTATATTTACCTAGTTTCTTCATCGGTTCAGCAACCACAAATAAGGCAACTATCCAACCTGATAAATACCCAATTGAATATAAAAACCCGTCATATCCAACCATACTGATCATACCGACGATACCTAAGAATGATGCTGCACTTAAGTAATCACCAGCAAATGCTATACCATTGACTGCCCAATGAATATTTCCTCCGGCTTTATAATACGAATCACTACTTTGAGTTTTTTTGGAAAAATAGTAAGAAATAAATAAAACAAAGGCAACAATTGCCAGGAAAATCATTACTGCTAATGTGCTTGCTTCATATTTCATTGATTGTTCACCTTGTTCTTAATAGCCATTTCTTTTTCCTTTTTTGTGCAAAGATAATTGTAAATAGTAGCTAGAACCAATGCATAAAGAATCAATCCAATCCCATAAAAAATAGCAAGATTAATCTTACCAATATCAATTCCCATAAGTTTTGGACTTAAAGAATTAATTAGGATAAATCCTGCATACACAACCACAAACATGATAAACATTCTTACTCCAAGCTTTTCTTTATACTTACTCGCGCCATCTTCAATCCATTCAGTACTTTCATCGTGTTTCATTCCGATCTCCTATAAGTGTGTTTTTGCTTTGAATCCCAAACCATTGTAACATAAAAACAAAAGTAAAACAAAAGTTTATATTGAATATCACTCTGAAAATGTGTGTTTTTCAAATCAAAATAGATAGATTATGAAAATTTTGTGTATAACTGAAATTTTTTACATATCTCAATATGAAACATACTTGCATTATAGATTACACAATCACATCAATCTACATAAAATCAAAGAGCACAATTCAGCGAATTTTTAAAATTGTGCTATTTTCTTCACTTTATAGCTTGGATTGTGTTTATTATTTCAAGAATGAGTTTTATTAGAATGTGATAAAATATTGATGAAATAGATATATGATCGGAGAACAAAATGCCAAGTAGTGATTTATTAGTTGATCTTTATCAACAGGATTTTAAGAAGATTGATTTAGAATTCAAAATTAAACGTGTTCTATCAACTGATGGAGACCAGATAATTGATTTTATTCTTAAACGTTTCTCACCAAGATGGGCATCAGAAGTCAAGTCTGGACTATATAAACCCAATCCTTTTTGTTTTATTGCTACTGATGGTCAGCAAATTATTGGATTTGCATGTTATGATGCAACAGCAAAGGGATTTTTTGGACCTATGGGTGTTGATGAAAATTATAGAAGTAAGGGTATAGGCGCATCCCTGGTAGTTCAATGCCTAGAAGCAATGTATTTTGATGGATATGCATATGCTATTATTGGTGGTGTCAGCGAAAGGACTCAACCATTCTACTATAAAACATGTAAAGCTCTACCGATTGAAAACAGTAGAAAGATATATTCAAGAATGTTTGATCGATAAATAATAAAAATCCAAAAATAAAATGTAAACGGGTATGATTTCTCTGTTTACATTTTTTTAATTTTGGGATTGGATTAAATTAGATATTCCTTTCTTGAATCACTATAAAAATGATCCATGCAATAATGATTGTTGTGCATGCCATCATAAAGAATAAGATTGAAAATGCCATGATAATTTGTGAGTCTTTATTAGGAAGTATCTCGATTCTAAAACTGCAAGAATTGTAATGGATGCTATACCTCTTAAAACAAATCAAGGTATGAAAATATATGAAGATTTATTCTTAGATTAACTAAACCAGTGCCATTCGTGCCAAAACTCTGGGCTGTGTGTCAGATTGACACCTGCAATATAAGTTACAATCATGAATAAGATGACAGCAATGCCACTCCATAAAGTCAACACTTTAATCATTTTTGATTGTTTAACTGAGATGAATTGATGAAGGTATTGTCCTTTGAGGATTTGCTTATTCCATAAGCCGAGTCTTTTCATTAGAATATTTAAATACTTGAAAAGCATAGCTGATAATCCATAGGATAATATTGCTAATGCCATAAAGGTAAGTCCAAAAAACAGTGAGAATGGAAACATCATCGTTGGTATAAATTCTAATATATGAATCTGAATGATAGCATAAATACCCATAAGGAGACTGGCTAAAGATAAAGATATGATGGCTAGATTAACTAAATATAAAGATAACATGCCCATATAGATAAAAATATCAGAAATAATTACCGAATAAGCATTCATGAATTTTCTTTGTTTTTCTGCTTTATTTTCAGGCTTGAAATCAAGCAATATATCATCAATCTTACCTAAAGCTTTAGATACTTCTTCTTCAGTTCTCCCCTTCAATAACTCATTATCAAAATGAGATTCATAATCTTTAAGGATTTCATCAATATCTGTAATTCCTAATTTTTTCAGTCCATCTGATAATTGTTGGTTAAATGCTAGTCTATTCATCTGATTTTACCTCCAAGATCTCCAATGTCGTTTTGACAAATTTAATCCATTCTTCTTTCGATTCTAATAGTTTTTGTTTTCCGCTTTGAGTCAACTTATAATATTTTCTAGCAGGTCCACCACTTGTCTCGGAGAGATAAGTTGTCACATATCCATCATCTTTTAGTTTTCTTAAAATGGGATATACGGTACCTTGTGATAAACTGATTCTCTCACTTAAGGTATCGGATATATCATATCCATACTGATCTTTTTTATCAAGCATAGATAAAACAAGTAAATCTAAGACCCCTTTTTTATATTGTATGTTCATGTTTATCGACGCTCCTTTTTTCTAGTTGTTTGCACATCATCATGATGCAATCTATAAACGATAGAATTAGTTTTATAGAATAAAGAAATAATAAACCAATAACCTGTAATAAGGAAAATATAGTAAGGTATAAAGACTAATCCATTGATAACGGTAGTACTCAATACATTATTAACTATTGTGCCTTCTAAAAGTAAATAAATGAAGAGATGCTCTCTATTCAAGTCGAATACCAGTGGTATGAGAAGTGTGTAGGAAATAACAAAAAATGTGTAGATTAATATGCTTTTTCTATTTTCTTTGGTGTGAAGATAGTTTTTCATGACAATCACACTTCCTAGATAGAGCAGACCATGATTCAATACGGAAAATATGGTTAGTGCTAATCCGTTGTCAACAATCATGGATGATCCTAAAAATGGAAATGTCACCAAGTATATAATGCCAGAAAGGAGTGCAGCAAAAGTAACAAATGGTTTAAGATTATTAACGTTAAATAAATAGGCAATGGAAAATAAGAAATAGGAGATTGCAGAATATTCTAAAGGTATTTTGCTAAAATCACCCTGAATCCAATTGACTCCATACTCAATAGATTTATAAGCTATCAAATATAAGCAAATAATCTTCAGGATTAACAAGCTAGTCCTCTGATTGATTTTTAAGAAATAAAAAAGCAAGATATGAATTAAAATAATCCATACGAATCCAAAGATAATTAGTTCCATACTATGTACATTTTATATCAAGTAAATCCAAGACATCTTTATGATATTGTAGGTTCATGCTTGATGACTCCTTTTCTTAATCTTACAGGTACAACCTCATGATGCAATCCATATATTCTAGTATTCACTTTATAAAATATGGATATCATACCTAGATAAATAGAGACTATCAAAAGATTATAAGGCAGAAAAATAAATCCATTGATATTAACATTTTGAAATAGGTTATATAATATTCTACCATCTAACACCATGTAAATAAAGAGATACTTACCTTCAAAGTTAATCAGATACTGCATCGTAATTGAATAAGCAACGACGAGTAATGTGCAGATGAGAATTGATTTTCTGCTCTCTATTGTATAGAAGAGATTTTTCATAATGATGATACTTCCTATATAGAGCATACTGTGATTTAATAGTGCCAATAATGTTGTTGTTATGCCATTACCCGCTATAAATGAAAATCCTAAAAATGGAAACGTAATAAGATAACCTAAACCCGAAAGAAACGCAGCAAATGTTACAAATGGTTTGAGTGGTTTGATATTGAATAGGAATGTTATGGAGAATAGAAAATAAGTAATCGCTGAATATTCTACAGGTATTTTTGTAAAATCACCTTGAATCCAATGAAACCCATATTCAATTGATTTATATGAAAGAAGGATTAATGAGATCAATTTAACAATAAGCATTGATTTTGTTTGATTGAGCTTTACACTTCTTCTTACGATGATATGAACGATGATAAACCATAAGATACCATAGATGAAGGCTTGCATGAATAGTCTCCTTTCTGCGAGTCTAATATTATGTCTACTACTATTCATTGTATACTAGTTGAAAACAATTGTCAATACCCTAAATTAAATATACAAAAAAAGTGTCACAGACAATTAATGACTGCAACACAAAAATAAAATTGTTAAAATAGATGGATTCTATTGGATTGCTTTTTTAATTTCGTTTATTCTATCTTTTAGTGACAGTATGCATCCGCAATATCTTTGACAGTACAACCCATACTCTTTCGCTTTTTTTTGTCCTTTTCGATATCCAACTCTAAAATCTTCATAGTAAAATGGAATATCATAGAGCTTTGCATATTTTTCTGCAATTTCAATAATCACTTCATGCAGTTGATATGGGCTCACTAACAGTGAAGTTGTTACTGCATCATATCCATGCTCTTTAGCAAACTCAAAAGCTTTCTTTAATCGCATTTCATAACACATGTTACATTTATTTTGATCCTTGGATTCTAAAGCTAGCCAAAGATCTTCCTTGAAATCAGGTAGGTAATGCACTAAAAAGCCTTCTTGCTTAGCAAGCTTTTCGACACTTTCTTCTCTTTTTTCAAATTCTTCTATGGGATGAATATTCGGATTATAATACAATCCGTCAATTTCAATCCCTTTTTCTTTCATAACTTGTACCGGATACACCGCACAAGGTGCACAGCACATATGCATTAAAACCTTCATTTTTTACCTCTTATATAAGGTTCAGGATATTTGATTCCATATCCTAATTCACTTGCGTGATTAATGAATAGATAAGGATCTCTAAGAAGTACTCTTCCAAAATAGACCATATCGCAACGATTAGATCCTATCGCATTTGATGCCAAACTCAAATCAGAAATGAGTCCACCACCAATCACTGGTAGTCCAGTGAGTTCCTTCACTTTTTTCGCAAGATCTAATTGATATCCGGGATAAGCTTTAATCTTGACTAAAACATTACCACCAGAACTGACATCAATCAAATCCAAACCTAAATCCTTAACATAATTGATTGCTTCAGAAATAGACTCAGGAGTGACACCACCTTCAAGATATTCGAATGCAGAAACACGCAGAGCCAAAATCTTTTCCTTAGGCCA
>Ga0268276_1003406_pt1 | contig 12369 bp, 7 predicted proteins | sample saktaG_4_FD_190145 | JGI IMG/M metagenome (GOLD analysis project Ga0268276, IMG submission 190145) | Saline water microbial communities from Sakinaw Lake, British Columbia, Canada - sak_2010_1_5_45m | ecosystem: Environmental > Aquatic > Non-marine Saline and Alkaline > Saline ...
TTTCAGATACAATTACATAATTGTCTTCGTATCTTCTACTTGATAAATCAGGAATAATGGTTGCAGCTGCTAGCGACATCGCTACTGCTATAACTGCACCAGCCATGATGAAACTAAACAACATAATCTTACCCTTTTTTGAAGAATAGATTATTTTTTGTAATGCCAAGATGAAAATCTGTTTTAAAGAAACAATAGTTTTGAAATTTCTGTGAACATTTTTATTATCTAGAGAGTCAAGTTTAAAACTTGTCTCAAACATTTCTTTTCTATTTTTCTTAACATAATTCTCATTTTTAATAACCAAATTTGATGATGAATCAATCAATTTGACTTTATTGATTTGACTATCAACATCAATATACAGAGTTTTATTCTTAACAATCAGTTTAATTTGAATCGGATCAACAGTTTGTTTTGAATCGTTAAATAAATTGATGGAAACGTGATCATCTTTTAGTTCGGATAAATTATCTAAATCTTTCAAGTAAATGATGTTATCATCTGATATTTCGTGATCATGAAGGGCTTCATTCACATGGTCATTGATGACTACACCATCTTTAATTTCAATGATACGATCACCATAAAGCTTAGCAATATCTTTTTCATGAGTCACTAAAACAACAAGCTTTTGCTTGGAGATTTCCTTGATGATATTCATGATATCAAGTGTATTTTTTGAATCAAGATTGCCAGTGGGTTCATCAGCAATAATAACTCTCGGATTTTTAACAAGTGCACGTGCAATCGCTACACGTTGTTGCTGTCCACCTGAAAGTTGCGTTGATTTTTTCTTTCTAAATGGATACATATTGACTGCATTTAAGATGTAATTTACACGATTTTCAATGATATTTGGATCAGAAATACCCATCATCTTCAAGACTAATGCAATATTGTCAAATACTGATAAATGGGGTAATAAATTATAGTTTTGGAAAATATAACCAATCGATTCATTTCTCAATTTATCCCAAGTACTCGAGTTGTATCCATGAATGACTTGATTGTCAAACTCGATAGATCCTTGCTGGATGTTATCTAGTCCACCGATAACATTTAGCAATGTTGTCTTACCAGATCCAGAAGGTCCCAAAAGAACAACTAACCCAGTATCAGGAAAATCTATAGTCATGTCATTTAGAACATGAATTTCATTTTTCTTATGTCTAAAAAAATACTTATGTAATCCTTTTACTCTAATCATGACTATTCCTCCTTACTTGAAACAATGGATTCAATAACTGATTGTTTGAATACCTTTTTATTGAATCTCAAGCCCAACCAACCACCAAAGAATAGGAAGAATAAAATCAATGTGATATAGTTCGTAAGTTCCATATATTGAATCATGCCATAGATTGCTGGTATGTATTGGCCTAAAATATAGATGACAGTCAACATGAGAGTTGCAGATAAAGCAGCAATTGAAACCTGCTCTAAAACAACAAGTCTTGCCAAAGTTGTTTTGGTTGTACCAATAGATCTAAATATAGAGAAATCTTTTTTCCTGCTTTGCATAACATTTTTAGTAACAGCATGCACAATGGAATAAAGTAATAGTCCAACGACGAGCATAAAAATGCCAGTATATAAGCCGTTCATGAATAACAAAATTGCTGATGTGGGATCTGGAATATTAGCAGGATAGATGGTTCGATATGTTATGTAATCAATAGCATCTATTGTTTTAGTACCATTATTCAACCCTTTAACTGATAATGAAGCAACCACTCGATTTTCAATCTTATAAAAGTATTCCAGTTCCGAGAGTGCATACTCCTTAAGTTCATTATAAACTTCAGTACTAAATTCACCATACTGTTTCGTGGTGCCATTGCTGTAAACATCAATATTTTGGACTGTCACTGTAATCATGACTTCATTCCAATTATCGTTTCTATTGTAAAAATATCCAGTGAAATCAAAATCCTTTGTTTCTACATAGGTTGGTTCGTCACTTGACATACCATCGTAAAAATTAATTCGTTTTCCCGTTAAATTCTCATTGAACTGAAGATAATAAAAATCTTGAAGCGGAAGATTCCATACATATTTCGCATTTTCTTCTAACTCGATTTTTGCTTGGTCATTGATTGTATATCGATCGATATTGGGATCATTTAAAAAGGCATCAGAAAAATATAAGATATTCCCCTTTGATTTATCGATGCCCGTTACGGTAAATTCACCAATAAAACTATCAGGTGTAGGATTGACATAATACTGAGATGTACCCAAATAAACGACTTCACCTATTTGATAATCAGCCCATGTATCACCAATAACAATTTCATATTTACCAACTGGTATGGCTCCATCAATCTCATTCGATGAAAGCGTGGATGCAGCATCCGTTCCTTGAATTCTATTGTTTGCATAATAGTTAACTTGTGATTGGTACATATCTATACCGCTGTCCTGAAAGACAAATAAAGATAATGAATTGTAAAAACTTAGTCCATTTTCAAATACTTTTTCAACAAATCTGATATTTTCAAAATAAGTGATATCATCATCTGTAAAATCCAATCCATCTTTTCTTTCAACTAAAATTCTGGTTTCAGGAACATTTGGAAAACGTGCAGATTGTGTGACTTCTGTCTCACGCATGATACTAACCCTATACGTGAAGATTAAAGTAAATGCGACCATCATGAGCAACTGCATCATCACTAAAAAAACAAGACGTTTTGGAGTTGAGAACAAATTTCTCAACGTGAACCGAAGCAATGTTAAAAATCCCATGCTTTTTATTTTTGGAGGTTCAATAAGTTCTTGTTTTTCAAATGCTTTCAGCTTTTTGTCTTCGACAACTTCACCATCGTGCATTTTGATTTTGCGTGTTGCATACTGTTCAACTATTTCAAAGTCATGAGTTACTACGACAACAAGTTTGCCTTTGCTGATGTCATGTAATAATGCCATGACCTGTGCACCAGAGGCGCTATCTAAGTTACCTGTTGGTTCATCAGCAACAATAATCGGGCAATCTTTAGCAAGAGCTCTAGCAATTACTGCTCTTTGTTTTTGACCACCTGATAATTTTGATGCTTTATGATTTTTATGGCTTAGCAATCCAACTTTTTCAATCAATTCTAATGCTCTTGCTTTTCTTTGTTTAGGATCATATCCTTGTACTTCTAAAGCTAATAACACATTTTGTAACACAGTAAATGAGTCAATGATATTATAATTTTGAAAAACAAATCCTATGTAGGTTCCACGATATCTTTCCCAATCTGGGATGGTGTAATGAGATGTTTCTTCACCAAAAAGGTATAATTCTCCATCTTCATATCCATCAAGTCCACTAATAACATTTAGTAAAGTTGATTTACCTGATCCAGATTCACCTGTGACAGCAACAAATTCACCTAAAGAAAACTCTAGGTTTATTTTTTTCATTCCTACTGAGACAGTCTCAGCGGATTTATAATACTTGGATACATTTTCTAAGCGAATGAGACTCATAATTTTTGATTCCTTTCCAGAATAGCTAGCAACTCATATGGTTGATGAATAATATAATTTGCATGATGAGCTTCTAATGTTTGTTGATCTCTAAACCCCCAAGTTACTCCCACACTCTTCAATCCTGCATTTTGTGCAGTGATGATATCAACATCAGAGTCACCTATAAACAATGCTTCTTCTTTATTAATTTTCAATAAATTAAGTGCTTTATACACCATATCCGGTGCTGGTTTGATGGGTATACCAGGTGCATCACCAATAGAAACATCAAAATAGTTATTGAATATTTTGATGTTGAGTTCTTGAACGAGATATTCATATTTATTTGAAACAACAGCAAGAAGATACCCTTGATGTTTTAATTGGTCAAGTAAATCCATGATGCCTGGATATGGTCCTGTTTGATTGTCTTTATTGACATCATAATGTCTTTGATATGCTACATAGAGTGATTTAATTTCTTCTTTATTTAAATGTTTTGGAGCTAATCTTTCTATCAGTTGTATAGCACCACTACCTACTGCCATCTTTACAGCATCTAAGGTTTGTTTGGGATATCCTTTTAGGATAAATGCGTGGTTAATGCTTTCAGTAATATCATCAATTGTATTTAGGATGGTTCCATCCATATCAAAAATCAGTGCTTTAATCATTGTTGTCCCCTTAAGTGTTTTACTTATTATATCATTTTTCATATGTATTCTATAGTTGGTTATATGCATTTCATTTTGTGATTTTTCATACATTTATATTATACCATCGTTATTTTTATTAAAATAACATTATCACTTTACAAAGTCATTTGTTTGATGTAAGATATATTCGCTGGGGATGTTCTGGATTCGTCACGGCATAGAGTAGTGTATAAGCATGTCATGGTCGCTCATGTAAAAAGGCCGAGGTTATAATAACCGGAAACCAAAATTTTTCTTACGCTGCCTAAGAACAGGTGCGAACCAAATCTGAATTTACTTACGGTTCTGATGCGGTCCAATTTAAGTAAGTTATACTTATTATCGTTCCTAAGATAATAAAAGAACCCTTTAGGATAGTGTTGTAGCCTTTTGTTCGTTTAGTCTGCCGCATGAATTCATAAATGAAATAAACATGTAGAAAGTACTCTATAAAGTGTTTTGCACAGGGGTTCGATCCCCCTCATCTCCACCAATATTACCCGCGTGCTCGAAAGAGCTAAAGAGCCTTGTTAAGCTATTGAGCTTCCAGAACAAGGCTATTTTTTTTGCCCAAAAATGGCCTAAAAATGAGTCAAATCGCACAAATGATGAATTTTTCCCTAGAAACTCTGTGGTCTTTCACGTTTTTGGTATGGACACAACAATTATCCGCGTGCAGTAAAAAAAGTGACTTGAGGTCTTAATAAGGCCGTAAAGTCACTCTCCACCATAATGGCGTTTCATATTTTCGTTCGATTGGTCAAAAATGAGTATAAAATGTGCTAATCATGTATTTCCATAGGTCTGAATGTGATTTTTGCAAGATCACATACCCAAGAACTTCCAAGGTTGTGTTCACTCACAAAATCATCGGTGTTTCTGGTGTTTACAGTGTACTATAATCACTATAAAATTGAAAAAGTTTGAATTAACATCTAAAAAATCTATAATTAATCTCAAACTCCTATTAACTAATGGAACTTCTTTTCATCTTTTTGTGCTTTTTTATAGTAATCTTTACTTCCATTTGAAATAAATCATCCATAAGATTGCAATTGATACTATGAAAATAGAGGTTAAAGATATATATAAAATACGAGACATTTTGTTATTGATTTTCTTACTGTGCGGATAGATTTCGAAAAAGAAAATAGTAACTGCAACTGCTGAAAGCAAAATTCTATTGAAAAGATTTACACCATAATGAGAATAACCGTTAGAATCAACAGGAAGAGTAACAGACACCTCGACAAGAATCAAGACGAATGCAAAAATTATAAATATAAGAGGAGCTAAAAATTTTCTCGACATCTTTCCACCTGACCTTTCTCCGCTCCCCAATCGATTCTTTTCTTTTTGTCTTTCATGTGATTTTTGCAAGATGGTGGACCAAGAGTCTCCAAGGTTATGTTCATATACGAAATTAGGAGTGCGTTCTATAAATTTACATTAAAAATGACAGCATAAAATGTATAGTTTAATTAGAAGAGTAATTTTATAAAATTTTAAACTCAACAATAATATTAAAATCAGATTAATAGAGTATTAAAAATGAAAAATCCAATTAAAAATGAAGCAGTATTCATACACAAAGTGATGATAAAAAGCTGTTTTTTCGAGTATTCTTTACCAAACACATATTTTAAGATGCAATATTCTGTATAAATAACAATAGGCTCTAAAATTGCCAATAGAATACCATAGGTATTGTGACCAAGAAAAATAAATAGACTAAGAATTATAAGCACAACATTCATTGCTGGGTTTGATAAAATGTTCATCCATACAATGATCTTAATTTGATCTTTATTTTTAAACCGAAAAAGAAAAGCGACTCCAATTTCGATGAGTATAGTTAAAATTAAAGCCAGTAATAAACGAAATATAGCGTCAGACATTATTATTCTCTCTCTCTTTTTTGATCTTTTTTATCATTTTAATTGAAATGATGACCAAAAGTGCCACAACAGCAATAACTACTAATGCAATAAGGCCTATAATAAGAAAGATGGGACCTACTGCCACATCATAAATAGAAAACATAAAATCACACTCCTTTTATTGTTTTAAGATACAAAGAAATTGCTTTATTTAAGAGATATGCTCCTAATAAAACACAAATAATAATAAATAGTTCATAGAAAATACCAAATTCAAAATGTAAACCAAATGCACTCGGTAAGTATGCAATGAGTAATGAAAGTGTCGTTAAACCGAATGCTGTTCCTTTATACTTCCCAAGACTTTGGATAATGATGAATAAAGTAATCGCCATTGTCAAATTAAAAAAGAATGCTCCTAGTATTCCATAAAATGCGATTTGATGACCAAGAATCAGTAAGGGTAAAGAAATGATTAAACCTCCGATACCTATTCGCTTATAACCAAATACATCACCTAGCCATCCACCTAAAAGCTTTCCAGAAAAAATGCCAATAGTCAATGACACTAATAACCAAATTTGATTTTTCCACATCAGAATGAGCATAGTCCCTATTAATCCTCTAATCAGCACGACAGCAAGAATGAGACAAATAATCTTAATGAAATCGTCGGAAATAGTCCTATAAGCATAAATACTTCTATGTGTTTTTAAAACAAAATATAAGGATAAGAGCATGATGATTACGATTAAAGATATATATGAAACATAAGATTGATTCTCCTTTGCAAGTAACACACCCACAAAGACACCAAGTGCACCTGGAGCAACAAAGAAGCCTGCAGGTGCTGCTTTGTTAGGATATAGATTAATGCTTAGAACACCCCCACCAAGGTGATACATGGCGTTACCAAATGTTGCTAAAATGATAGCTATCACACCAAATTGAATCATTTGGAGTGCAATCAAAGGTAATGTTAATCCGATAAGAATATAGATTGAATATAGGTTTTTCTGATCAGCAAAATATCCTAAAAAAGGCTGGAGACCGAAAGCAATCACATTGTAGATTACATAAAACAATGCAATAAACTTGAAATCGTAATGATTAAGCTGAGTAGTAATGATATAAATGCCCATAAAATCGACAAGGAAATGTCCCAATCCAAGAAAAATGAGCTTGATAAGTTTTTCTATAATCTATTCCCCCTTATATAATAGAATACATAACCTAATTACCATTAGTATATCATATGGATTTGCATCAAGAAAACAAATATCTGTTAAATTAAAATAATTTCGAAGTGAAGACTTGCACATTTAGTGTTATTTACATATTAACATTGAAGTCTTTTCGGTGTTTGCGGTGTTTTTTATCTATTAGTACGCGGATATCTTTCAGAGAATATCATCTCCACCAACATGGAAGACAGGCGAACACCATCGTCTATACGAAACCGTTAATCTATGCATATCGGCATTCAATATTCATGGTGTCTGCAAGAAAAAAGAGCTAAATAAAAAGCTCTTTTTTATTTCTTGACTAAAGTTACTATGGTTCAGATATTTATTTTGAACAAATGGACTTTTATGTCTAACGAGATATGACATGTATTTTGAGCACTATATCATTTAAATTCTACATTTTCTAACTACTTCCATTTGCCATATAAAGAGATATTATTCGCAGGCATTATTCCATAGATAAATAAACTAGTTAAACTTGAATCTGTGTACCAACCATCAAAAATGTACCCTTCTCTATATGGTATATATTCGTTTATTGTAGAAGTATACTCGTATGATTCACTATGTAACAAGGTTGCAGTGGCAGAAGAAATTCTTGTTGGGGTATATTTTGAATCACTCTCATCACCTAATTGACCTGCACCATTATTCCCCCACATGAAGAGGTGACCTGTTGATGTTAAAAATGAGGAATACCCCCCACCTAATGATATACTCACAATCACTTCTCCTTCTGATAGAACAAATCCATTTTTGATATTAATTGGGGCAGATTTACTGATAGCTGTACCATCACCTAATTGACCTGAATTATTGCTTCCCCATGTGAAGAGGCGACCATTTGTAGTGAGAGCTGAAGAAAAATAAGAATTTCCCAAAGAAATAATTGCAATTTCTTCTCCCTCGATTAAGGTAAAACGGTTTGTAATTTCGATTGGAGCTGTTCTTTGAATATTCGTGCCATCACCTAATTGACCATTATTATTATCTCCCCATGTGAAGATGCGTCCATATGAAGTAAGCGCTGATGAATGCGTATTGCCTAATGATATATGCGTGATATTTTCATCCCAAAAAAAATTAAATTTCGTACCGATATTTGTTGGACTAGATTGATTGATTGTTGTACCATCGCCTAATTGACCAAATGCGTTCCATCCCCATGTGAAGATGCGTCCCACCATGGTGATTGCAGAAGAATGATAATATCCTAACGAAACACTAATAATGTCTTCACCTGGTGATCGAAAGAAACGTGTAATATCGATTGGTGTCATCCTGTCGATGTTCGTGCCATCACCTAATTGACCATAACTATTATTCCCCCAAGTAAAAATAAAACCTTTTGATGTAATAGCTGAAGAATGAGCATACCCTAATGAAATGCTCGTAATGGTTTCTCCTACTGACAGGTTAAATAGACTGGTGATGTCTGTTGGTGTGAGTCTCGTCGTAGTTGTCCCATCGCCTAATTGACCATAATTATTATTCCCCCAAGTAAAAATACGACCTTCTGATGTTATAGCTGAAGAATGTTCTTCTCCTAATGAACTAGCCACAATCATTTCACCAGAAATTAAATTAAAGTGACTCGTTATTTCTGTTGGCGTAAATTTATTCGTAGTTGTCCCGTCCCCTAATTGACCATTGTTATTCAATCCCCAGGTGAATAACCGTCCATTTGAAGTGAGGGCTGAGGAATGACCCCCTCCCAATGATGTACTCACAATTGTTTCTCCATCTGATAATTGGATATTTCCTATGCGATCAAAAACACATTCATAATAGTCTATTGTGAATTGGCCAACTTTCCATTTTGCATAAAGTGTCATATTTTCAGCTGGCATATTTGTCCATGTAAATGTGCTGGTTAATTCTGGATTTGAATACCATCCTTCAAATACATAGCCCTCCTTGTTGACCATCGGTTGAGATAAAGGAGCATCATAATTTGCTGTGATTGGGTTCACCAAGGATCCCCCATTGGTTTCAAATGTGAGGCTATACTGATTGATCTCCCATTTTGCATAGAACGACATATTGCTGAATGTCCCAACTTCAATACTGCTAATAGGTTCTCCAGTGAAACTACTATCATTATACCAACCACCAAAAACAAACCCTTCTTTTGTAGGGTTATTAGGTATGGAAACTATTGTTTGTCCATTGGTTTTTATTGGACTTATTTCAGTACCTCCATTTGAATCGAAATATATTGTAAACTCATCTGAATTCTTACATGAAAACAAAAAGACTCCTATTCCAAGAATTATGATAATTATGAAGAACTTGCGCTTAAACACAAATTATCCCTCCTATTTTGAATGTTTTTTATTTAATATAATTTTAGCATAGATAATGCAAAAAAGCACTTCATTTCATCATATATAATTGTAATATACTATTTTATACTTTATTGAGAAATTAGTGTTCAAATTTGGATGAATTTATGGGATAGTACTGTATCTATTCACAATACGAAAGAAATATTTTTATTCAAATCTTATTTAATAATATTTATCCGAATGATTACCATTGTTATCCAACTATAAGCAAGCAGATATCTTTAGGAAAATTCAACTCCACCAAAAAAGTCCTAATCTGGAATTTTATGTGGCTTCATTAAAACGTTATAAATCTCCGGTTTTTTATTTATAATACTTGATCATTTTTTCAATATAAAGAAAAAACCGATTTTCTATCACAATATTAAATTTGTGAAAAAACAAAAGAAAAAGCATCTCAAATATATGCTTGATGAGATGCTTTTACAAATTTCATTAAACTATTAAATAAGATTACCAGATGCTAACCATCTTATCTTTAGATAAATACATCTTATCTACCTCTTTAATTTGATAGAACTCTTGGAATTCTGGTAAATTACTTAACTGCATATTTGTACGTAAAATAGACGGCCCATGAACATCAATTCTTAATAATAATTGACTAAATTCTAAGGAAGATTTTAGACGCCATACGCTTGCCCAATTTTTAAAAAACTCTTCATAATTATGCTTTCCGCTTTTTTTACTTGCTTCTAGAGCACATCTTAATCCACCACTATCTGCAATGTTTTCTGAAACCGTTAGTTCGCCGTTACAAATACCATAACCTGTTTCAACACCATCAAATAAAGTAATCATATCTTTGGATTTATTATTAAATGCTTCTAAATCTTCTTCTGTCCACCAATTGTTTAATGATCCATTTTCATCAAATTTCGCTCCATTATTATCAAAAGCATGTGAAATCTCATGAGCCATAACTGCACCAATGCCACCATAATTTTCTGATGGACTTTGTTCTAGACTATAATATGGTTTTTGTAGAATCGCTGCAGGGAATACAATTTGGTTGTTTGAAGGGTTATAATACGCATTAACCATGCTTGCAGGCATACCCCAAATATTTTTATTTGGTGCTTTATTATATTTTTCAAAGTCTAATTCATTCACAATTTTTGTCATGTTTAATTTTTCTTTTATTAAATCTGAATCCTTTTCGTACCCTGCAATTTCAAATTTGTCATAATAAGGTGGTAGTTCATCAGGATAACCAACATGAACCGAAAGAGTAGATAATTTTTTAATAGCTTTTTCTTTTGTTTTTTCATTTAACCAAGAATTATTTGTAATACGTTCATCATATACACCAATCATTTCATGAACCATCTTTTTAACGTCTTGCTTAGCTATTGGTCCAAAAAAATGCTCCCCATAATAAAGACCGACTACTTGACTAAATCTGTTATAAGCTTGATAAAAAGCAAATTTTTCTTTACTTTGAGCTTCTTTAATACCTGATAAAGCTCTACCAAATGCACCACCAGCAACTCGAATTTCATCGGTTAAATCAGATGCAAAACTTTTCGCATTAGAAACAATCATCCATGATTTAATAATGTTAAAGTTTTCTTCATTAATAATACTATCAAAAGCATTAATAAAATCTAGGTTTAAAATAATTAATTTTTCAACATTTTGTTTAACAAGTGCTTCAGCATTCGCCATCACATTGAAATTTTTTGTTAATTTAATCACGTCAGATTTATTTACAGGGTTATACATCTTTACATAATCTGCTGCTTCAACACTTGATTTTGTAACAGGAACTAATAATGCATCAAAAGCTAATGCTTCAGAAATCAATTTTTCTATTTCTTCTTTAGAAAAACCATATAAATTTAATAGCTGTGTTGTTGTTTGAGTGAATAGTCCAATTAACTGAGATTTGGTTGCTTCATCTTTATAATACGTGGTATCCGGTAAAAATAGTCTTGAAGCTCCAAAATATAAAACTTGGTTATTACTATTCATGAAATCTTGCATAACTGAAAAACTAAATGGTGTTTCTATAGATGTTAAGGTTAAATCTTTAAATGCTCCTTCTAAATCTTTTAAATCTTTTAATTGATTGATTTGTTTTAATATGACATCAAATGGTTTTTTACCAAGTTCATTTCTCTTATCAAAATCTTTTGTCATTTGATAAAGTTTAATAAATTTCTTAATGTTGTCATTTGAACCTGTTTGATCTATTTCCCATTTTGAAGTTAAATCCATTAAGATTTTTTCAATACCTAAATGCAGTTCTAAAAACGCTGAAATAGCTGGTTGATCATTAGGTATAGAAGCATTTTCTAACCATTTTCCGTTGACTGCTTCATAAAAATTAGTTTTAATTAATTCTGCTTTCATATTCTCACCTCTCATTTTATTGTAACATTTATAAAAATAAATGTGAATATTATATCTGTTTAATATCAAAATTAAAGATTTTTAATTCTAAAATGAACAAAGAATTATAATCTCCTTTTTTGATATAATTCAATCAGAAATAGAGATTACTAAAATTGATTTTTCAACTTTATAATCAAACTAATTTTATTGATAAAACAAATTAATTCCAATACTCGAGAGATTAAAAAAGCCTTGTTGAAGCAATTAAGCTTCACTACTTCTTATGTTTGGCATAAATAAAAATCCACGCCTTCAAGACGTGGTTTTTCTCCTACGCCTACAAGGCTAGCTACTGGCGACCCTCATTTGAGGGTCTTTTTATTTGCCCAATTGCCTTTGTCAC
>Ga0268276_1003407_pt1 | contig 12369 bp, 14 predicted proteins | sample saktaG_4_FD_190145 | JGI IMG/M metagenome (GOLD analysis project Ga0268276, IMG submission 190145) | Saline water microbial communities from Sakinaw Lake, British Columbia, Canada - sak_2010_1_5_45m | ecosystem: Environmental > Aquatic > Non-marine Saline and Alkaline > Saline ...
ATCCGCCTCTTCAACGCCCAAAAATTCCACCATCTGTTTTTTAGTTTCAGAAATCTGAGCCGCAGGCAGATCAATTTTATTTATTGCCGGTATGATAACCAAATTCTGTTCAAGAGCTTTTTGCGCGTTAACTACCGTTTGCGCTTGAATTCCGCAGCTGGCATCAACTAAAAGAATAACTCCTTCAACACAACCCAAAGTTCTTTCCACTTCGTAAGAAAAATCCACATGACCGGGAGTATCAATCAGATTCAAAATAAAAAAATCGTTATTTTGTTTATTAGTTAACGCGTTAACGGGTTGCGAAATATTATTTTCTAACTCGTTAACTCGCGAACTCGTTAACCGATATAACATTCTAACAGGAGCTAGTTTAATGGTTATCCCACGCTCTCTTGAAATTGGATTGCGATCCAGCAATTGTTCCACATGCTCTCCCGGCTTTACCATGCCGGTTATTTCCAAAAACCGATCAGCCAAGGTAGATTTCCCATGGTCTACGTGAGCGATAATGGCAAAATTACGAATATTATTCATCTTTTTATTAAAGACTGTCTTTAATAAAGACAGTCTTTATTTATATTTTAAACTTTCTAAACTCTTTTATAAATTCTAATTACCGGATGATCAAAAACAGTCCAGGTTTCTTCCGCCTCTTCGTCAGGAAATTCAATCAAAGTTTTGCCAAAAAGAGAAATCTTCGGATAGGAAGAAAACTCTGCTACTTTTTTAAAACCTAACTCACCTGAAAAAAGTTTTTGATAGTAGTCGTTTAATAAAGGGTATTTTTCCTTTAAAAATCTGCATTTTGCTAATTGAGGATCATCCTTGTATAAGTTGTGTAAGGATGATCCTCTTTGCTCATAACACGTGTGATTTGCAAAAACTCTTCTCGATGGAATAAAAATATAATCTGCTTTGGCTAAATGACGATTAAATTCTTCTCGTAATAACACATTGCTATCAATATCATAATAATTAAACGACACACCATGGTAAGTTGGAATGGCTTGCCCTGCAGACTCGCCCCTCGGAGGCGAGGACGTAGACCTCGCGACGAGGTAAGAGTTCTGCAGGGGGACGTCAACAACATTGGCTGTTTCATAAAGAATATATGAATCTTTAGATATATTTTCATAAATCCATTTGGAAGTTGCAAACCGCACATCAGGACTTTGATAAATAGAAAGGTAAGCAATTCCGGGAACAATTAATGTAAAAATCAAAATGCAAAAAGTAAGATTATGTACGAAAATGAATAACTTTAAACTCTGAGCTTTAAATTTTGTTCTTTTTGTATCGATGTATCGATACAATGCAACAGTAAACAAAACAGCAAAAATAGACATAATGGGTAGTATCGGTGTCATAAATCTCGTCCACTTAGCATAAAAAAATGCATTAGGAATAAAATATATTAAAAAAGCCAGCCGGAGCAGATTTATTTCTTTTTTCCTCCACGATAATAAAAAGAGGCCTAAAATTGCCAAAATGTATTGCGGCCAACCCAGAACATAAGGAAATATTTTAACCGCCTGAAACAAAATAGGCAACGCGTATTCAAACTGCCGAGTATAAAAAACTCTGGCTTCACCCAAAGCCACCGCCGATTCATAATTCATGCTTTCGACAAACTCCCTAAATGAAATTAGGTTGTGAGGAGAAAAAAGAATGGTAAAAAAAGCAGTTAAAAGAAGAAATAAAAACATGTAAAATACAATACGTAATATGTAACGCAATAAAGAAAAGATTGTTAGTTTTATAGATTTAAGATGTGGTTTTGACCTTTGAGATTTAACATTTGAGATTATTGAAATTGTTGGTACTGCTATAAAGATTATTGCCGACACTTTCGTGGCTATCGATAAACCAGAAAATAGTGATAGAAAAACAATTGTTCTCCACTTCAATATATTAAATAATTGAAGCGAATAATAAATGATTAGCGAATAAAACAACATTAAAAGCGCTTCCGTCGTACCAAAGTGAGAAAATTGGATAAAGTAAGGTGAAAATGCAAAAATTAAAATGTAAAATGCAAAATGACAATTTAAAATGAAAAATTTTTGATTTTTGATATGTATTTTTGATTTTTGATATTTGATATTTGGTATTAATAATTCAATAACATTTACTAACACAAATACATTTATTATTGATGCGATTGCTGATATTAATCTCAAGCTCATTATCGCTTCCTCGGTCGCAATAGGCAAGCCAACTTTACCGACGATAAAATGATAAACCTGAACAATTAAATACGCAACATATAAAGAAAGCTGCCCATAGGCAAAAAAGTGGGGATTGCCGCATTCGCGAAAATTTGGAATTTGGAATTTAGAATTTAGAATTTCGCAATTCAGTCCCTGAATTGCGTTTGCCATATTCCTTTCATCCGGGTGCATCGGGTAGGGGAGTCCCCAATTAAGTCCAGCGAAACGAGAATAAATAAGAAGAGAAATTATAATTATAAAAAGAATTTTTCTCATTTAAAAGATTATAGGCATTTAATACTTTCCTTGCAAGATAAGATAAATCAACCTAAATGCAGATATTTTGCAATATGTTCTAAATCTCAATCAATAATTCTTTTAACGATTTTGGTCGACGCTCTTCCTTTTCTTTCTTTTTGGTCGTTTTTCCTGGAAATTTTTGTTTATATTCTTTGGCTATCTTTTCTTTCCGTTGAAATTTATCCACCTGTCCTAAAGTATCAATATAACGTTTTTCTCCTGTAAAAAACGGATGGCATTTATAACAAACATCCGCCTTGATTTTTGGTTTAGTTGATCCGGTGGTAAAAGTATTACCGCAGGAACAAACAACTTCGGCGTCATTGTAATATTGAGGATGAATGTTCTTTTTCATAAGAAATTATTATAACATAAAAATTAACCTAATTAACCTAATTTCCCAGGATTTTCTCCCATCTTCCTTGCTCAATTACTTCTTCAAGGTTGTGGAAATTTTTTCCAATTCGGTGATCGGTTAAACGGTTTTGAGGAAAATTATAAGTTCGTATTTTTTCGGCTCTTTCTCCTGCGCCTACATTATTAACATATGAATAAATTAAACCTTTTTTCTTTTCTTCCTCTAATTGGTAAAGCTTGGCGGTTAAAAGTTGCATGGCGATTTGGCGATTGGCCAGCTGATAACGTTCTTGAGAACAGACAACAGTAATACCGGTAGGTCTGTGGAAAAGCCTAACGGCTGTAGCCACTTTATTGACGTTCTGTCCTCCATGTCCACCACTGCGGAAAAATTGCCAATTAAGATCTTCGTTTTTAATTTGATAGTCCGACTGAATAATTTGGGGTAAAACAACAATTATCGCCGTTGAAGTATGGATCCTTCCTCGTCTTTCTGTTTTGGGAATCCGTTGCACTCGGTGAACCCCGGTCTCATTTTTAAAAAGATTAAAAGCGTTTTCTCCTTTTATTTTGACAATATTATCACCAATATTAACTACTTTAAAGCTTCGTTTGTTAGCAAATTTTACATAAGAAGACAAAAGATCAATCGCCCAGATTTTAGCCTCCTCACCGCCAACTCCAGGATTGGCCTCAATAATGGCAATGTTGGGATTAATTGTCATAAATCAAATATTAAATATAAAATATCAAAAATACATATCAAAAATTAAAAATATTTGATATTTAATATGTATATTTTATATTTGATTTTTGATATTTGATATCAAATCGCTTTGTAAAAGAATGAGTTGCTCTCCTGTCTTCATATTTTTTAATTTAACCACTTTTTTCTTTACCTCTTCCGGACCAATAATAATCACATAGGGGATTCCTTTTCTGTCAGCGTATTTTAGCTGCTTGTTAAGTTTATCATTGGGATTAGAATAAAGATCAGTGCTGATTCCTTGATTCCTTAAAGTTTTTGCTATTGATTGCGAGTAAACGAGTAAATTTTTGTTAAATAAAGTTACTAATAATTTGGTTTTATTCTTGATATCAGGAAACAGCCCTAATTCTTCCATCGCCAATATAGTCCGATCAAACCCAATAGCAAAGCCGACTGCCGGAACTGACCGATTGCTAAATCTTGAAACTAAACTATCGAATCTTTCACAACCCGCTAATGAACCACCAATAAAACCTTCAACAACAATTTCCCAGATTGTTCCGGTGGAGTAGGAGAAGGAGCGAGCTAAAGTGGGTTTGAATAGATAATTATCTTTCATTTGATAATTATCTAAGTATTTAAAAATTTGTTTCAGCTGCTCATTTGGTTTATAGTTTATAACAGTATTTAAAAGCTCCTTCGCCTCTTCTTTTTTGTAACCTTTGTTGACCAATTCTTTGACAACGCCATCTTTTTTGATTTTCTCAAGTTTATCTATCGCAACAATGGCTTTATAAGGGATATCTTTATAAATAGCCCTGTCATTAATGACAGCCATGGGCTTTTTAAAACCAAGATTTTTAAATATATCAATGGTTAAAGCAATAGTTTCTCCATCAGCGGCTCGATCGTCTACACCGAATATATCAGCGTCACACTGTAGAAACTCACGATATCTGCCTTTTTGAGGTTTTTCTGCCCGCCAAACTGTTTGGATTTGGTAGCGTTTAAAAGGAAGTGTAATTTTATCAGGGTATTGGGCAATAAATCTACAGGTTGGTACAGTTTGATCATATCTTAAAGCCACTTGTCTCCCTCCTGTATCGGTAAATTTATAAAATAATTTTTCATCCTCACCAATATTGCCTGTAAAAACCTCCAAATATTCAATTGCTGGTGTCTCTATGGGTTCAAATCCATAAAGTTCAAAGGTATTTCTAATAATATTAATGGCATATTGCCTCTTCATCGCATCCTCTGGCAAAAAATCACGAAAACCTTTAAGGATTTGCGGTTTAATGGTTCCTTTTGACATATGAAGAAATTATAACAAACTTACTTGAATTATTTTTGACTGAAGAGTTTACTCAAAATTACCCAAAACAATATTTATCTCCTTTGTTATTTCATTACGCCAAAACTTAAGTTTTACCTTATCTCCAACTTTCTTTTGAGCAATTAATTTTTGCAGAGTTTCGTCGTCGTCGTCGCCTTTAATTTTTTGTCCTTCAAATTCAATAATAATGTCTTCTTCTTGAAGCCCGGCTTTTTCCGCCGGAGAATTTTCCACCACTTGAATAATATAGGCTCCTTCGGGTAAATCATTAAGAATGGCTGTCTGACGATCAATCATTTTATAACGAATCCCTAAGTACGGTCTTTCAATCTTGCCGCCGGCTTGATTAAAATTTTTAATTAAATCATTGACAATATTGATGGGAATGGCAAAGCCAATGTTTTGTCCCTCAGAAGAAACGGCCGTGTTGATTCCAATTGCTTGACCTGACGAATTTATCAGCGGCCCGCCTGAATTGCCGGAATTAATGGCCGCATCCGTTTGAATAACATTATCCAATCGCTCAACATAACTCTCAAAAGGCGATCCGGCGGTAATTCCCCGACCCAAACCAGAAATAATCCCCGAAGTAACCGTATTTCTAAATTCTCCCAACGGCGTACCAATAGCGATTACCAATTGACCCAATTTTAAGTTGGAAGAACTACCCAAGGTTAAAGGTTTTAAACCGGCAGCATCAATTTTGATAATGGCTAAATCATTTAAAGGATCACGATAGATTTTTGCCACCTTATATTTTTTATCATCATTGGTCAAGACTGTATAAGAAGCATCTGTGTCGGAAACCACATGCCTGTTGGTAACAATCAAACCATCCTCGGAAATAATAAAACCGCTACCGATATTTTGCTCTACTTCTTTCTTCTGTCCCGGAATTCTTTTAAAAGGAGAAAAGGGGTTAAATGGATCAATCTCAAAAAAATCACCGGTTGACGTTGTTTTGGAAATACCAACAGTAACAACCGACGGCAAAGCTTTTTCGATCGCTTTAATAACAATAGATTCCTCATAAACAACCGTCTGCTTCTCAACTTTAAGTTGAGGTTCCTGAGAAACACCTGGAAAAGGAAGAATTTTTGAAACATTAGGAAGAAGGTTGGAAGAATTAGCAATGGCTAAAAAAACAATTAAGACCGATAACAATAATAATAGTTTTTTCATAAAGATTATTTTAGTACTTCCTTAATTGCTTTTTCAAGCTGCAAATCCTCTTTTCTCGTTAAAGTATTTCCTTCTTTTAACTTGTTTTCTAATTTTATCTCGGGCTCTATGCCTTTCTCGTTAATCCAATCACCCTTAGGCAAAATCCATTTAGCTACGGTCACATGAAGTCCTGCTCCATCTCTTAAATCAATTGCTTCTTGAATTGATCCTTTGCCAAATGATTTTTCACCAATGAGTTTGGCTCTTTTATAATCTCGCAAGGCACCCGCAACAATTTCAGAAGCCGAAGCTGAACCTTTGTTAATTATAACCACTAAGGGTATGTCTAAAAGATTACCCTGACGATCAATCATGTATTTTTCCGAACTTCCATCAGTATATTCCTGTTTGACGACCAAATTACCTCGAGGCAAAAATTCGGCACCAATATAAACTGCGCCCTGTAAATAACCACCTGGATTATCCCTTAAATCCAAAACTAATCCGGAAATTGTCTTATTTTTCCATTTTTTAGTTATCTCATTGACGGCTTTGTCCCATTCGTTGTTGGTATCATCGCCGAATCTAATAAGCTTTAAAACCGCTATCTGTTTTTCAAAACTCAATTCAACTGAAGCTACTTTTATCTCCTGTCTAACAATTTTTAAGACTAATTCTTTTTTACCTCTTAGAACCGTTAATTCCACCTTTGTTCCTTTTGGTCCTCTGATTTTTGAAACTGCTTGAGGAAGTGTCCATTTTTTTGTTGATTCATTGTTAACCTTAATAATAATATCTCCAGCTTCTGCGCCGGCGGATTCAGCGGGTGATTTTTTTAAAGGAGCTATAATTACTATCTGATTGTCTTTTAAACCTAACTGCGCTCCTATTCCTTCAAATTTACCACCCAAATCTTCTTTGCTTTCTTTGTTTTCTTCCGGAGTTAAAAAGAAAGTATAAGAATCTTCAAGAGAGGCGACCATTCCTTTAATAGCGCCAAAAAACATTTTTTGCGGATCAAGCTTTTTTTTATCAACAAACTTTTGTTCTACTTTATCCCATGTTTCCCAAAAAAGTGAAAAGTCAATGTTTTTAGGATTTTGTTTTTGTCCATCAGTTTTCGGGTTTGCATTAAGGATGTTGTAGCTTGGACGTTCAACTTTGGAAAGAGCTGTTTTATATTCGCCTAATTTATAGCCTGACCCGAATAAAAAAACAGCTAAAGAAAAGGTTAATAAAAATTTTGTAAGTTTGTTAAGCGTCATGAGTATTTTGTTTAATTAGTTAAAACTAGTTAAAATGCGAAAAATGCGGATTTTTTGTTCGGCCACTTGCGACGAAGCATTCGTGCTATGCTTCCCAACTTTCTCGCATTGGCAGGTAACAAAAAAGACGCGTTTGAGCATAAGAACTATTAATCATACATAATTCCAGTCTTATTTTCTTTAGAAAAAAATGCGTATTTTTTTTCCAGTTTGATAATTTCTTGATAATCTTCAATGTTCTTTACCCTCGCTCCTGGAAGATTCGTAGGCAAATCACCTTTGAGAAAAAGAAAACCAACACAGTCTAAAGCCTCACATTTAGCCGCAATATGAGATTTCAAGTTTTCTATAACAACAATTTTGTTTTTTACTTGGTCTTCGTTAACACTGAAAAAAAGACTTTCTTTTTTAAAATAAAAAACCTCTCCGCCTCCGTCTTGATTTATCTCTTTCAGCTCAAATTCTTTTCCGTTTTCGATTTTAAATTTTAGTTGATTTTTTCCTACATCGTTGATCAAACCTCTGAAACTTGAATTTATTATTTTTTTATCATTTAGGTCTATGACTAATAAAATTTCTCCCGTTTGATGATTGACTTCTTTTATAAGTCCATCATGTTCAGAATAGATTTTTTTAGTACGAATAAGTTCTTTTTTCTTGGCGATTAATTCACCTTTTTTAACTTCTTCTCCAATAATTTTTACCACGTACCGAAAGATATTTTCCGGTTTTATTCCTAATTTGTCAGCAATGTTGATCTTAACTTCTTTACGCGATTCAATCTCGTATAGCGGGTCACCAAAATTAACTGTATCTCCTTTTTTAACTTTCAAGTGAGCGTTTATTGGTAAGATTAAAGTAGTAATCATATAAAGATTATAGCATTTAAGATGCAAGGCGCAAGACAAGATTTAAGAGTTTTAGTAGGAAATGTAAGGAATGAGGGCTAAAAAGCGGGCATATTTTATCTCCCTGGCTAATTTCCGTTGATGACGAGCACAAAGATTAGTTTTATCACGGCGAACTATTTTTTTCCGCATTGATAAAAATCTTTCCAAGTTTGTTACATTTTTAAAACTTGGTGCTAATTTTTTATGACAAAAAAAACATTTCATTTTAATCTTTAATATTTAATCTTTAATATTTAAAACGGAATATCTTCCGGCTCAACCTTTTCATCTTCAGAATCTTTCTTGCCCTCCGACTTGTCCTCCGAAGCCTTGGCGTAGGAGGATTTTTCCGATTTACTCTCTGATTTTTGTTCTTCTGTCTTCGAGGGCGAAACTTCCTCATCTGACAACTTTTCCGCTGTTGCTGATGGAGTAGTCGCAGATTGGACATTTGCCTCGGTTCGTCGAAAACTGTCAAAAATAATAAAATCATCAAGTACTATTTCAGTAATAGTCCGTTGAACTCCGTCCCTACCCACAAACGTCCTGTAGGTAACTCTTCCCTCCAAATAAACTTTTTTTCCTTTGGTTAAAAGCTTGCTGCAAAGTTCTGCTAACTTTTGCCAGGATACAATCCGGTGAAATTGCGCTTCTTCTTTCAATTCGCCGGTAGCCGTTGTCCAATTTCTGTTGGTAGCCACTCCAAAAGTACAAACGGCTGTACCTTGAGGAGTATATTTTAATTCTGGATCACGGGTAAGATTGCCTATTAAAGTCACTCGGTTTAAAGATCTTGATGACATATTTTTTAAGTCCTAATTTCTAATTTGTAAATCCTAAACAAGTTCTAAATTTAATAATAAATATCTAATAATATCTTCATTGAAGTCTAATTTCTTTTTTAATTCCTGAATCTTATCTTTCGTTATGTTTATTTTCCAAAGGAAATAATAACCTGAGGGATTTTTTTTGATCTCGTAAGCAAAATTTCTTTTACCCCAATTCTCTTGGGAAATTATTTTTCCCTTAAGATCAACCACCATCTGTTTAATGTTGTTGAAAATATTCTCTTTGTCTTCCTTTAAAATGAAGACTAACTCGTAGGAATTCATATCCTGCTTAATCATAATTCTTTAAATCTTTAAATTACGAAGCGTTACTAGATAATTTAACAAATCATCTTCAAAAAAGCAAGAAGATTTTTTACACTCTGACCCGATAACGACGGAGAGCTTTTTTACCCGAAGTAAGTTCTACTGTCACCTCAAGCTTCATACCAGTAATATTGGTATGATAACGACAAACCCCTGAAGAACAGGTACCAAAAAGAAGCTCTCGAGTAACACTATTGCCCGCTGATGAATCGATTGAGCCATAGACACCTTCGTCTTTCCCATTAGTTTGATAACTTAAGGTATAAGTAACTTCACTCGTCTTATTTAAATTGGCAAAAGAAACATTAAGAGCCTTCCTGTCTGGGCTTAAACGTGGCGAGACTATTACACTACTCCCCGAAGGACGAACTGTTTTTGCCGAAGAACTACGAAATCTTGGTAACAGTCTGGCTTCAACAGAAGCTTTCAAACAGAAAAAGAACAATGGCAAACTAAAAAATAAGATAAATTTCTTCATAATAAAAGTTTATCACAAAATTTTTAAAAATGTTTTATACTGAATATATTATGACTGGAACATAAATCCAACACATGTCATCCTGAGGAACGTAGTGACGAAGGATCTCTCAACTTGTTTGAGATTCTGACATTCGTCAGAGATTCTTCAGCCGACGTAACGTCGGCTTCAGAATGACAATTATGTCCCATCCACACTGAATATATCATGAATAAAAAAATATTATTACCATTAATTGGCGGTACTCTTTTAGCCATCAGCGTTGTTTTTTTCTCTATTTCAAAATCTTCAAAAAATCAAAAAACCTATTCTCCAGTTTCTGAAAATAATACAAAGAAAACCCTTTCAATCACCCCAACATTAAAACTAAACGAATATCAAGATCCATCCGGATTTAAGTTTAGCCATCCTGAAAGTTTAAAATTACAAAATAAGCAAACGAGTGATCAAAAAATATATTCATTGCTTGAATTAACATCCTCAAAAAAACAGGGCAAAATAGAAATTAGGGTCGAGGACAGTCAATTAACAAAAATTGACGATTGGTTCACTAATAATAAAATGGCGACCAAACCAGCCAACATTAAAAAAATAAAATTAGCCGATATTGAAGGAAAACAATTCACCCAAAAAGATAAGCTTCTAACTTTGGCTTTAGATCAAGGAGCTCTTTTCACCTTTACTGTCACCTTAGGAAACGAAGAAAAATACTGGCTTGATATCAATGATCAAATTTTAAAATCATTCCAATTTATTCTTCCGGATAATACCGAAAATAATGCCCCAGCAACTGGCGAATCATCCGAAGAAGATGTGATTTTTGAAGGGGAAGAAATTATTGAATAGTTTAAACCACATCAGCAAATGTCCCCTCCAATTTCTTAAAAATCTTGTAAGCAACCAAATAAACCATCAACGAAACACCCAAACCAATCCCCAAACTTGACCAACTTGGCCAATTTCTACCCAATAAAACCTGGCGGTAAGCATTGATAAAAACAGACATCGGGTTGAATTTGAAAATAAACCGATATTTTTCCGGAAAGAATTCTACCGAGTAGATTATTGGTGTTAAATAAAACCAGAGGGTTAACACCAAATCAAAAAGATATTGGACATCCCGGTAAAAAAGATTGATCGCCGAAAGAAATAATGACAAGCCATAAATAAACAAAAATTGAATTAAAAATATCGGAATAAACAAAAACATAAAGCCAGTAAAAGGAACTTTAAAAAAAATCATCAAAAATAAAAATATAATTGAGGCTAAGAAAAAATCAAATGTCTTAGCTAATAAAGTGGAAAGAATCAATATTTCCCGAGGAAAATAAATTTTTTTAAGCAGGGATCCGTTGCCAACTAAAATTCCCATAGAACTTCCTAAAGAATTACCAAAAAACATCCAGGGCAAAAGTCCGGTGTAAAGAAAAATAGGGTAGGGGACGCCTAAATTCTGGACCTTCATAATCTTGGAAAAGACAAAGCTCATGATAAGCATCTGGCAAAATGGATTTAGAATTATCCAAAAAAATCCCAAAAAAGACTGCTTATAACGAGCCTTAATTTCCCGACTGGTCAAATTTTTTATAAGGTCCCAATGTCTCCACATACTTTAAAACTTTCTAACTTTAAAACCTTAAAACTTTCTAACTTTCTAACATATACCTTTTTATTCCTTCTTTAACCTCCCCATCCCACATCACTTTTCCCTCTTTTAAATATATAATTCTACTGCAAAATTTCTCCACGTTTGCCATTGAATGGGAAACAAAAACAATCGTCACCCCGTTTATTTTAAATTCTTCCATCTTCCTCATGCATTTTTCCTGAAAAGCTATGTCTCCCACCGCTAAAATTTCATCAATGAGTAATATCTCCGGATCAACAAATATGGCCACCGAAAAAGCCAATCTCATATACATCCCTGAAGAATAATATTTCACCGGAATGTCAATAAATTTTCTGATCTCGGAAAATTCCACAATTTCATTGAATTTTGCTTTAATATAATTTTCTTTTAATCCAAGGATTGCTCCGTTTAAAAATATATTTTCTCTGCCGGTAAGTTCGGGATGAAAACCTGCCCCAAGTTCAATCAGCGGTGAAACTTTGCCACAGACCTCAACTTTACCGGAAGTAGGAGAAGAAACACCGGCAATTAATTTAAGAAGAGTTGATTTACCGGCTCCATTTTTACCAATCACTCCCACCGTTTCACCTCTTTTTATCGTAAGCGAAACATTTTTTAACGCGTGTATTCTCTCAAGGGTCCTTTTTCTTTTAAACAAAGCGTCAACCAACTCTTTTAATGTTTTTTGATGCTGAAGATAAAAATATTTGTCAACGCTATTAAAGGAAACAACAGAATTGCCAGTTATTTCGGACATAATAATCTATTTTAACAAATTACAAAGACTGTCTTTATTAAAGACAGTCTTTAAATAACCTGAAAGATTTCTTAATCTTTCAATTATAAACTTTAAGTCGAATTTAAACATTTCTT
>Ga0268276_1003412_pt1 | contig 12361 bp, 14 predicted proteins | sample saktaG_4_FD_190145 | JGI IMG/M metagenome (GOLD analysis project Ga0268276, IMG submission 190145) | Saline water microbial communities from Sakinaw Lake, British Columbia, Canada - sak_2010_1_5_45m | ecosystem: Environmental > Aquatic > Non-marine Saline and Alkaline > Saline ...
ATCCGCAAGATAACTTAACCAATTCTCAAATTTACTATCTAACTTCCACGGAGCGATTTCAACTTCATTGACAAAACCCTCTTTACGTCTTTTAAAATACGCACGCACACACTCCTGCGAATATTGATTATCTCTTTTCATAAACCATGTCCTTCATTTAATTCCATCCGCTATCCTTCTGCGTTTTAATCATAAATCGCCTGCCCGTGAGCGGCGGCGATAATGCACGGAAATTCTTTAACTTGAAGCATGTGAAGTGCCTCCATCCCCTGTTCAGGGAATGCGACCACTTTGCGCTCGATAATTTTACTTTCGAGCAATGCGGTCACTGGCGGAATCACGGCAAAGATCGAGTTATGCTCTTTGAGCGCTTCGATCGTCTCGGGACTCAGTCGCCCCTTTCCAAGGTGGATCTTCACTCCGGCTTTCGACAGCGCGGGAATGGTGCTTTGAATATCAAACTTGTTGCTGGACGTCGGCCCCACCCCAGCCGGACTGACCGCCGTATGAAAAATAACCGACCCTTCCAGATCAATCCCGGCCTCTTCCAGCCCACCCTCTTCGATTAAGTGAACCAGCTTGGGCAATGCCACATCCCGTCCGGTGAATATCCAGCCGGAAAGTAGTATTGCATCCCCTGCCGACAAACTGTCTATCACGGCATCGGATATCGGGGTTTCAAGCGAGATGCCCCGTTCTTTTCGTTTTTTTTCATCCATAGCGTTCACCCGATCCTAATTGGAGTAAATATCTTTTCGCATCATGGATTCACCATGAATATCAAGCACATCAATGGCCTGTATGGTTCTATTGATTTTTTCAAACAGCTCACTTCTGTCATGAGATTTTACAGCGAATACGCCCGCCCTGTTGTTGCTTGAAAGTGATGCACCAATCGCCACCCCTTTCATCTGGTACGAATCCAAATATTCGACAGTTCCGTCCTTCACCAAATCTTCATAGCCAGTGATGTATCCAAACAACCCTTGTCGAGCATAAATAAAGCTTTCGGCATAAAAAACGTCTGGCTGTTTGTGGCTCACATTCACCGGAATCCCAAGAAATGAATCAACGGCTGCATCTACATAATCGAATCCGGTACTCAACTTAATGATTCGAAAACTTTCTCCACCACCAATACGGGCTCCGAATTCAATGACATTGATCTCATCTCCGTTGACAATGGCCTGAATCATCAAAGGCGTATTATCTAAGCCAAACGCATTCGCAATACGATCAGCAATCTGTTTTACCCCAGACTGGTTCTTTTCGGTAAGGCCTGCTGGCCAGATACATCCATAAATCTGCTGTACGGGATCATCATCCTTACGGATAACCACTTTGCGGCGCTCCTTCGTCATCAGCACGGTTGCTTCTTTATTTGTCACGAAACAGTCGATGCCGATTTCCCGGCCCTCTTTGTATTCCTCAATAACAGCTTCATCCGTCCGGCTGATCTTCAGCGCATCCTTAAGGAATTGGCTCAACTCATCTTCATTACACGCTTTTCTGACACCTTTTGAGCTGTTGCTATCAGCCGGCTTAACAGCTACCGGAAATTTCAACCCCGCCGCTTTGAACCCGCTCATGTCTTTCACAAAAATATACTTCGAAGTCGGGATTCCATTCCAGACCATGATCTCCTTCATCAACCCTTTATTGGTCACAGCCAGCGCGGTCTCATAGCTATATGGAGCCGGAAGACCCAGTTTTTCAGCGACGTAACAAGCGGTTACATTTGCCTGATCGATGCAGGTGCTAATAACTAGTTTTGCATTACGATTTCGAGCGATATCGAGCACTTTGTCCTTATCCAAAGTGCTTTCCTGCAGATGCTCGTCTGAGAACTTTTTTGCAGGCGGATCGTCATAATAATCCACCAAAATCGTGTAATAGCCCCGCTGCTGGAGCTTTTTTACGAGAAGAGCATGAGGGAGCGTTCCCCCCAGCACAATGGCGACCGGCTTAGTGTTTGAAGGATTATTCATAATAATTGAAATTAATCGTTACCGTGTGATGGAAAATTATTTCTGCTCGAAAAAATTTTCCATCAGCAACGTTTTTAGGTCTGAATGAGAGAACTTCAGTGGAGGCAGATCCGCCCGAATGCCTTTCCGAATACGAACCTCAATAAATGCCGGACCGTCGGCAGGCAGTAGCGTTTGGACTGCCTGGACGAGACCCTGCTCTGTTTTAACAGCCTTCCCGAGGGTCTTATAACCCGCACTCCCAGCCATCGCAGTCAGGTCGGCTTTAAAGCCCGCCGAAGGTTGTCCGCCAACGGATTCATGCGCGCCATTATTGAGGACCACATGCAAAAAATTGGGCATACCCAGCTTTCCAGCGGTGGTCAAAGATCCCAAATGCATGATCAACGCCGCATCACCATCTAAGCAAACCACGAGACGCTTTTTTGCCGCCAACGCAATGCCGGAGGCAATGGAAGCTGCGTGCCCCATCGCACCAACATTCAAAAAATCACGGTCATGCCCCTCGTCATTTAGATCACGCAAGGCGTGGAGCTCCCGGGCAGCCCGACCGGTGGTCGCAACGAAAACCGCGTTGTCCGGCACGCTTTTCAGGACGCATGCCATCGCCTCTTCACGACTCATTTTGTACGGACAGTCCCGGTTGTCCGTGGCACCCTTTTCAGCTTTCGCCAGTGCCCCCTTCTTGGCAACAAGCGCCGTCGGACTGCTCAATTTCTTCGCTGTACTGACCGCCCACTTTGCGGCATATAACGCCTCATCAAGATTATCGGTTAATACCCGGAAAGGAATACCCATCGCCTCCAGCAACGCGGGTGTCGCTTCACCCTGCTTTCTGTGCTGCGGATGATCTTTGACATCGGGATCGCCACGCCAGCCTATGAGCAACACCATGGGAATACCATATACTTCTTTGTTGGCAAGTGAGAGTAACGGGTTTACGCAGTTACCAATACCTGAATTCTGCATGTAAACCAACGGTATGCTCCCCGTGGCAAGATGATACCCGGCGGCCAGCGCGACGGCATTGCCTTCATTAGCTGCGATCACATGGCGATCCGGCGGCAGGTTAGCCTGTGCGTACAGACAAAAATCGTTCAAGAGCGTATCCGGTACGCCCGTCATAAACTGAACCCCTGCACTTTGCAGGCAGTCGTGAAACTTTTTCTGATCAATCACAATAGAATTATCCTATCAAATTTACAGCAGACAGAACAGATCCGGCATCTTCTCTTCGGTGCGTTCAACCACATGAATTATTTTTTGAATGTCTTCTGCGGATTTATGCGAAAACTTAGCCAATAAAGTAAATTTATCTCTGAGCTCATCATCTGAAAGCGGATTTTCGGGCTCACCTTTCGGGTAATCAACCCGTTCTGAATAACAGGCACCGTCACTCATCTGCACTTCTACTATCGCTGCACGTTGATGAGGAACACGAGCGGAAATTTCGTCATCCGCAGAGACAACAACCTTCTTTGTCAGTGTAAGGACTTCAGTGTTGTTTGCATGGTTGTCATCAAACTGATCTATCCCCGCCTTTCCCGTTATTAGAGCAACTGCCAAACCATACGGAATACTCATTTTGGCGGAAGCAGCCCCCCTGATAAAGGTGTGATCATGTTTCCCCAGCACTCCACAGTACGTAATCACCCGGATCTCACGGATCAAATGAACCTCAACGTCTCTTTCTGCTTTGATCTTCAGCGCAGCCTCAATTGCCGGGTGCACATGGCGGCATGCGGCATACGGCTTTACATACCCTTTTTCAATAGCAAAGGGTTCGCCGCCTATTTTGTGCAACTTTGATTCGTCATACGCATCAGCCATCATCGCGAAAAAGCCCAACTCACCTGAAAAAACATCCTCAAGCCCTTTAAATCCAGCCTTAGCCACAAACGCCGCGATCAGCGCATTCACTGCGGCCCGGCCAACGTTCAGCGGCTTGATCTCCGACCCGTCTTCGATCACCTTCAACATTCCGGCGGCAGAAACCGCAGCAGCAGACAGCGTATCCTTCATCTCGATCTTCGAAAACCCGAGCATTGCTGCAGCTCCCATTGCCGCGCCAATGGTTCCGCATGTACTGGTAGGGTGAAATCCGCGAACGTAATGTGACGGTTGCATAGCACATGCCAGCCGGACCTCAGCCTCATAACCAATGATAACGCCCTTGAGAAAATCAGCCCCATTCACTTTTTCTTTTTCTGCCAGAGGCAAAAGGGCAGAAAAAACCGGAGCTCCAGGATGAATCATCCCATAACGAACTCCGTCGTCGAGTTCAGCAACATGTGCGCTGACCCCGTTCACAAGGGCAGAAGCTTCAATCCCGGCTTTGCGATTAAAACCGATCACGGCGGCATCCTGTCCCGACCCGAAGCAAGAGAGAAGCTTCTCCCCCTTTTCATGAAGCATACGGGAGCCAGCGAATGCCGCGCCCAGATAATCAAGCAAACACTTTTTTGCCTGTTGCACTGCGGAGTCCGGCAAGTCCTCATGACTCAGGGCATACAGATCTTCCACAAACTGATCAGCTATATTTATAGTCACTAGTTCACTCCAAACATTATAGCTTTCCGGTTTCTGGTCAGAAAAACCGAAAATACTCCGGACTGTCCGGCTTCGCTTCCTGCCATGCAGCATCAAATGCCGCCAGCACCTGTTCAGGAAGCACTCCCTGTTTGATCGCATCGAGGTTTTGTTCAAACTGAGCCATCGACGAGGCCCCGATAATAATTCCATCGCCCGCAGAAGCGTCAAGAAACGAATGGTGGACTAACCACCGAAACGCTGCCTCAACCGGTTTGATCTCGGCCTCACGGCAACATTCCGTCAGATGCTCGACCGCTTCAAAATAGGATTCCTTCCAGTATCTCTCCCGATAACTTGCGAGTCGCGCAAACCGTCCGGATACCGGAGCGTTCTTGAAGTTCGCGTGCTTGCCTGTCAGCATGCCACCAGCCAAAGGGTTGTAGGCGTAAAAACGCATTCCCAGTTTCCGTAACGCCGGAAATAGCTCCGTCTCGGGCTTCCGGCTCAATCCGTTGTACATTCCCTGATAAACGGTTGGTTGTGGCCATCCGCGCTCTTTGCACAAGTGCCAGATATCCACGACCATCCAAGCAGGAAAATTACTAAGCCCAAGTTCCCTGAACTTTCCCTGACGATGTAATTCGGCACACGTTTCCAACGCATTATCGACCGGGGTAATCCGATCCGGAAAGTGAAAATAAAGAATATCAACGGAATCCCGCCCCATGCGGCGCAGCGATTCGTTGAATTGCATCATCACCGCTTCCCCATCAAGCTTTCCGGTAATGCGCGGGTGGACTTTTGTCGCCAAGCCGAATGATCCTTTATCCAATTCAGGAAGAATCTGCCCCAGCATCCGCTCCGTTTCGCCGTCATTATAGACATAGGCGGCATCCAGTTCTTTATGACCGAATGCCAGAAAACTCCGAATCATTTCTGCACCGCCCGCAAGATTTACCTGCGGGCCAAAGTTCATTGTCCCCAAAATCAGTTTCATAGCTTCCACCATACCATTTTTCTCAATGAGTAATTATTTGGCAACACCCAAATGTTCGTGATAGAGGATAGAAGATTTTTACGCAAAAACCGCTATAAGAGCACAAATGTCCCGCCCGCCTCACCCATGGATACATGGACGGCGGAGCGGACATTTGCGCGGAATCAATCGGTATCAGCGCCTTTCAGAATCACACGTTGAACGCCCCTGTCTCCAAAGCGGACGTCTCCGAAGTTAAAAATCAGCCCCAGGGGGATGTCCAGCAACTTTTCATAACTCAGCAATTGTTGCCGGTTTTCCGGATGAATTCCGGAACCGGAAACCTTCGACTCCGCCAGCAAACATTCATCTGCCAGCAAGTCAAACCGGAGGCATTCCTCAAAAACAAGCCCTTTGTATGTGATATCGACGCGTTTTTCAGTCTGCACATTATGGCCGCGGATTATCAGTTCATGTGCCAGACAGCGCGTGTAAATGGATTCGAGGAGCCCCGGGCCAAAATGCTTATAGACCTCAATCGCGCACTCTATGACAACCGGGGAAAGCTCGTTGGCTCTTGAAAACAATGGATGCATGACAACACGCCTTGATTTCATCCCGCGCGGCTATCCGTCCTGCCGTGCACGTATCCGTGCGTGAGGCAGACGGGATAGCCGTGCAAACTTTGCGGCTTTTGCGTTAAAACAATCTCGAATTCTTCCAAACACTTCAAGATTCCGTTCGACAGAGCCATTCGAGCAGCACGAACTTTTAGACATTAACAATTATTTGAGGGAGCCCTTGGGAGAATACGCGGCTTCCGGGTAATACTGATCGATGACCCGCTTCACGAGCATCACCTGCTTGGCACGTTTTTTCGCGTCGTCCTCCGTAGATTCCCAACTGTGCGTTTTGGCGACTGATCCACCGGTTTTGAGGTAGATCGGCGCCGCAACGCGAATCATTTCCGGCACTTCGTAATGGCGGATAAAGCCCCCCGATGATGCGGGGTTTTCGGTATGCACATCAATCGGGATGTCGATGGCTTGCCGAAGCGCCGCCAGCATTTGGAGCTGAATGTCACGAACCGGATTTAGCGAATTGGCGCCATTCTGTTCTAGTAGTCTGCCGGAACAGGGATTCCCGTGTCCGGTGTGCGCGGAAACCTTGAATTTGCAGTCTGCCGGAATTTCTCCCTGCTTGCGCGCTTCATTCAATACCCACAGGCAGCCTTCATCATAGATCAAAAATGCACGGCATCCCAGCTTTGCAGCACGCTTGACATCCTCAATAGCCCGCACAATCTGCTCCTGCCCACGCAGACGGTAACCCATCCGCTGCCCTTCCGGGGTGTGAACGGATGCACTGGTATCGTAGACAGCCCGCGGCCCGATGGCAAGGACCAGCTCAACCGTCCACTTTTGCGCCAACGCAACCATCTGGCTGATGTCTTCATCGGAAAGCAGCATAATCCCCTTAGTCTGAGTCACCCGGTGAATATAATGACCAAAGGAATTGATCGACTCCAGCAAGGCTTTCATCGTACCAGACCCCTGTATGCCGGGCACTTCAAAGCGGTATTGTGCGCCGTCTGAGAAACGTTCTGCAGAAGTCGGCAGGTCGTACAGATCTCCCGATGGCAAACCAATTGATGCCAGAAATTCGCGCGTTTTTTTCATCTCTCCAGTTTCCTCTTTTTGCGGCAGATCTGCCTCTGCCTCCATGCTTGCTTTGGTATCTAAAGAATCATCCCAGAATCAGCCGTAAATAGCTGCGCTCATCCTCAATAACGCCATAGGCCTTTGCTCTCTGTGCGATTTTTTGCGCCCAGCTTCGGTGCGGATTGATTTCATTCATTTTGTTGGCTTTGGCACTTTTGACCACCCCGCCGGATGTATCCAGAATTTGCATGGCATCTTCATACTCTTCCTGTGTGACCGACTGCATGGCATTTACATATTTAAGATGAGACGGATGAATTATTGTTTTACCCACAAAGCCATTAGCCTTGTCCAGTATAACTTCTCTTAAGAGTCCATCTATCGCATCATTAACTATTGAACTTCTCTGCAACAAGGATCGATGGATATCCTGTTTCAACAAGTGATCTAAATTTTCTTGTTTATCTGCAAGAAAATATTCCCATACAGGGGCTGAAAGCACGTATCCTTCGTCACTGCGCGTAAAAGTGTTAAGAATGTCAGAAATGCAATCGCGAACAGTAACAATATCGTAAATGGAATAATTGATGCCTCGGCGAACACCGAAAATCGCCGAGAAATCAGTTGCTCCGACGCGAATATTCAGAATCAAGTCAGAAAAATCCCTCATCAAATTAGATAGTTTAAGAAGCTCCCTACCCCGTGTTTCCGTATGTGCAATAAGCCACCCTTCAAGAATAGGCATTCCGTATAACACGGTGCCAAACCGGGCGTTTGCTTGCCGTAACTCATTTAAATACACTGTGCCATTACATGAGTCGAATTTTGGGAAAACAAAACCCGCGAGAATTCTTGCCTGCTCTGGAGTCATTCGCTCAATATAATCTTTCATCTGCGCACAAGATCTTACGCGCACAAAAATAAGTGGCAGATCATCGTTTTGAACCGACCCATTGTTTAAGGCGGCGGCAATAACATTTAAGTGGTTAAAAACATTGTTTTCAGCGGCGGCAAGATTCTCTTCACAAATAGCATCTTCAAAACACATTACAATTGCTGATGCTGGAGAGTTCCCTGCGAGTATTTTATCAACAATATTACGCGTGCCTGGCATGTACAAGACCGCACCCAAACAATATTTAAGCAAAGCCATGTCCGTGTTTTTATTAAATTCAACGGGAGGCTTAATAAAATTAAACCCTCTGTTGTGTTGGTGGTGCCGCATAATTTTCCTTTATTTTTGTGCCGTTTAATTATCAAACTGCATTAAACGCAACTCTTAATCAACACTATAACTTGAGCCGTTGCTGATTCTTCCATATCCGCAAAAATTGGGAGGCAGAGCACCTCCTGCGCGGTTTTTTCGGCAACCGGCAGAGCGCCCGGCAATGCCGACTGCAAACTCCTGTAAGACGGGAACTGACTGCAGAGCGGATAGAAATAACGGCGTGCGTAAATGCCGTTTGCTTTAAGCCTCTCGTACAACGCATCGCGCGATATGCCGTACTCTTTTTCATCCACGAGAATCGGGAAGTAACCGCAGTTGTGCCGCACGCCAGGGATATCATTGAGAATGCGGATGCCGGAAATAGTGCTGAGCTTTTCTCTATAGAAGGCGGCCACTTTCTGCCGTTTGGCGATCTCGCCATCCACGTACTTGAGTTGCAACAGCCCGTAGGCCGAACGCACTTCGTCAACCTTGCCATTGGAGCCGGGCGCGACAACCGTTACCTCATCTTGAAAGCCGAAATTTCTGAGCAGATCAATCTGTTTCTTCATCGTTTCTTCGTTGGTCGCCAAGGCGCCGCCCTCCAGCGTGTTGAACACCTTGGTGGCATGGAAGCTGAGCATCGATAGATCGCCCCAGTTGGCCACTGACACTCCGTCCTTTTTCACACCGAAAACATGCGCCGCATCATAAAACAACTTGAGGCCGTACTTGTCTGCGATTTTTTTTAACTTCTCATGCTGGCACGGGTTGCCATACACATGCACCGGCATGATGGCGGTAGTACGCGGCGTGATCAACGACTCCACTTTGTCGGGATCAAGCGTGAACGTGTCGGGCTCGATGTCGCAGAAAACCGGCGTGCAGCCGTTGAGATGGATCGCGTGCGTGGTCGCCACAAAGGTGAAGGGCGTGGTGATGACCTCACCCGTAATGCGCAGTGCCTGCATCCCAGTTTGCAAGGCACTCATTCCGTTGGTGAAGAAACTGACATATTTTACCCCCAGATATTCAGCAAGGGCGGCTTCAAATTGCTTATGAAACTGACCGTTATTGGTCAGCCACTTCGACTCCCATATCTTCTCAAGATATGGGATAAATTCTTCCAGAGGAGGCAAGGATGGTGATGTGACGTAAATTGGATTCATGGGATGATTGGAAGATTAGTTATTTGGAGGGGTAGAACGGCGAGAGATGAATGCTGATAGGTTATCAACGAATTGAACGAATTGAACGAATTAGGGGTGATTTAACACGGAGACGCAAAAACAAAATTAGCTGAATTGGTTTAATTAGTTGAGTAACAACGGACGCAGTCCGGAAAAAATGAGTGCCGTTCTCATTAGCGGAGATTCGCGGGTAAACTATTCGCGATTTTTTTCTGACCGCGCCTCGGCTTCAAACTGCCAAAATTCCGAAGGTGTAATGATTGCGATCCCCTCAATCTGCCGAAGATCTGTCAGGTCTTTATCCCCTGTAACAATCGCACGGCATTGTGCCGTCAACGCTGCAGCCAGAATCTTATCGTCATCCGGATCACGACAAAGGGGAGTTGCCAAAGGTTTGGGATCAACCATCCGCACCCGGCTTTTAAGAAGACAAGCCACCTGGCGGGCTTCTTCCGGCAAAAACCTGAACTTCCGCGTCAACACGTCGCACAGTTCGTCTAAAATCGCTGCGGACAGCACGACCTCATGATGGACCACGCAATATTCAAGCAACTCGCTGCATGTCCCGCGGGCAATGAAAGCTGCTATCAGCACGTTGGTGTCGAAAACGAGCTTCATGAGACCTGATTGAAAACATCCTGATCCGTATAAACACCCCGCTCCGCCGCCTTGGGTACCATAGTTCTGCGCAAGGCACGGAATTGCCGGACAAACAGGTAGTCGCACACCGATTCGCGGACAATGTCGCTGCGGGAAAGACCTTCGACATCAGAAACCCGGTCCAACTCCTTCTTCAGCTTTGCCGGCAAACTGACTGTAATCGTGCTGCGCATAACTTTCCTTTTTTAGGTGTAATAGAATATCTTACAGCGGCGTTCCGGTCAAGAGTTAAAGGTGTGAAAACTATTCTCTGCTTTTTTTGCCTGCTGTGAGAGAAAACAGCCTCAGACGGGTGCCCGGACAGCATCGCAAATACGCGCTTTTGCTTCGTTCCAATCGAGCGACTTGAGCATGACCGGCATATCTGTTGTTTCCAAGTGAAGCATCTGAAATCTTCCTTCTTCGTGTTTCCTATACACGAGGCAAACGCAAGTGCCGTGGGCTCAAGCGATCGAAGCGTCTTGGCCGTTTCAACGATCCCTTGAACCGTATAACACGCTTTCAACAGCTCCCAGTCCGAATCATGACCGCGCTCGAGTACACGCTGAACAATTAAAGCCCTGCTTTTTTCGAGGTCGAGGCCTTCACGGTCAACGTCCCAGAAGAGTGCGGGTGTAAATTTGGCGATTTCAGGAGACATGGGGGGGGAGGGGGGAGGTTCAAACGCGCCTTACGGCGCTGGTTCACGGGTTTAAAGGTTTAAGGGTTTAAGGGTTTAAGGGTTCAAGGGTTCAATCGGCCTGACGGCCTGGTTTAAGGGTGATGGCAAACAGTAACCAGCACCGCTAAAATCACGGGGCTCATTTTTTAGTGATTAACGACGGACGCAGTCCGGGAAAAATGAGTGCCGTTCTCATTCGCGGAGATTCGCGGGAAAACTATTCTCGGGCAACTATTCTCTGCTTCTTTTGCCCGCTAATCTACGCGAATGAGAGGTTGGTTTGTGTTTGTTTAACGCTAATCGCTACAAACTCAAACCAACGGCTTCAGCGGCACTGCCTAACCGGAATCACGGCGCTCATTTTTTAGTGATTAACGACGGACGCAGTCCGAAAAAAATGAGTGCCGTTCTCATTAGCGGAGATTCGCGGGTAAACTATTCTCGGGTGAACTATTACATCAGTTCTTCCGCATCGCCTTTATCCTTCGTCCGCTTCGTGGATTGTTTGTTCTTGATCAGGTCTAAGCGTCCGATGAAATTGACCTCGACAGATCCGTATTTGCCTCGGATCCGGTTGCTTTGGGCTTCCGCATAAGAGACACCGTCGATCTCGCTGATGAAATCCACCCGCACAGGTATCACGCCGAATGTGATCACATTTTTCGGATCCATGAAAACTTCAGCCGACAATGTCTGTGGGCCGAAACCGAAATCCTGTAACGCATTTTTCACCCGGTTGACATTCTCTACGTCGTTGCTGAAAAAGATGTCGATGTCTTGGGTGAAGCGAGGATAACCATGAAAGGCAACTGCGTACCCGCCGACGATCATGTAGTCGACATCATGTTTTTCGAGTAACCTTAACAACTCTTCGAAGTCTGGTTGGATATTCATACAGGAATTTGCCCGCTTCCATGCGTAATGTTTCCACCATGTCCAAACGCTGCGCCCCCGTTTGTTTACACCAGTAGGCCCGATCATTTTCCTGTTGACGGGCATGCGATGTAACGCTCAATTCAATTTTCATCGTACGAGAGTTCGCGGGGGGTGGAGAATAGCACGTCTCCCCAGCCCCTTCTTCGTCATGGACAAGACGGAACGGAACAGTGATCCGCTCCTCGACGGCTTTCTGACGGGCGACCTTTTCCGGGTTGGCCCCAACCATGGATTCGGCCAGAAAGGCCACATACTCGTCCATGCCCAACCTCGGAAGCGACCGAAACGCATCACGCGCGGCGCATTCTGGATAAGAGGGAAATTTCATGTCTGCAACGCCTTGATTTGATCCGACACGATTTTGAAAACAGCCTCAGACGCGTATCGAGTAGCAAGCGGGTGAATATCCCGCTCCAGATCAAGCCCGTTGAAAACGGACAGGTGGACAATGTCCGGCAAATCCTTCCCCGTCCGCCGTTCGGGATTCTGCGCAAGTGAGAACAGTTTCATGGCGATCAAATCTTTCAACGCCGGAACTTTCACCGTCGCA
>Ga0268276_1003414_pt1 | contig 12354 bp, 12 predicted proteins | sample saktaG_4_FD_190145 | JGI IMG/M metagenome (GOLD analysis project Ga0268276, IMG submission 190145) | Saline water microbial communities from Sakinaw Lake, British Columbia, Canada - sak_2010_1_5_45m | ecosystem: Environmental > Aquatic > Non-marine Saline and Alkaline > Saline ...
ATAAGGGCCTATTGGAAATAAAGATTTCTATCGCTTGCACGTCTAAACCATATTCCTTAACAAAACGATCTCTCTTTTCTTGGGGTAATTCGGGAATATCTTTTCGAAGGTCTTCCACAAACTTATTATCAAAATGAAGAGTTGGCAAATCGGGTTCAGGAAAATATCTGTAATCATGGGCATCCTCTTTTTCTCTTTGGCTAACGGTTTCTTGTTTAACTTCGTCCCAACCCCTAGTTTCTTGAACTATTTTCCCTCCCCCATCTAAAATCTCTTTTTGTCTTTTAATTTCGAAATCAATTGATTTTTCAACTACTTTAAAAGAATTTAAATTTTTTATTTCTACTTTCGTTCCCAGCTTTTCGGTTTTAGATAAACTAATATTAACTTCCACCCTCATCTGCCCTTTTTCCATATCAGCATCAGAGACCTCTAAATATCTAAAAATAGATCTTAATTCTTCGGCGAATCTTTTAGCTTGTTTTCCAGAAGTAATATCTGGTTCAGTTACCATTTCCATCAAAGGCACCCCCGCCCTATTAAAATCTACTAAAGAATCCTTACCATCGTGAATTAAGCGACCAGTATCCTCTTCTAAGTGAATTCTAGTAATGCCGATTTTTTTACCGTCTATCTCTAAAAATCCTCCTTGGCAAAATGGCTTATCATATTGAGAAATTTGGTACCCTTTTGGTAGGTCGGGATAAAAATAGTTTTTTCTATCAAATTTGGACTCTTTGGCTATTTTACAATTTAAAGCCCAGCCCGTTTTGATAACTTTTTTAACGGCATCTTCATTAATAACTGGCAAAGTTCCTGGTTGTGCGGTACAAACCGGACAGATATTATAATTAGCTCTTTTTTCTAAAGGGTCGTTCTTGCAAGAACAAAACATTTTGGACTCTGTTTTTAATTCCGCGTGAATCTCTAACCCTATTGTTGTTTTATACATGTTTTTCAAAGATTACGAATGAATAAGAATAAATGTTTTTTTTGTCGGCTTGGTTATCAATTCTTTTAATTTCTTTCCACTCATTAAAATCAACTTCCGGAAAAGAAGTATCTCCCTTAAAATTATGATGAATAAAAGTTAAATATAATTTATTGGCTAAGGGTAAAAATTGTCTATAAATAGAGGCCCCTCCAGCAATCATTACCTCTTCGTCCTCTCCAACCTCTTTTAAGGCCTCCTCTATAGAAGTAACCACTACACAACCTTCGGCTGGATAATCTTTATCAAAATTTAAAACAATATTTTTTCTATTGGGAAGCGCCTTACCAATCGATTCAAAGGTTTTAGCTCCCATAATAATTGGCTTTCCGGTCGTCTTGGCTTTAAAATACTCCATATCAGCCGGCAAGCTCCAAGGCAAAGAGTTTTTATCACCAATAACCATATTGTCGGCTACCGCCGCTATTATTGAAATTATCATACGGCCATTTCTGCTTTAATTGATGGTTGATAATTATAATCTATTAATTTAATGTCGTCCATTGTAAAATCGTCTATATTTTTAACTTCTGGATTTAACCATAATTTAGGTAGCGCCGTTGGTTCTCTTTTAATTTGCTCTCTTACCTGATCAAAATGATTTAAATAAATATGGGCATCACCCAAAATATGAACAAACTCCCAGGGTTCTAAATTAGTCACCTGAGCCACCATATGTAAAAGCAACGCATAACTAGCAATATTAAAAGGTACCCCTAAAAACATATCACAACTTCTCTGATACATAGATAAAGATAACTTGCCATCAATAGAGAAAAATTGAAAAAACATATGACAGGGTGGTAAAGCCATCATCTCTAATTCCCCTGGATTCCAAGCGGTGACTATCATTCTTCTGTCGTGAGGATTTTCTTTTAATTTTTTAATTACATTCGCAATTTGATCTATGGGTTGGTCGGAAAAAGCCGATTTCCACTTTCGCCATTGAACTCCATAGACCCGACCTAAATCCCCATCAAATTTTGCCTTTGGTTTCCAATAATCAGCTTCGGCGTTAGCATCCCAAATATGAGAGCCCAGTTCTTGTAATTCTTTAACATCGCCACTTCCCTTCAAAAACCAGAGCAACTCCGCCTTCATTGAATTAAAAGCTAATTTTTTAGTCGTTACCGCCGGAAACCCATCTTTCATATTAAACCTCATTGGTAGGCCAAAAACCGCTCTCGAACCAACGCCGGTTCTATCGGGCCTATCAGTCCCCGTTTCCAAAACAAGTTTTAATGAATCAAGATATTGTTTCATAAATCTCTTTTATTTCTTCGGCTATTTCTTTTATTTTTCTTTCTCCATCAATTAGATGAAAATTTTTAAACCTCTTTGGAAATGTTTTATATACTTCCCAAACTTTAGCCAGTTTTTCTTCTTTTTCAAAAAGATCTTTATGACTACCCCTTTTCTCAATTCTTTCAATACAAACCTTAGGTTTTACGTTTAAGAAAAAAATTAAATCTGGATATAAAAAATTATTATTTAATTCAATTAAGTCATCAATATTATGTCCATGAGCTGTTCCATAAGCAAAACTAGAAAAAAAGTATCTATCAGAGATAACTATCTTGCCTTCTTTTAAGGCTGGGATTATTTTATTATTCAGATGCTCTTCCCTATCTTTAGTAAATAATTTTTGGAATTCTAATGGATCTATTTGGACATGCTCCCTCAAAATTTCTTTAATTCTTCTTCCGGCTTCAGAGTCCGTTGTCGGTTCTTTGGTAACAATTACGTTGTCTCCATTGTTAACTAAAAATTCGGCCAAGTGAATAGCTTGAGTACTTTGACCCGAACCATCTAGCCCCTCTAACACTACAAATTTTCCTGGGTAAATATTATTTATCATATACTTTAGATTATCATAATTTTCTTCGGCGGTAAAGAAAGAAAATAATAATAATAATAAAAGTTATAACATGTAAAATCATTAAATTCCTGGGACTAAAATCATCAACAGAAATAATCGTTGCTTGCATTTTTTTAAAAGAGATTGGCGTTTTTTTAAATTTTTTAGGGTCTAGGGGATAAAAATCATCTAAGTCGTTAATATTATCATTATCTGAATCAGCATCAAAAGGATCTGTTCCTAAAATACTTTCTTTATTATTATCTAATCCATCGTTATCATTATCTGAATCAGCATTATTTCCAATCCCATCGCCATCAGTATCTTCAGATTCGTTAATGTCTAAAGGAAAAGTATCATATTTGTCTCCGATGGTATCGTCATCAGTATCTATCTTTAAAGAATTTGTGCCTAATAATAATTCGTCCTTATCGGAAATACCATCTCCATCATCATCTGGGTCTTTTTTATTCCCAATTTTATCTTTATCTGTATCTAGATCAACAAAATACTTTTCTTTTTTAGCTGTATTATTTTCAGAAATATCATCAGGAGGATTAGTATTAATAATTTGACTTTCAATGTTATGAACCCCAGCATCAACAATCCAATCAATAAAAACATCATCATAGGTATTGGCTTTAACAGAAATCGGCTGGGGATCAGTAATTTCTTTACCATTACTAATAAAAATAACAAAACCATAAACATCGCTTTCTCCCAAATTAAAAACTCGAGCAAAAACCCGAACCAAGTCCCCTTCTAACGGCTCGCTTTTTGAAAAAGTTATATCCGAAACAGAAATGGAAAGATCCGTCTTAGCTTCAATAAAACTAAAGATCGAAAAACAACAAAAGATTATAACAAGAAAATATTTCATATCAATTAATCATATCACATCCTAGGAGCTCATTAAATATTGATTCTTTGATTTTAATATGGTATAATATTTTAAGTATGAAAGCGGTAATATTTATTTTAATAATTCTTGGCATCCTCGTTGGTTACGCCATGATTGAAGAATTTATGGGAAAAGGAATTTCTTCCAGTATTTTTAGGTTGGAAAATAAAGTTGAAAACCAATCTTCATCTCCAAAAACATCCTATTTCTCTTCTGGAACGACTTCCAGCACTCCTACCACTCCCAGTTTGCCCAATTATACTGGTAAAGTAAAAATTTATAATTTTAACAAAGCCAGTGAATATAATCCAAGTTTAATCAAAATAGAAGTTAGACCATACAAGGGAGAACCGATTAATCTTACTGGTTGGAAGATTCAAACTAGAAAAGGAACTTTTGCTATTCCTCAAGGAATGGAATATTATAAAAAAGATGGCTATTCTAGCGATATTATTATAGAAGAAAGTTCTTATTTAAACATTATTGGAACTTCTGACCCTTTTGGGACTAAAAAGAATTTTATAGCCAATAAGTGTCTTGGCTATCTTTCAAAATCAGAGAATCTTTATCCTAGTTTTTATAGCTATTGTAGCGCTCCAAAACTAGAAGAACTAGAAGGGTTTACTCCTTATTGTAAAGAATATCTTATTAACCAAAGGACTTGCAAAATGCCCGACTATTCAAGTGATTTAAAAATTTCTACCGATTCGGCTTGTGTCTCATATATTTTAAATTATTATACCTACAATGGATGTTTTGGAAGATATTTAAAAGAAAAAGATTTTCTTTCTAATTATTGGTATATTTATGTAAATAAAAATATCGTGGAAGAACTCCACGATACTATCTATCTCTATGATCAAAATGGAAATTTAATAGATAAATATCTCTATTAATATCCTAGAAAATCTTTAATTTTATTAATTGGAATAGCGGTAACTCGCTCTTCGTCATCAATAGTATTTAATCCTAATAATTCCCCTTTTATATTAAACAAGGCACTTCCGGAAAGTGTCTTTTTTTCAAACATATTGGTTCTTATATATTCTTCATTAAAAAATTTAATAATCCCCTCGTTAATAGTTACTAAGGGCTTATTATTATCAAAAATCGTTCCCCCAATAAAAACTCTTTCGCCTGCTTTTAATTCATCACGATTTGAAAAAGAAATTGTCATTAAATCATTGAGGTCTAATTTTACTAAGATCAAATTATTTTCAACATCTCTTTTAAGAATTTGCCAATTAGGTGTTTTACTATTTATAAAGAAGGTGAAATCACCCTTTAATGGAACTAACTCTGATAAAGTTATAATTAACCCGTCAGAGGTAACCACCAAGCCAGAACCAAAAATTATTTTTCCTTCTTTAGTTTTGGTCCTAACACCTACTATTGATTTTTGGATTTTTTGAACAGAATCCTGAAGAGCAACATTTTCCTGAATAACAATCTCTTTACTCTCAATAATTGAGGTCGGCAAATTAGCAGATTGATATGAAGGCCAGACAATTTGGCTTCCCAAAAGACCACCACACAAGCTAATAATGAAAATAATAATAATTTTAGAAATATTTTTAGTCATATATTATAATTTTATTACCCTCGACCCCAATCGTCACCTCGTCCCCTTCTTTAATCATACCCGAAACAATTTTTAATGCCAAGGGGTTAAGTATTTTCTTTTGAATTACTCTTTTCAATGGCCTTGCCCCCAAATTTGGGTCAAAACCTTCTTCAGCTATCAACTCTTTCATCTCTTCTGAAAATTTAATTTTAATTTTTTTATATTTCAAACGAGAAGATACCTTTTTTAACTCTAAATCAACTATTCTTCTTATTTCTTGCTTTCCAAGATAATTAAAGATAACAACTTCGTCAATTCTATTCAAAAACTCTGGTCTAAAATCTTCTTTTAAAGCCCCCATAACCTTCTCTTCTAAAGAGCTTCTTTCCACATCTTCTTCTTCTCTTAAAAAACCAAGAGAACCCATTTTAGAAATATAATCTGATCCCGCGTTAGAAGTCATAATTAAGATAGCATTTTTGAAAGAAGCCGTTCTTCCCTTAGCATCGGTTAATCGTCCATCTTCTAATATTTGAAGTAAAATATTAAAGACCTCTGGATGAGCTTTTTCAATCTCATCAAATAAAATTACACTATAAGGCCTTCTTCTGATTTGGTCTGTAAGTTGCCCGCCTTCTTCATAACCAATATAACCCGGAGGACTACCAATAATTCTAGAAACCGAATGCTTCTCCATATATTCAGACATATCTAATCTAATTAAAGAATTTGGATTGTTAAATAAAAATTCAGCCACGGCTCGAGCAGTTTCGGTTTTTCCAACTCCGGTTGGACCTAAAAACATAAAAGAGCCCAAGGGTTTATCTTTTTCAGAAATTCCCGCCCTTGATCTTCTAATAGCATTAGAAATAGCGCTTACCGCTTGCCTTTGACCAATCACTCTTTTGGTAATTAAGGCCTCCATTTTTTCTAATTTTTTGGCCTCTTCTTCAATTAATCTAGTCAAAGGAATTCCTGTCCATCTGGAAACAACCCGAGCGACATCATCCTCTTCAATTTCTTCTTTTAATATTCTTTTATTTTTTTGAATCTTAATTAAGTCCTTTTCAGCAATTTTAATTTGTTTTAACAATTCTGGAATCTTACCATATTTAATTTCGGCTACTTTTTGCAAATCAGCTCCCCTCTCAGCTACCTCAGCTTGAAATGAAAGCTCTTCCATTTCTTTTTTAAAACCCCTAATTTTTTGAATTAATTCTTTTTCGGCTTTCCACTTTAATTCAAAAGATTTTGCTTTTTCATTTAAATCAGCTAAGGAACGACTAATGGCCTTAAGTCGTTTTTCGTCAGTAATAGCTTGTTTTTCAATTTCCAACTTTTGAATCTCTTTTCGAAGATCGTCTAATTCTCCCGGCTCTGACTCTATCTCCAATCTTAAGGCCGACATCGCTTCGTCCATTAAATCAACGGCTTTATCTGGTAAAAATCTATCAGAGATATATCTTGCTGAAAGTTCCGCCGCCGAGACAAGCGCCGAGTCCTTTATTCTTAATCCGTGATGAACTTCATATTTTTCTTTAATTCCTCTTAAAATCGCAATGGTATCACTAACACTTGGCTCTTGCACATAGATGGGCTGAAATCTTCTTTCTAGCGCGCCATCTTTTTCTATATATTTCTGATATTCTTTTAAAGTAGTGGCTCCAATGGCTTTTAGCTCTCCCCTCGCCAAGGCCGGTTTTAGAAGATTAGAAGCATCAACAGACCCCTCAGAGGCCCCAGCCCCCACTAAAGTATGAAGCTCGTCTATAAATAAGATGTATTTACCATTAGCCCTATTTACTTCTTTTAACAAGGCCTTAATTCTATTTTCAAATTCTCCCCGATATTTTGTTCCAGCAATTAATGCCCCTAAATCTAAGGAGATAACCTCTTTTTCTTTTAAACTTTCAGGAACATCATCTCTAATAATTCTTTGAGCTAGGCCTTCAACAATCGCCGTTTTTCCTACCCCTGCTTCTCCAATTAAAACAGGGTTGTTTTTAGTTCTTCGAGAAATTACCTGCATTAATCGTCTAATTTCTTTTTCTCGTCCAATAACTGGGTCTAACTTTCCTCTTTGAGCCAAGTCAGTTAAATTTCGGGCGTATTTTTCTATAACCTGATATTTTGATTCTGGTTCTGGGTCAGTAATCTTTTCTCCTCCCCTAATTTCTGATAATATTTTTAGAACTTCGTTATAGTCCAATTTAAAAACACCTAAAATTTCTTTAGCCCTAGTTGTTGAATCTAGAAGGCCTAGAAATAAATGCTCAACCGAAATAAATTCATCTCCAATTTTAATTGATTCCTCTCTTGCCTTCTCCAGAACCTTTGCCATATCCTGAGTTAAATAAAATTGGCCGAAGGCCTGTGGAGCATTAATCGTTGGGAGATTATTCAAAGCCCCTTCTGTTCTTTTAACTAAATTAGCAATGTCTACGTTTAATTTTCTAAGCAAAACCAAAACCACACTTTCATCTTGAGAAAGTAAGGACAAAAGAAGGTGCAAGGCATCTATTTGTTGTTGCCCCTTACCTTGGGCAATTGATTGCGCCCTCATTATAGATTCTTGGGCTTTGTGGGTAAAATTAGATCCATTCATATCCTACTTTTACCAAGAATCTCCAAAAAAATCAACCCCAAGAAAAAAGCCCTCGTTATTTGCTAACGAAGGCGCTAACTCTTTACTGAGCTTTTCTTCCGCATTGGTTTTGCCTGCAAAAAGCGATAAAATCATCTCCCGTAAGATCTTTTTTTGGTTTTTTAATACTAGGATCTTTTTTATCTTTCTTTCTTTGCTTACTCATTTTTTATATCTCCTGTATATTTTAAAGAACAAATTTAAATAAACAAAAAATCCTTCTTTGGAATGAAGGATTAGCTTGCTAACAATTTTTTAACAAAAACTAATCCCTCTTTCTAAAAAAGAAGCTAAAGTTAAACCCAAAGTTTAAATTTAATTTATTAGTTTTTATTTTCATAATTCTACTCCCAATTTTTCCCTTAATACTGCTTTGACCCTATTAAGATCTTCTTTTAAAGCAGCGAATTCGTCTTCTAATTTTGTTACTATTTTTATAAACCCGTCTACGGCATTAAACAGATTATTAATCTTATTTTCTATTCTGTTTCTTTCCTCCTTGCCTTCCTTGAAACCAACTATCATATTGGTTCTATTAACTTTAATTTCATTATCAAGTAAATCAAACCTTTCGTCTATCTTATCAAAACGCTCGTCTATCTTATCAAAACGTTTGTTTATTTCAATATTATTTTTTTTAAATTCTTCAGACAGTAATTGTCTTAATTCTTCATTCATATTTTTATTTTATACCTATTAAATAAAAAGTCAACCAAACGCTATAAATATTAACTACCTAGTACCGCATACTAGTATACGGTACCACTTTAAATTAAAAGATTTGACAAATTTAAAAAAGATTGCAAAACTCTCCCTGGGAGAGTTTATTCCTTTCTTTCAGACAAGGTTAATTTTATCTCTACCTCTTCTGCGTTTCCGTTTTTAAGTACTTTTAAAGTAATTTCGTCTCCTGGATTATAGTCCATAAGAATCTTAGCTAAATTATTATCAGCTGTAATTTTTTCTCCATTAAATTCTAAAACAACGTCTCCTTTGGCTAATTCAGTTTCCGAGGCAGGAGAACCAGGAGTAATTGGCGGTAATCCAGCCCCTCCATCAACGATTAAAATTCCATAATCGACCGACAACTCTTCTTGTTTTTTTAATTCATCATTGACTAAGACATATCTAATACCAATAAATGGGTAAACAATTTTTCCCATTTCTTTAATCTGTTGAATATCTCTTTTGGCATAATTAATTGGAATCGCAAAACCAATACTTTGGGCATCAAGAGCGATAGCCGTATTTATCCCAATCACCTCTCCTTTTAAATTTAATAAAGGTCCTCCAGAATTCCCTTTATTAATTCCGGCGTCAGTTTGAATAACATCACTCAAGGTTTCCACAAAACTATCTCCCCCAGAAGCTGTAATTTTTCTTCCTAATCCCGAAACTAATCCCGCCGAAACGGTATTATTAAATTCGGCCAAAGCATTTCCAATAGCAATTACCGATTGTCCAATTTGCAATTCATCTGAATCACCTAAATTCAAAATTGGAAATTTTTCATCTTCTTGATTAATTTTGATTATGGCTAAATCTTGAAAGGGATCCTTAGCTAAAACCTTAGCAGAAAACTTTTTACCCTTATTGGTGAAAACCGTGTATTCGGCGTCATCATCTAAAACTACGTGCTTATTAGTTAGAATTAAACCATCTTCGGAAACAATAAAACCCGTTCCTCCACCCACTTCTTTCTTTTCTGTCCCCTTTTGACGATAACCAAAAAGATATTGCTCGTAAACGGGAACGTCTTTAGTAATCACAATACTAACCACCGCTGGGGAACTATTTTTAACCACATTAATTACTGTTTGTTCCTGAGATTCAATTGATTTCTCAATAGTTTCTGTTGAGGTTACATTTAATTTTTCTAAATAATCATTAATCCGAATATAAAAAAATCCACTAGAAAATATTCCAGCTAAAAATCCAAAGAAAATAGAAAGAGAAACAACTAAAGAAAGAAACCTAAAGTTTTTATCTTTTTTCTTTTTCTTCCAAGGAATATTAAACTCTGGTAAATCGTATGTTCCCATATTTTCATTATAACTATTTTTTAGGATTTTTTGAATACCTATCAAAATCATATTCAAAAAGGTTTTTTTCCACAGGGCCAATAAAGATCATATGGCCTTCGCACAATAAATATTTAGAATAGGTTCTTAAAAGGCCGTCTTTCTTAAATCTCCTATCGGAAACATAAAGTTTGGTTGATTTTAAGATTCCGAATTTTCCAAACTTTTTGGCTCTTCGAGCCAAATCATGATCTTCGGCTAAAGTGATTTTTTCATTAAACCCATTTAATTTTTCAAATAATTTTTTCTTGATCATAATACCCATGGCCGCGTGAGGTAAAAACTTTTCCATTAGAAAAATAGGAATGTTATATAAGAAAGTAAAACCTATCACTTCTTTTGACATCATTTTTCTTCCCGAAGGCACTAGGAAGAAAGTAGCAATTTCTAGTTTTCTTTTTTTAAATTCTCTTAAAACCTTAGCGAAAACCATTTCTGGTAAAATAGTATCTGCATCTAAGAAAAGAATTAAACTACCTTTAGCAATTTTAGCCCCTTCGTTTCTGCCCTTAGCGGGTAATCCCCCTCTAGTAATTCGGCAATTATGTTTTTTTGCAATCTCTAATGTCTTATCCTTAGAACCGGCGTCAGCAACAATTATTTCATAATTATCAAAATCCTGCTTATGAATCGATTCAAGTAATTCTCCTAAATGATCTTCTTCGTTTAATGTTGGTATGATAATAGATAACATACTATTTAAATAAAGTTTTAGCTTCTTCCCAAATTTCCGGTTTATTTTTATTTTCTTTCATCCAATACCACCATTCCGTTCCCCAAAGATAAATTTCGTTAAATCCAGTTTTCTTGGCAAAACTAACATTCTTTTTAAAAATTTCTAAATTCATTGACTTTTCTTGCTCCTCAATAGTTAAATGATAAATCAGAGCTGGACCCCATGGTTCTGCCTGCAATTCGACACAATATACTTCTTTTCCAAATAAGGCCTTAATTAAACTAGCCCTTCTTTGATAAAAAGTAGGTGAAAAAGGATAGGTTAAATATGAATTTAATTCTTTAAACCAGACCTTACGATACATAGTTGTCCCCACGATATCGCCATATTCAGCCGCTTTAAACCATAAACGGAATTCTCCACTTTCAGAAATTATTACTTTCCTGCTTGAGTCTAATGATTTCACTAAATCTATCTCTTTTTTTAAGAACTCTTCATCTTTCCAAGGGCACTCTCCAAAAGGAAAAAAAGGTTCATTCTCTATCTGCCAATATTTTATCGCGCCAGAGTCCTTATACCTTAAAACAATTTGTTCAAGATATTTTAAAATATTTTCTTGTTGATTTTCTTTACCTAAGCTTTTTGCCCACTCGGGAATGTGACATTCTGGCCAACCAATCGTTTTCATTCCTATTACTAAAATAATTTCTGCGTTTCTTTTTTCAGCTTCTTGAATTTGAAAATCTAACTCATTAAAACTATATTGACCTTCTTTCCACTCAATATAGTCCCAATAGGTTCCAATTTTTATTTTTTTTGCTCCTAGTTCATCTAAAATATCAAGATAGGCCTGTTTCCAATCTTTAATTCCCAATGATTGAGCGTGTTTTTGAGAAAAATTAACTCCCCAAGAGATGTTCTTATTTTCTTTAGGAAGACCGATAAATAGATAAATAAAAGCGACCAAAAACAATCCTAAAATAATATATAACATAATTTTTATTATTTTTTTAACGTTTATATTTTCCATTAAAATATTCCAAGAGCTATTAATCCAGATATTATAAAGGCGATAGCAATTAATTTTTGAATAATAATTTCTTTTGATATTTTTTCTTTAAATAATTTAAAAAATATTAAAATAAAAATAAACAGAAAGACATACTGAATACCTTGAAGAGCGTTAATAATTGGAAGAAGGGCCAAGGGAGCTAATGCAATTCCCCAACCCTGCAACATGGCTCCGCCTGCTCCAAAGCCCTGGTTAATAACAAAAATTATACTTGTCTTTTTATTAAAAGTAGATTTTTTAGTAAAAATATCTTTTCTAACTACCCTACTAAAGAGAAAAAATAATGCCGACAAAAGAACTCCAATTCTAATCCAAATAAAACCAGTCCAGAAAGGAAGCATTAGATAAACATATTTTGACAGAACAAACATCAAAGAAAGAAAAAGAGCAGCAAGTGCTGAAATTTTTAAACTTTTAAATGGAAACTTTTTTTTAGGATCATAAGAGATTAAAATACTTCCGATCACAAGAAGGGCGAGGGCTATTATTTCTTTTATTCCTAAAATTTCTTTTCCATTAGAAAAAATATAAACAAACAGAAAAGTAAAGATTGGCAAAAAGCCACCA
>Ga0268276_1003416_pt1 | contig 12347 bp, 14 predicted proteins | sample saktaG_4_FD_190145 | JGI IMG/M metagenome (GOLD analysis project Ga0268276, IMG submission 190145) | Saline water microbial communities from Sakinaw Lake, British Columbia, Canada - sak_2010_1_5_45m | ecosystem: Environmental > Aquatic > Non-marine Saline and Alkaline > Saline ...
ATAAGTGCGGTAAGTGCATTAACTATTACTGGCCCAATTTATGCTAACATGAATCAGTGTGATTCTTTAAAACAAAAATACACTGTTTGTTCTGATATTAGTGGAAGTTATAATATTTCAGTAACTGGTACTCAAAGTAACTGGATTAAAGTTGCTCCAACTACAATTATTTTAGATCAAAATTTTTGTGCTGATTTTTACACATTTGTTACTCCTGAATGTTATGCTAACGGCGGAAGTTATGATTTCAATATAATAATTTCTGGTGATGAAACAAAAACAATTAATTATAATTTACTAATAAATCAAGCTCATACTTTTAATTTTTCAGTAAGTCCATTGAGTAGAACTTCAAAACCATGTGAATCAAGTGATTATAATATTATAATTAGAAATACTTCTAAATTTGTTGATGAATTTGTTTTGGTGCAAACTGGATTAAATGATTCTTGGGTAACTTATCCTCAAACAAAATTTGTAATTAATCCTTACTCTTCATACACAGGTTTGATGAGAGTAACTGCTCCTTGTAATAGTGATGCAAATACTTATTCATTTGATTTGGGATTGTACAATACAAGAACCAACTCTTCAAGTAAAATATCACTTACTAAATCAATATTAAAATTCACTCCATTTATTGTAGATAATTTATCAGAATCAAATAAATTCAAATTGAATTCATGCGAAGAATTTGATAAGAATGTTTCATTTACTCTAAGAAATGCATCTGATAAAAATGATGAATTAACATTAGAGTTGCTTGATGAAAATTATGCAAATTTAAGTAAAGAGATTGCATATTTTGAACAGAGCAAAATTAAATTGGATTTTAACTCTTCTTCTGTTGCTTCATTGATTGTAAAGAAAAGAACTGTAAGTGATTCTAATTTAATAGTAAAAATTACTTCTAACTCATATTCAAAGAGTTATTTTTTCCCAATAGAATTAATTGTGAATAATTGTTATGATTTGAATATAGAAAGATTTTCTGTTGATGAAAATACTTGTACTTCATCTGCTGATTCAGTAATTAATTTCATTAACACTGGTTCAGAAAAAATGGATTTTAATGCAAATCTTTATGTAAATAACGTTTTATTAGAAACTAAACCAATATTAGTTGACACTTTGTCAAGTGTAAAAGAAGTATTCAAAATAAATTCTTTAACTATTCCGAGCACTTCAAAGGTAAGTATAAGAGTAGTTACTCCATTTATAGAAAAGAGTTTGGACTATAAATATTCTTTTGATAATTGTTTTGATGCAGATCTTTCTGTTTCAAACATATTAGTATGTAAAAATGGATATTTATCACAAAAGTTTTTAGTAACAAATAAAGGTTCTAAAACTCAATCATTTAGGGCAACTATTGATTCTAATTGGATTAATCTTTCAAATAGTGTATTTGATTTGAATGCGAACGAATCAAAGGAAATTACAATCTTTGGTAATGTTCCTCAAAGTTATGCACTTGAGCAAACAATTGTTTTAGAATCAAGTGAAATTAATGTTACAAAATCAGTTCCTGTTATTACTCTTGATAATGAAGAGTGTAATGATTTGAATTACAAAATAGCAAAAGTAATTGATGCTAATTGTTGTGAAGGAAAAATTGTTCCACTAATAATTGGAAATAATGGGTATTTTGCACAAATAGTTGGAGTAAAAGTAATTGCTCCAGAATGGCTTACTGTAAGTGATTCAAATATTTTCTTACTTCCTAATTCAGTAAAAACAACTTATTTGAATTTATCTCCTCCAGCAGGAAATGAGGGGGATTTTAATGCGCAAATAATTCTTCAAACTGATAGAAATATATCAAGAACAGTAAATTTTACAGTTCACGTATTCGGTGGAACTTGTGTTGTTCCAGAAGGATTTGATAAGGACACAAATTCTAAAGTAACTGATTTGAATGGAGTAAAAGTTACAGAAGTATCTTTTGATTTTGTAATTTCAAACGATTCAAACTCAGATTTCACTGTAAGTAATATATTTGTTAATGATTTGAATGCTGTAGTAAAGTTTGATTCAAACAAATTACTAAAACCAACTCAAAGTATGACTGCGCAAATAGTTGCTTCTTTCACTGGGAGTGCTCCGGCTGACAAGAATGTTTCAGTTGTAATAGAAACCTCGAATGGTACAGTAACTAAAACTAAATTAATCTCATTTGCAGGAAAAGATCAGTCCTTTTCAATAACTGGTTGGTTTAGTGCATTTAGTGCTCCACTAATTGGATTAGTATTATTTGTAATATTTTTAGTAATAGTGGTAGTATTATTTGGACCAACTAAGAAAAAGAAAAACGGATTTAAAAAATAAATATTTTTAATTATTCTTTAGTGGCTAATTTTGGTCATTAAAGAATTATTTTTTTTTTAATTTTATTGTTTTATTAATAAAATTATATTTTTGAGCTTCAATAACTTTGTTTTTAAATTGTTATTTTGATAAATTAGTTGTGAGAACATGCTTCAAGATTTTATTACAGCAAATGAGTTAAATGCTCAATTACTTAAATTTCCTAGTGATATTTCAATAGAAAAAGCTCTTTCTAACGCAAAAATGAATATTTCTTCCTATGCAAAAGCAAGTGTTTTTGTTAATGATAAAATGGATTTTTTTATAGTGATTTCAGTTGCTAATGAAAAAGTTAATATTGAAATTGCTGAGGATTTGTTTGATATGAATTTAGAAGAAGTGGATTTTATTGATGTGCTTAAACTTACTGGATTTGAGAAAGAGAATTTTCCTCCTATTTCAGTTTTTGGTGCAAAAGTTGCTTTTACAAAAGAAGTAAAAAAGCAAAAGAAATTGTTTTTTGAATTAAGTCCTAGAGAGTACTTAGTAATTGATATTGATTCAATTAAGAAGGGCCAAGAGCTAAGTGATTACTTTTTTGAAGAAAAGTAGCTGTTTTTAGAGGTAAAAACACCTAAGTTAGTGCGTTTAATTTTGAATTTTTGCGATTTTTTCTCTTTAACCGAATACCTTCAGTGTTTCTTTTAGGGTTTTAGTGAAGAATAGTATCTCTTCTTCTGTATTGTATAGGTAGAAGCTTGCTCTTGTAAGTCCTTCTTTGTTTAAGCTTGACACTAATGGTTCTGCGCAGTGCATTCCGCTTCTAATACAAATATTTTCACTTTCACTTAATGCCATTGCAAGTTCATGTGCAGAAAGAAGAGTAGATTCAAATAGTATTATTCCTCCTTGTTTTTTTGCATCCATTGGGCCAAAAATATTTATTGAATCAATTTTACTCATTTCTTCGAGTGCGATTTTAGTTAATTGCTCTTCGTGTCTTGCAATATTATTCATTCCAATTTTTTTCAAATATTCGCAAGCTGCTTTTATCCCATAGGATCCAGCAATGTTTGGAGTTCCTGCTTCAAATTTATTAGGTAAAGTATTCCAAACAGATTTATGAAGTTCAACAGAGTGAATCATATCCCCTCCGAACATAAAGGGTTCATTTGCTTCTAAGATTTTTTTCTTTCCAATTAGTGCTCCAGTTCCAGTTGGTGCAAGCATTTTGTGTCCTGAGAAAGTTAAAAAATCCACATCCATTTGTGAGAAATTAACTTCGTGGTGAGGAACTAGTTGTGCTCCATCCACACAAATCAATGCTCCTTCTTTGTGAGCTTTTTTTGTAATCTCTCTTATGTTTGGTAAAGTTGCAACAGTATTACTTGCGGCAGTAATAGAAACTAATTTTGCTTCCTTAACTTTTGATTCAAAATCATTCATATCAAGAGTATAATCTTTATTTAGTTCAACAAATTCAAGTTTCACTCCAATTTTTTTTTCCAGGTACTGCCAAGGAACTATATTTGAGTGGTGTTCCATTTTTGAAACAACTATTTTATCTCCTTTTTTAAAGTAATTTGAGTTCCATAATGAGTACATTACTAAATTTAATCCTTCAGTTGCGTTTCTAACAAAAATAGTTTCTTCTTTTTTTGCTCCAACAAATTTTGCAACTGTCTCGTGTCCAGCTTCGTGTTCCCGTGATGCTTCTTCACTTAAAATGTGAAGTCCTCTATGCACATTTGCAGAAACATTTTCATAATAATGCTTTTCAGCGGCAATTACTTGGTTTGGTTTTAATGAAGTTGCTGCATTATCAAGGTAAACAATCTTTTTGCCCTTGATTTTTCGTTGTAATAGTGGAAAATCTTCTCTTATTTGCTCAGTATTCATCTGCACTATTTTTGATTCAAAAGGGGTTTTAAATACTTAGTTTCCCTTTTTTTAAGTGAGATAAAGTATGTTATTTGATTTGCATTTGCACTCAAGATTCAGTATTGATGCTTTAACTAAACCTTCTACAATTGTTAAAGTTTGTAAAACTCAAGGAATTGGTTTTGCCCTCACTGATCATGATAATATGGGTGCTTACAAAGGGGACAATAATATTAAACAATTGGCAAAAAAAGAAAGTGTTTTTTTAGTCCCTGGGGAAGAAATTAAAGTTTTGAATAATAAAAAGCAAAGAAAATGCGTTGGTGAAGTAATTGGGTATTTTTTAAATGAACCAATTCTCTCTTCAACTTTTGAAGAAATAGTTGATAGTATCAAATCTCAAGGGGCCCTTTTGTCCTGCCCTCATCCTTTTGATTGGCCAAGAAAGAATTTCAAATCATTTCCAAAAGAATGGAAGAATTTTGATGCAATGGAAATTTATAATGCACGAGCATATTACCAAGGGTTGAACAAAAAATCTGAGCAATTCTTTTCAAGTGAAATGGTAGATAAAAAAATTGCTGCTCTTGGCGTAAGTGATGCTCATACTCCTGAAGAAATTGGAAATGGCTTAACTGAAATTGATGCTGTTAATGAAGAGGAATTTAGAAAAGAAATAAAGAAGTGCAGAACTAATGTTGTGGCAAATCATAAAGCAAAATTATGGCAACATTTTCAAACTCAAATGGCAAGAAGAAATTGGGTGAAGGAAAGATAAAAAATGCCTCAAATTCTATCTTCAAGAAAAAGAGGTCAAATAAAAAAATTTTTTAAAAGTGCTAGAAAAGAAAAGGTTCTTTCAAATCGTTCAGTTCATTTGGAAGATGCTGAGCGAAATTGGGTTTTACTAGCTAATGTTGCAGGAAAGAAAAGAGTAGTAAAAACTGAGTACCAGCAAAGAGAAACAAAAGAAGTATTGAATAGACTTCTTGCGCGACACAAACGTGCTGTGCAAACTGGTGCAATAAAACCAAAAGCCTATGAATTAGTTTACAAGAATCCTTATGTTTATGCTGATAGAAATGTTGGTATAATGGATTATATTAATGGTGCAAATTTAATGCAAATTAAATTAGCAATTAGTTCTAAGGGCAGAGAAGGTTCGCAATTTGCCAAGGAATTAGTGGCAAAAAATCCTGCTCTGACTAAAGAAAAAATGGATGCAATTTTTGAGGAGTTTTCAAATCACTATTCTTTTTTGTTAACTGAAAGGGGTGCTCGGGGTAAATTTGATGCTATGTTTGATTTAAGAAAACATAATTTGCTCGTTGTTGGCATTAGTCCAATTACTCATTTGCCGCAAATAATTCTTTTTGATGCTCTTGGCCCAGCGGATGCAAGACATGTCCGAGAAGGACTTGGATTCAAAAAGAAAAGAAGATTGTTTGACGGTAATGACAGAATTATTAGAAAAGATTCTTAAAGTTTAGTTGAGAAAAAAATTATTGAAAAGAAACTTTTTTAGTTTCCTTTCAAAAAATTAGTTTATTTCTAATCTTTTTCTATTTTTAGTTCTCTGATTTGTTCTTTTATTTCTTCAAGGATTTTTTCAGAGTGCGCACTTACAAACTTTATTGTTCCTGCACATTCATGTCCTCCGCCTTCAATATTTGCCTCTGGCATTTTAGCTTTCAAGTGCTCAATTATTGTTGCGATTGGTAGAACTGGTTTTGTTGCTCTCAAAATGATCATGTCAGAAAGTAATCCAAGCGTTATTACTGCGTGGTTTTCCTTTCCTTCGGATATTTCATCATGAACCATTCCAATTACTTTTCCTGCTGGTGGGTACTTGAATCTTACAGTGTATTTTTCAAGATCAATGTGTGAAAATATCACATTATTAATTTCTTGAGTTTTCACATAAGGCATTGTACTTTGTAATTGTATTGCCATTCCTTTAGAAGTTTCTTCAAAAATTAATTTAACAACTTCATCGTTTGTGAAAAATTCTTCATAAACTCCTTCTCCTGCATCAAATCTCAAATTATAGGAAGCAAAATCAATTGCTACTCCAATTTTTTGTAATTCTTCAACAGTTTTTCCACTATTTTTTATGTATTGTTCTATTTCAGTTCCTTCGCATCTATCGCTGATTCCAGCAAGTGCTGGGATTAATTTGTTTTCAAATTTATCGTTTATTAATCTTGCAACTTCATAAGATAACATTGCTGCACAAATTTTACTATCATATCCGAAAATGTATGGATTCAAATGCAGTGAAAGTAATGGGCAAACACTTGTTTTACCATTTACTATTTCGCCAGGATTGTGGTGATCAATTACAACAATTTCAAATCCAAGTGCGTGCATCATTTTTAGTGCAAAATAATCTTCGTGAGTTGAACCATTATCAATTATTACAATAAGTGGTTTTTTCTGACTAAAATCATTTACTAATCTCTTTGATAGAGACAAATCCTTTAGCATATCAGTTGTTTCATAAAATGGAGCTTTGCTTGGACTTCTGTACAAATTGTATTGAGGGTTAGTTCCAAACTCTATCATGAAATCATTTAGTGCTGTTTCAATTGCAATTCCTGCACTTATTCCATCAGCATCAGCGTGGTGTCTAATTAACAATGGTTCTCCACTAATAACTGCTTTTCTTAGTCTTGCTGCAATTAAGTAAAATCTATCTTTCATTTTTTCGTATTTTTCTGAATTTACTGAGAAAGCTTTTTGAGTAGGTTTACTTTTTTCATCAATTATTTTTGAAAAATCAGCGGTAGATTTTCTCATTACATCTATTTCGATTTGTTTTTTTCCTGCTCTTTCAGTAACAAATCCTTCCAAGAAAACAGTTTGATCAACTTCAAAATCCGATTCTTTAGTTACAGCATCAATTATTCCAGTTCCGTCACTTACTTGAAACACTACTGGTCCTGGTTTTGCTTTTCTTATTATTTTTACGTCGCCCGAAAATGTACTATTTTGGGTAGCTTCTGATATTTTATTTACATATTTTTTTTGCATATTTAATCACTTTTTTATATTTCCTTCAAATTACTTAGAAAATAGGTTCTAAACTAGTCTCAAAAGATCTAGTACTATTCTTTATATTTGATAAAGAAATTCTTATTATTAGAGTATTTAAATGTTCTTTTTTTAGGAAATTTTCAAAAAGTCTGTTTTAGATTGTTATTAAGTCTTCTTTTGCCAAATTAGTGGGAGTAGAGTAAAATATAACTTTTTTAGCAATTCCTCTTAGAGTATCTGGGATATCTGATCCTTTTTTTGCAATCACTATTATTGGTTTTCCTTTTGAGTGTGCATATCCTGCCTCAATTCCAATTCCTACTCCTTTTTCACTAATATCAACTATCATCATGTCTGATTTTTCAATTTCCTTAAATGACAAATCCATTAATTGCTTTGGAGTAAATTTAATTTTAGACCAGTTTTCATAATCTCTCATCATCACTATTGTTTGAATTCCTTTCTTTTCAAGGATTTTTGAAATAGTTTCAATAAGCTCTTTATTTTTAGAGTCCTCATGGAACTTTATTGCAAAATATGCTTTCATACAAAAGTACAGGTTACAATTTGTTTAACGTGGGCGAGCGGGAAATCTGTATCTTTTAAGATGTAGATGAAAGCGAGTCTTTTTTTTACGCTGGCAATTTGGTTTCGAATTGTTTTTAAACGCTTGAAAATAATGTATTTTTTGGTATTATGTTTGCGTTTAAGTTTCGTTTGTATCCTTCTAAAAAGCAAGAGGCTTTGTTGTTAATGTCATTTGATTTGTGCAGATTTACTTACAATAAATTGTTAGAAAAGTTGAATGCTTCAAAGAAAATAAATCGGGGTAAAATTCAACATAGTATTGTGAAGTTGAAAAAAGAGTTTCCTGAATTAAATAATGTTTATTCTAAGACTCTTCAGTATGAGTGTTATCGTTTGTTCAGCAATCTAAAATCATTGACACAGTTAAAGCGAAAAGGGCATAAAGTTGGTAAGTTGCGTTTTAAAGGAAGAGATTGGTTCAAAACAATTCAATACAATCAAAGCGGATTCAAATTAAAACAAACGCATAATCGTTTTGGTAAGTTGCATCTTTCAAAGATTGGTTCGATTGATATTAGAAGTCACAGGATAACTCAAGGAAAAATCAAACAAGTTACCATAAAGAAAGAAGTGAACAAATGGTACGCAATAATCATCGCCGATGCAGAATATAAGAAACAAAAAGGAAGCGGAGCAATAGGTTTGGATTTAGGAGTACTAAACTTTGTTGCGGACTCAAATGGAAACCTGGTTGAGTCGCCTTTGTTTTTGAAACAAAGCCTTGACAAGATTAAACAAGCGCATAGGGGATTGTCAAGAAAAAAGAAAGGTAGTTGTCGTCGTTGGAAAGCCAAACAACAACTCGCCAAATTATACGAAAAAGTAAATAATCAACGGCATGATTTTTTACATAAACTTACAACAAAAATCGTAAAAGAAAATGATGTTATTGTGATTGAAGATTTGAATGTTAAAAAAATGGTTGAAAAAAAGTTTTGGAATGTGCGTAATTTTTTGGATTGTTCATGGGCAACATTTGCTCGGATGCTTGAGTGCAAGGCTGAAAGCGCTGGCGTCAAGTTCATTCGAGTAAATCCACGAAACACATCCAAAACATGTAGCAATTGCAAAACCATTCAAACCATGCCGTTATCTAAGCGTACATACGTTTGTGAGTGTGGTTTGAATTTGGATAGAGATGTGAATGCTGCTAAAAATATCTTAGCTCAGGGATTGAGCTTCGCTGAGAAACCAATTAGGTTTTCTTGAAGCGAGAAGCCACACCCTTTAGGGGGGTGGTAATTCACTATGAGTTGGTGTATTAGTTTTAGTTATGCGTAAAGTTAGTAATTTTTCTACGACTCATAATGGTTTTATGCAAAGAGGGGTTATTCGGTCCACCGCTGTGGCTATAGTTGATGCTGAAAAAACAAAAGCTTTTGTTACCCAAGCAAATAAATTTAAATTGCCTAAATCAAGAATTTTAAAAATTAGAGAACAAATTGCTTCTGAACGATTAAAAGCTCAAACTAAGGGAAAAGCTAACTTTAGTGATGCTCTACTCAAAAAAGAGGTTACTCCTTTAGAGTTTATGAAAAAGTCTAGGGTTAACTCAAGAACAATGATTCTCTTAACTGAAACTTTCTTGAATAATTTTAACAGAAATACCCTTGTGGGAAAAGTAAGGAGTGGAAATCAGAGAAAATTAAGAGGTGCTTTTGATATAATGGAGGTATTAAGAATAAAGTTTCGTACTCTCCCAGAACACGTAATACAAGATTATTCTAATTGGGTTTATTCTTTTTTACAAAAAAAAGGTAATAGAACTAAGTTAGTTGGTTTTAGAAATAAAATATTAAAAGGTCTTGTGAACTAATTTTTCAAAAAACCTTTTTAGATTTACTTTTTTCCAGCATCAAGAATATTTTGTTCAGTTGAACCTAAATTGTTTTTCTTCCATCTAGCTTCATCAAAAAGTTTTTTCTTATCATGATCTGCAGAAAGATCTGCTTGGTATTGTTTATTTGTTTTCTTTTTAGTAGTAGGCATATATACAATTTTTATCTATTAGGTATTATAAGGGGGTGTATTAAGCAAAAGCTGATTTTGGTTTTGATTTATTAGATTTTCTTTTTCATATTTTGATAATTGTTTTATTTTATATTCTCTCTTTAGTGCATTTGACTTGGAAAAATGTTCTTCTACATAAATTAATTTTACTGGTAATCTTCCCCTTGTATATTTACTTGCTTTCCCGCTATTGTGAGTTGAAATTCTTTTTTCTAAATTATTAGTATAACCGCAGTAAAGGGTATTATCTTTGCATTTTAACAAATATACAAAATGGAGCATGATTCTAATTATGAATTAAGAAATATTTAACTTAATTGTATTTAGGTGAAAACCTTTCGAAAACCAAAAGTATATATTTTAGAAATGTTTATGATGTGATGTGATAAAAATGAAATTAAGTGTTTTTGTAATAAGTATTTTGTTAATTGGATTAATTGCTCTATTTGGGTGCACAAATGAAAATAATGTAGTGGCATGTACAGAGGAAGCAAAAATTTGTCCTGATGGGAGTGCAGTAGGAAGAATTGGTCCAAATTGTGAATTTGCTGATTGTCCCAAACTACCTAAAAATTGTGTTTCTTGGTTTGATGGGTGCAATAATTGCACTGTTGAAAATGGGGAACTTAGTGCTTGTACATTAAGGTACTGCGAAAATTTAGCTAAAGCATATTGTACGCAATACGTAAATAGTGACTCTAAACCTTCAGGAATTGCAAACCCCGCTTCAACTAATTGCATTGATAATAATGGAACTTTGAAAATAGTTGACACTAATGAGGGGCAAATTGGAATTTGCGCACTTCCAAATGGGAAAGAATGTGAAGAATGGGCTTATTTTAGAGGGGAATGTTAATTTCATTTTTAATTTTTGAGCAAAAGTAGAGATTTGCAAACCTTTTTAAAGTTCAAATTTGTAACTATTGAAGTGGTACAAAATGGTAATAGAGTTTAAGAAAAAAGAATTGGATTTTAAAAAAATAGGTCAAATTTTGTTTTCAAGCGCAGCACTTGCTTTTGCTATTTTTATTTTAATTTGGATAATTAATTATTTTGTTAAAGAAATGCCGAATTTAATCCTTTCAAACATATTGACTTTCTTAAATCAAAATTGGCCAATTTTGGTTGCGTTTGTTTTGTTAATTCAATTATGGGAATATTTACATTTCTTATACAAGGGATGGTTAAAGTACCTACACCCTTTGATGATGTCAATTGAATTAATATTTGGGATTTGGCTTGTAGTGGTAATTCTTGGAGGATTGACTCCTTTGAATTTGAACCCTCAAGTTAATGTGTTCTTAATGTTCATCAATGATTTGTTTTTCACTCAATTTGTGGTAGTTTCTTTGTTAATTTTATTTATAAATTATTCAAAATTCTTCTTTTATGAATCAAAAAAAATTGAAGATTAACTAATATTTTTAAAAGGTTGATTTAGAGTGAAAAAAACTAAAATTAATTGTTTTTTATTTTTCTTTTAACTTTTGAGCAATTTCCTTTAATGCGTTTGAAGCGTAGAATTTTGTAATTTTATCTCTTGCGTTGGTTGAGAGAAAAACCAACTTTTTCTTAATGTTCGAAATTCGTATTTTTAAAGATTCGATTCTTTCTTGAATTTTTGGAGTAGATTTCTTTGCTTCTAAAATTTTAAGTTTAGTAATTAACTCAAGAGCTCTATTCAAACTGTAATTTACTCGCTCTTGTCCAATGGGTTTAGTTGAAATCATACTTTAGTTTAACTCATTACTTAGCTTTAAATATTTCTAAAACCTAAATTTGATTAATTATGAAACCAAAAAAAGTAATTGTAAATGATTTGATGCAACAAGGGTATACTTATTATTTAACAGAACCAATTGGGAAAAATTTTGATTCTAAATTTAAACCAGAACTTACTCCAAAAGAAATGCTTCATTTAGGGGTATTTGGTGGAAAATACATGAGTGATTGTAAAAAGGAATTTCCTGCTAGTTGGACTAAAGGAGTAAAATTTTCTCATGAGCAACATGATCCTAAATTAAATTATTTTAAAATAAATGCTTCGCTTTCATTAAAAGAGTGGAAAGATAAGGGTTGGATTTATTATGAAGATCCTCGAGGGTGGTTTCAGTGGTATTGTAGGTACTATTATGGGAGAAGAATTCCACTTGAAGATACAAGGCAAATTAAGAGGTGGTATGCGATTAGAAGACACGTTGGGTTACTTAGAAGTAGGTGCTTAAGTAAGGATTTGGCTTGTATGCCTAAAGCTCGACAAGCACTTTTACATTGGGCTTATGATTCAAGGAAAATGTGAAAAATAGATTTTATTCTTCGATTTGACCAATTCTCATTAAAACATTTTTTTTGCATCTTGGCTTTGAATGTAATTTATCAGCTAAAGGAGAATATTCACTTTTCAGTTCTTCAAAAGAAGGAATTTTGTTTCCTTTTAATTCATCAAAAATTGCGGGGTTAGTTACTGCACTTCTTCCAATCATTACTCCTTTCACTCCTTCTTTTTTCAATTCTCTAACTTTCTC
>Ga0268276_1003417_pt1 | contig 12343 bp, 14 predicted proteins | sample saktaG_4_FD_190145 | JGI IMG/M metagenome (GOLD analysis project Ga0268276, IMG submission 190145) | Saline water microbial communities from Sakinaw Lake, British Columbia, Canada - sak_2010_1_5_45m | ecosystem: Environmental > Aquatic > Non-marine Saline and Alkaline > Saline ...
CTCTTAATTCTCTTGAAATAATTCTTCTTGTATATTCAATTAACCTCTTTAATCTCTTTTTAGATAATTTGCTTAATTTTTCTTTAGATAATCTCCCATTTTCTTTAGAGACTAATTCGTGTTTTCTTAAAGAGGGTTTTGGACAATAATTTTTAGTATATTTCTCCTGAACATTAACAAATCCTGCTTTATTGAAATTACTAATATTTTCATCTCCCCTAGGAAAATATCTTTTTTTTGCCATCTTTCTAAACCCAGATAGCTTATCTTTTTTCCTAATAAACTTTTGAAAGAATATCTGATTGTATCTGTTAAGTGCCAATTCCCAGACTACAAATCTCCCTTTTGGTTTAAGCACCCTAAAGGCCTCTTCAAAAATCTTTATTTGATCTTTTTTAGAAACCTCATGAATTCCCATTTTAATAACACATGCATCAAAATAACTATCTTCAAAAGGTATTTTTTTTATATCTGCCAATCTAACCTTCCCCAAATCTATAATTTTCTTTTTTTCTAATCTTTTCAATTGTTCTTTAGAATTATCTATAATAAATATCTCTGGAGAGGATTTTGCAAGAATATTCTTTGTAACATCCCCATATCCTCCTGCCAAATCTAAAATTTTCTCTCTTTTCTTTGCATTAATTGTTGAAATAAATGCTTTCCAATCTTCCTTAGTATTTTCATGAATTATGTTATAATCTTCAAATCTTATATCATATCCTTTACTCATTTCCTAACCCCCAACTTAATCTCCCCCTTCTTTGCTTCTGCTTCAAGTTCATCTCCTTCTTTAAAACCTGATTTTCCTTTTAATTTTTTGTAAAGAAACAATCCTAAAACCCCCACAACAATCAAAACTATTCCTAAAAGTTTATTTCCTGCTCCAAAATTTCCAACTACATTTCCAGTTAAACCTATTTCAGATAAAGACAAAAACAAACCAGCAAGAAAAGAAAAAACAAAAATCCCAGAGACAATTTTTTCAAGGGAATGATTTTTCTTTTTTTCCTTAAGAGGATCTTTTTTGTCTGAATTAACAAATTTGAAAAAACCCTTTTTATCTTTTTTAGAACCCAACACATGAATTTGAGATTTATGATAAACACTATATTCATCATCATGTGTGCCTTCATAAGCACGTACCCCATCATACCCATATTTATCAGCATTTTTATAAATTTGAGCAGGTAGATGAAACCACTTACTTTTTCCTTTAGTATACTCGGGATGTTTTTTATTTACATCATTAATGAAATTATCATCCTGTGGTACAGCTAAATTTTTTATATTCAAAAGAGCTTGTGTAATATGTTTACCATATCTTCCTGTATTAATCGGACTAAAATAAAATCTATTTCCATTTATTTCCTTTGTTTTTGATTTATCAAAAGTCTCTATTTTTTGTGAACTACGGTGATAAACAATATCTTTAACTTTGCTCTCAGGAAAAATTGTTTCTAAATGTTTTTCATATTGTTTTTTTGTTCCAATCCTTGCTAAATCTGGATTTTGCTCAAAAACGAAATCAATCTCTTCTTTAGTTTCTTTTTTCATTTTCTCCTCAACTTAATCTCCCCCTTCAAAGCAAATTCAACAGCACTTTCAGCATGAATTCTTGTAGTATCAAAAAGCATTACTTTAACATCTTCTTGTTGAATTAATAAAGGAATTTCTGTACAACCCAAAATAATCGCCTCAGCACCATTTTTAATTAAATTATTTATAATATCTATAAATTGTTTTTTTGCACCAGGTTTTGACTTTCCTAAGCATAAATTATTAATCTCTGTGTTAACAATTTCCCTTTCTTTTTCTTGTGGAACAATTACTTTAAGCCCATGTTTATTTTCTAATCTTCCTTTATAAAAATCCTCTTGCATAGTAAACTTAGTTCCCAAAAGCCCAACTTTTTTAATACCTTTAGATTTAATTTTTTCTGCTGTAACATCTGCGATATGTAAAAGAGGTATTTTCACACCATTTTGAATATATTCTGCCATTTTATGAGGAGTGTTTGCACAAATAAGAAGAAAATCTACTCCGCCTTTTTCTAAATTTTGTGCTGCATTAATTAAAATCTTTTTAGAACGTTCCCAATCTTCATTATTTTTTTCAATATCAACTTCATCAAAATCAACAGAATACATAAGGATTTTAGCTGAATGCCATCCACCTAATCTTTTTTGAGTTTCTTCATTTATTATTCTATAATATTCTAAAGACGATCTCCAACTCATTCCTCCAAGAAGTCCTATTGTTTTCATCTCTTAACCCCCCTCAACTTAATCTCCCCCTTCTTTGCTTCTGCTTCAAGTTCATCTCCTTCTTTAAAGCCTGAATCTTTAAGGATTTTTTCTTCCATTTTATCTACAAATTACCATAGGTATTCCACCTATACATTTTATTTGTGAAGTAGCACTTTCTTTATTGCATTCAAGAACACATTCCATTCCAACATTTAACCTTATTAAATCACTAGTTTGTCTTTCAGCATAATCCCAAGGAGAATTTCCTTGATTTTCATAAACTAATTCTCCTTTATCATTACATATTATTACTCCACCAGAATCTAAGGGAAATTTAGCACAAGAATTTATAGAACTCCAAATAGAATCTATGGACTTCAAACTAAAACCCGAAGAATTATTTTCCATAAGCCCAGATATTTGAATTTCAGAGAAGGGTTGAGAAGAAGCAAAAATCAATGCAACAATCAAAATCAATATAATAATTATTATTTTTTGCATATTCATCCTAATTTTATAATAAATTTTATGCTTTATAACCCAAGTAATAGAATGATAAACTATTCCAAAAATTAAGAAATACAAAAATCCCCCATAAGTCAAGGTTAATTTTCTTAAAACTAAATCGATTAACCAAAAATTAAACGAGTGTGTAAATAACCAAATAAAAAACCATTTGTTCAATCTAAATTTATTCTTGTATAAAAAAGAATACATTATCCAAGAAAATAAGGTTATTATTAATCCAGCCAAAAATATTCCAAACAAATTTCCAGACAAATTAAAAAATCTTATTGATTGAATTGATAAAAAAACTGCAATTGCATAAATAAATGCCCACGCAAAAAAATGGTCATTGAGTCTAATTTTATCTTTTTTATCCATTTTATTTCTTTTTTAGTTTAATCTCCCCCTTCTTTGCTTCTGCTTCAAGTTCATCTCCTTCTTTAAAGCCTGATTTTTTTATTATCTCTGAAGGTATATTGACCACATATTTATGGTATATTTTATCTCCCCTCTTTTTAGATAATTGTTTCTGAATTTTCATTAGGCTTCTCCCGTGGTTTTTGCCACAATTACTCCTGCAACATCCCCCACTAATGCCCCTGGCAAAAAACTAGTGAGCCAAAGACTTAATCTATCTATAGATATTACTGCACTATTGATATTTGAAGGATGAATTAAAACAGGCCACATAATATAAAATAAAGAAATTCCCACAAAAATAACAGATAAAATACCAAATAATTTATATGGGTTAACACCCCAAAACTTTTCTACAACAAACCCAATTAAACCAAACATAATTAAAAATATGAAAAAAGTTCCCAAATCCATAATTTTCCATGGATTAAAAAATATATAAGGTTTTCTGTACAGAAACTACTCTAGAATGATGATGTCTGCACCGACAAATATATAAAGCGTCTGTACCTACAATTAATATGATATGTTATTATGATGATTATTTTGGATTAGGTCTACTAGCAGGATTATTTATTATAGTTGTTAGTTGGTTTGTTGATCTTTTATTAAATAAGAGAAATGATTGATCTTTATTTTATCAATTTTTCAAGTTCTTCAAATCCGCTTAATAATTCTTTGACTTCTTTTTTTGCTTCCTGAATTATTTCTTTACTTGGCCTATAAATTATTTCTTCATGTTCTTCTTTTCTATATTTGTTAATAGACAAATCAAAATCATTTTCCTTTATTTCTTCAATTGGAACAAAAAAATCTTTCTTAGATCGGTCTTTATTATTTTCTTTAAAACGCTTCTCAAATCTCTCTAAAATATCAGGGATATCATTTTTATCTGGTTGGGGTGTTCTTTTATCATCTAAACTAAGACCATCTGCTTCCATATCATAAAACCAAACTTTTTCTGTTGGTTCCCCTTTTGTAAAATATAAAACTGCTGTTGAAACTCCTGCATAAGGTTTGAATATTCCTGAGGGCATAGAAATAATTGCATCAAGTCTGCATTTTTCCAATAATAATTTTCTAATTGACTTATGTGCATTTGAATTTCCAAATAAAACTCCATCTGGAACAATTACTGCACATCTCCCGCCAATTGAAAGAGAATTATACATTAATTCTAAAAATAATAATTCTGTTTTGCTTGTACTAATTGTTAAATCATCTGATTTTTCGCTTTCATTTATAGAACCTTTAAAAGGAGGATTAGCTAATATTAAATCATAGGTTCCAGTTTCATTATATCTTTTTGATAAAGTATCTTCCCCTTTTATCTTTGGATCTGTTATTCCATGCATCATTAAATTCATAACTGCAATTCTAACCATTGTTCTATCTATATCATATCCATACAAAGATTCACCATCCAAGATTTTCTTTTTTTGAGGAGTTAATGTACTAACTCCATTTTTTTGGTTTGTTTTTAAAATATATTCATAAGCATTAACTAAAAAACCAGCTGTTCCACAAGCAGGATCTAAAATTCTATCCCCATATTCTGGTTTTGATAAATCAATCATCATTCTAATAATATGTCTAGGAGTTCTAAATTGTCCATTTTTTCCTGCTGTTTGAAGTTCAGATAAAAGATATTCATAAATATCTCCTTGAGTATCTTGATTTTGTTCTTTAATATGCAAATCATTAATTATATTTACTGCTTCAATTAAAAGTGAGGCTGTTGGTAAAGAAAAGCTTGAATCTTTCATATATTTTGAATATAAAGAATCTTCTTCTCCTAAATTTCTCATAAAAGGAAATACAATATCTCGAACATGAGAAAGTATCTTGTCTGAAGAATATTCACTCCATTCAGACCATTTACAATTTTTATTTTCTTCAAAAATTGATTTATGTTTAATTCCTTTTAGTGTAGCATTCTGTTGTTCTAAATTATCTTTATCTTCAAGTTTTTTCATAAAGATAAGATAAGAAATTTGTTCTATTGCTTGAAGTGGATTACTAATTCCCCCACTCCAAAATTTATCCCATAACTTTCTAATTTTTGATTTTAATTCTTGTTGTAACATTTTATATTATATTTAATAATCTTATTAATTTAATAAATATTAGGATTGTCAACACCAATGAACCATACTTTATAATCTTTATAACTCTCTCTAATCTTTCTAACTTTTCTTCTATTCTTCTTGGGAGTCTAATTTTAAAAGAAAGAAGTGTCAATGAAAGTGAAAGTATCAAAGAAATTGAAATAATTGTAATTTCTATTGGAGTATCCATATAAATTTTCTTTTCAATAGTTTTATATATGGGAACCTCAATAGTTTGATCAACATAAATAACTTCCCTATCTTCTAATTCGTTTGTTACATTCTCTAAATCTACTTGACATTTTTGGAGGCTATTTTTAAATTCAGAACAATCACAAGTAGGACAATTATCTTTATTTGTGGTGTTAATGGCAGTAATTAAAGCCCCAATTAAAATTAATCCGATAAATGCGGAAATTATTTCTTTAAAATATGGGATTTTCCCTTTTTTATTTTTCATTTTATAATTCTCCCCTAAAAGCTTTCTGCATTAAATTATCAAATAATTCTTCTGAATTTTGTTTAGTTCTTTTAACATTTTCTTTTAACCCTTCAACATGTTCAACAATCTTTGCAAATTTTTGTTGAAGTAGGGGTGGAGGGAGCGGAATTTTAATACCTTTAAAAAGTCCGAGAGTCAGATATTTAGTATTAGTCCCTATAGATATTCTTCTCAACTCTTCAAGTTTATTAATCAAAACAAAATGCAAATACTTAAAATCATCTTTTTCTTTTAATGTTAAAACATAAGTCCTTTGATAAGCATTAAATTTTCCCTTATAATATTTAACAGAATATTTTCCTGCAGCGTTATTTCCTGCTAATAATAATGCTTCACAATCAAATGCATAATTATTTATTTTAAATGTTTCTTGGGAACAAGTAAAAAAAGGATATTTTCCATTATCTTCCATTGCGTTTGAATCTAATTTTCCCGTAGTAATATTAAAGACTTCAAAAAATCTCTTATTTTCAAATCCTTTATTATAAAACATTTCATTAAAAACACTTTTCAAATATTCGTCAAGTAATTTTCCAGCATTATCCCCTTTTGCTTTAACTTTTTCTGCCTTTTCTAAAATTGAAATAATTCTTTCTTGTTCTTTTAGGTCTGGGGAACCTTTGGAAAATGGGATAGGAATTTTAATTTTTGAAATAAAAGAATTATTAATTCCACTTTGTGTAGAACCTGTACTAAGTTTATCTTTTTCATCATTAAATATTTTAGTTAAAAGAAAAAATTTAATATATTTTGAAGAAATCTTTTCATTAAATTTAATTCCCGCAAAACCTGTTGATAGGATATATTCCTCAGCTTCTTCTTTATTTTTCTGCGAGAAAGAATAAACCTTAAGAGTTGACTTCATTTTTGCAAACCAAACTGAATTTAAAACCGGTTGCATATTTGCTCTTGATGGCCTATCCTTATAGGTTATCTTGCACTCTACTTTTTTTATTTGTGTTCTTCTTATGCTTTCGGTAGAAAGGTAATCTTTTTCATTTTCAAATTTATTTATTCCACTGCTCAATATTTCAAAATAACTATTGTTTCCAAGTGCAATTTCCTTCCATTCAATTTTATTTTGTGTTTGTTGATTCATCTTTAAATTATTCCTCAATTTCTAAAATTTTAATTTCTTCAGGATAAAGAGATTTAATTCTATTAACACTTCTTGCAACAATATCCACTTTCCCACCAATCATGGGTTCTATTGAAATATCTAAGCTCTCTTCTTTATTAGTAAATTGGTTTTGAAATTTCTGTTTTGTCCATAATATAGAATCTTTCTCAATAATAATAATCTTATTTCTCATTACTTCCCCTGGAACAAAAAATAAACTATGACTAGAATCTAATAGCATTTTATGATCTTTATATTCAATTCTTTTCATTAATAATTGAGCAATGTTGACAAAAAAATCATTTGATATCAAAATCGAAGATTTATTAAAATCAATTTCGTTTGGAAATTTTTCAATTTCAGTTTTATCAATTTTTACTTTCTTTATTTCTTTATTTCCTAATATGCTATTTACCAAAAAATCTCTTTCACCAATAGCAATTTGCATTCCTAATGAAGGTAGTTTTGGAAAAACATCTCCTCCCGGGAGAAAGATATCTTCTTCAATTACAGGTCTTAAACCTATTTGTATAAATTTTTCATCTGTTCTATTTACAAAATTAACCTTACAAATTTTTTCAACTACTAGACTATTATTATAATCCCAGATCGTGTTTGTCTGAAATTGTCTAATTTTTTCTTTATCATATATGCTTTTATACAAACCCCCAAATTTTTCATTTACTTCTTTATTGATTAAATCTCTTATTTTTTTACTTGGGGTTTTTTCTTCTAAATCACATAATTTCTTAAAATTAGCAAATTCTATTCTTGGAAGTTTTGAAGCTACCACTTGTTCATCTCTTTTTTCTATTGAATTAATATTTGTCATTTTATTCATTATCAAAAAGAGTTTATAAATCTTTTCTTTCCTGTTTTTTGGTAAACCAAAGGTTTACCTTTTTTCATATAAAAAGATTATATGTAACTATTTCCATTTAAGTTTATTACATTTTTGAACTATTACTTCAAGTTGGTCTATATTAAAAACATCCATTGGCCTACCTTCTTTTAGAGGATGTTCTGCAAAATCTTTTAATTCAAGATGTTTAGCTCTAACAAAAACCTGTTCCAATAGTCTCAAAAATTTTAATTGCTCAGAATTATAATGTTCATTTTTACTTGTTACATATTTATCAAATTCCCACCTAATCATTTCTTGAGGGTCTGGTAAATTTTTTATTTCTAATAATCCTCTTAAAAACATAACAAAATCCTTTTCTCTTTGAATATTTTCTATTGTAAAACAAGGATTTAATTCCTTCAATTTATTTTCAATTTCTAAAAGTTCTTTAGAAGTAACTCCCTCGCCTTCTTTTATCTTTTTTAATAATTTATTACTATTAATAAAATATTGATAATCTTGGTCTTCTCTTACTTGCATCCTAAACTTTTCAACACCCATTGTTGAATCTGGAGCATTAATTTTTAACATATTCTTTCTATCTGGCTCATAAAAAATCATTAATGGGGCAATATCTCTAATTAAAAAATCAATATCTTCAAAAGTTATATCTTCCCAAAAGGGTTCTTGTTGAATTTTTATTAAATTCTCTCTTTGTTGCTTTATTGCATCTAAATTTTTATCCCAAATTGATTCCACCTTTTCAACAACAAATTCTTCAATCTTCCCAATTTTTTCTTTATTATTTTCTTTGATAAAATCGTAAAGTTTAACACATTTAGAAATAAATCCATATACCTTAGCATTTTGAGAAGGAGTATAAATCAATAGAGGGGCAATATCTTCTATCAATTCTTTAATGTGTTCTTTTAAATCAAATTTTGAAGAAACTATTTTTTTTATGATTTCCTTTTTTTCAAGAACTAAAGGAGATTCTATATCAATCTCTTTTATTGTATCTCTAATTTGTTTTTCAACAATATTTTTTTCTTTTTCACTTAAATGCTTTTTTAAAGTATCTACTTGTTCTAAGAAAATTCTTGTTTTAGCATCAGTTCCAGAAGATTTTTGTTTTGAAGCATTTAACTTGTGCATTAAAACATTTGACCAATCTCCAAATTTAAAATCTAATATTAAAAAATCTTCTTTTATATGTTGTCCATCTTTATTCGTTGGGAGCCATTCTTTATTTTTGACAGCAGAAATACTTCTTGTTCCCCTACCAAGCATTTGCCAAAATCTAATCGGAGAAATAACTGGCTTAACAAATACTAAATTCATAATTTCAGGGACATCTATTCCAGTATCTAAAACCCCAACAGATAAAGCTATTCTTGGACTATCTCTTTTAACAAATCTTTTTACTTCATCCATATAACGGGATTTATCTGAGGTAATTACTTTTACATCCTTAGATAATGTTGGATAGAGTTTTTGGAATAATACTTCTAACGCTTCTGCGTGTTTTACACTTGCACAAAAAAATATACTTTTACAAGGGCGGTCGTCATCAGATTTATAACACCTTTCAATAAATTCTCTTATAATTAATTCATTTGTTTTTTCATCAGTAAAAAATCTTTCAAATTTAGAACCAGGTGTTTGAAATTTTTCAGGTTCTTCTTCTTGCTCTTTTAGTTTTTGTTGTAATTCTTTACTTAATTTTTTACCTTCAATTCCTAAAGATAAAATTTTTGTTTCAATTATCTCTGAAACATAAGGAACTAAAACTTTATCATTTACAGCAGAGCCATAATCATATTTAACTGTTGGTTTGTTTTCTTCGCAATTAAAAAGTTCAAATGTATCCCTTGTTTCCACTATTGAAGGTGTAGCAGTAAGTCCAATTTTAAGTGAATCAAAATATTTGAATATGTCATTATTTTTATCGTAATAAGACCTATGGGCTTCATCAAAAATAATTAAATCAAAAGCTCCTGTTCCAAACTTTTCGTAAAATTTTCCCCTGGGTTTTTGAGGAGACATTAAAGTTTGAATAGTAGAAACATAAAGTCTTGCAGTATCAGAATATCCTTCTTCATTTAGTTCACAAACAGGATCATCTGGAAAAAACTCTTTAAATCCATTTTCTTTAGCTTGATTTCCTAAAGAAATTCTGTCTGTTACAAATAATACTTTTTGAACATAATTTGCTTTTCTAAGGGATTCAATAATTGCCATCGCAACCCTTGTTTTACCTGTTCCTGTGGCCATGTTTATTAAGGCTTCTCTATGCCCTTTAGAAAAATGTTCTAAAACCCCTTTTACTGCTTCAACTCCTCTTCTTCTATCAACAATCAAAGGATTTATTTTAATATTTGCGGGATTTTTTTTCTTTTGCATTAAATTTATAATTCTATGCAAATCCTTTTGAGAAAAAGGAAGTTTTACTTGCCTTCTTCTATCTAAATCATCCACATAATACCATTTATCTCCATTGGTTAAAAAAATAGGAATTTTTATTTTAATCTGTTTTTCAATATCTTCTCTATAAGTTCTTGCTTGAATATCTCCTTTTTCCACACTAACTGAAGTTTTTTTAGCTTCTACAATAGCAAGGGGACTTCTATCTTCATCTAATAATAAATAATCAATAAACCTGTCAACATTTTTTTCTATTCCTGCCTCAAGGCTAACATATTCTTTAGTCAAAAAATTAGACTTAACTGGATTAACTTCTTTTTTAACATAATACCCTTTCATCTTCCAACCTGTTCTTTCTAAAATGGGATCAATTAAATCTTTCCTTGTTTGAGCTTCTGTTAAATTTTCCATGATCTCCTTAAGAACTCTCAATTTTTATAATTATCTAATCACCAAACTAACAATTGACAAAACAATCGTGGTTAAAGCTAAAAACCAAGTTGCCCAAACCAACCTATTAGTCACTCTTTGATTCTGATATGCATTGAAGAGTTGCGTTGTTCTTTCATCTAAACCTTCTGGGACTAAAACATGATGTTTATCTTTCATTTTAAGACCCTGTTTTTTTGCATGATCTAACAAAGAATCATGAAATGCCTCTTCACGTTTCTCAAGCCATTTTTTAAAAGTCATAAACTTCTAAATCTCCGATTATATTTAAAATTATTTAATGGGCACAATTTCATCAAAAGTCTCATATTTTAATTCTCCACCATTTTCTTTATAATAAATTGTGAATGTAAAGAGGTAAGGATATGAAGTTCCAATAAAACAATTTGAACAAGAATTCATTTCTCCTTCTGCTTTTAATATAGATGGAAAATAACTATAATAAGAAGGATTTTGACTTCCAAAAGAAAGAATTTTATCTGACTTAGAATTTTTCCAATAAACATTTGAAGTGGGTTTGTTTAATCCCTCATCTTTTCTTGAAATTTTAAAATTTACTTTAGATAATTCCGCATAAGTTACATTTCTTCCAGTTTTTTTGGCTATTTCAATTGAAAAAGGAATTTTATCATCATAATCATAATTTCCTTCATCAAAATATTCTGGAGAAATTTTAATTGTAAAAGGAAAATTATCTCTATTAACATCAGGCATATTTTCTTTAATTTGAGGTAAATAAATAATAAAAGTAATTATCAATCCTATTCCAGCTATGATCACTCCCAATGCCACCCAATTTATTTTAGTTTTCCTTCTCATTTATTTATATAATTCTCCATAAATCTTCAAAGAATCCCCCACTTTTAATCATCCCCCACTTCCCCCTTCCTCTTACTCAAACTAACTCTAAAATCTTTCTTAATTTCAATAATTAAAATATCAAACCCATGATCTTTATCATGTTCTCTCCAAGATATATCATAATTTCCTTTCAAAAGGATTTCTCCTCTTCCATTTGTCCATTTTGGAGTTCTATTCCAGATCATATTTCCTTCCAATTTTTTTCCATGAGGTAATCTAAACTGAGAATCAATAGTTTCTTTTGATTGCTTTTTAGAACCATTTCCTGTTTGATAACCTTTATCATTCGTTAAAAGAATTACAAGCCCCCAATCAATATATCCTTTTTCTATAAATCTTTCAATTCTAAAAATGTCTTTACAAAAATCATATCTACCTAAATCTCGAGCCCCTTGATCTTTTAAATTATATTCTTCATCTTTAATTAATTTATTTAATTTTTTTGTTTTATATTTTAATTCAATACCTAATTTTTTATTATTAATTTCTATAAAAATATCAATATAAAAAACTTTTCCATCCACATTAAATGGTTTCTCTAACCTAATTTTTGCATCCTTAAACTTTTCTTTTATTTTCCATGCTAAAGCATGTTGAAAATCTGCTTCACTGTGGAAAACCGATCTATCTAAGGAGGTTAATACTTGTTTTAATCCTTCTATCATTTCTCTTCTACCTCTTTCCTCTTACTCAACCCAACCCTAAAATCTTTAATTAATTTCCTTAAAAATCCAACTCTATCTTTAGAAAATTGTTTATATCTATCTCCATGAAAAACATCACTTTTATCATTATTACAAAAATAACAACACAAAACACAATTTTCTTTTGAATATTTTCCATTTGGATTTATTCTATCAA
>Ga0268276_1003420_pt1 | contig 12333 bp, 10 predicted proteins | sample saktaG_4_FD_190145 | JGI IMG/M metagenome (GOLD analysis project Ga0268276, IMG submission 190145) | Saline water microbial communities from Sakinaw Lake, British Columbia, Canada - sak_2010_1_5_45m | ecosystem: Environmental > Aquatic > Non-marine Saline and Alkaline > Saline ...
ATGAAAGGTCTTATGCATAATGTTTTTTGGCGCTCCCGTAAAATCGCTTGATGACATCACTAGACTGAGGCGAACCGGATTTGATTTCGGCGAAATTGCCATGGCGAATGCCGGGGCCAGAAGGATGTGGTGGGAATCCGGATTCATTAACGGTGGCCTGGGTAAGTTCTTTTTGATGGCTCATGGGCCACTCGAAGGCGATCCCAATGATGCCGGCGCTCTCTGGACACGGTATATTCCGAATCTTATGGCGACCGTTGATACTCTGAACCGGATGTTTATCCGGTCATTGAATATACATCTCCTTATGGATAGGAAAAGAGTCAGTAGTCTCGTGTTGACCGAGAAGACAAGAGCGCTCAAAGAAATAGTCGAATATGGTCGGAAAAACTCGGTCGTCATCAACCTCGAGAATCTTTCTGAAAACGCTGAAGATTTTGAGTCGGTAGTAAGCGAAGTGCCGCATCTTGGACTGACGCTGGATGTTGGACATGCGAATCTTGGCGGCTCAGAAAATAAGTCAATTCCGATCATTGAGAAATTTGGGAAGCTGATCCGTCATGTGCATTTACATGACAATCGTGGGGGGCAATCCAAGGATGATGATCTACATTTGCCTATAGGCGCCGGCAGTGTTGATTTTCCGGGAATAATGGCTTCGCTAGTTCTGGCAGGTTATTGTGGGACGCTGACTTTGGAGGTTAAACCCGAATTTCAGGAGTCGAGCAGGATTCGCATAAAGGCTTTGGCTAGAGATGAGTTGTTTAACGTCGATCTTCAAAATTTCGAATAACGGCGTCCTGGACGACGAGGTCATTTATAAGAAAAATTCCTACTGGCTCATTGATGCTATTGTCTGAATTCTCTCCATTACGGTTGGATGACGCTCTCTGTCGGGTAAGTGACCAAGAATCGCATCATTGAAATCTTCTTGTTCCAGCAACGCTTCAAATATATTAATCAAAGAATTTTTCAATTTCAGATGAGAATCCTTGATTTCAGAAATTACTTCAGGACGACCATCCAGAACCGCAATGACATCCTCAATATCATGACTACCCATAAAATCCCCGTTCCCTGGATTCATGAAAGCGGTAAGTTTAGTCATCAAGAAAGATGGGCCAGAGATACGTCTTATGGAGAGTCTATCTGCAATATATACCAACTCAGCGGTCCTAATAGCATCTATATACCATTCATTTGAGAAACCCAGAATCTCTTCATTAGTGGGCATGATGTCTACTATAATCCCCTCAATATTCCACCTGCATAACAGAGAAGATTCTCCGGCAATATCTTCCCTAAATCCTAACGAGATGAGTGGACCTCGGAGAGCGTAATAATCCATTCGGGAAGCAATCTCAATTATGACATCAACATCCATTGACCCACGAACCGGAGGGGACGCAGGGTCCGTGATTAGGAGATCGACCACAGTTCCACCCACAAAGACTACTTGTTCACGCAAATAGTCAAGCGCTATAGCGACTCGTCTCACCATTTCCAAATTTTGCTCGTTCGGATATCTCACGTTTTTACCAACAGGCGCTTAATGGTGTCCGTAATTTCGCGTGCCGTACTCAAACCTAGTCGGGCGCTGAATTCTCTAATGGCAATTGAGGATTCCCGCATTCTACCACCGCGGATGGCGTCCAACAAAGCTAGCAATTCGTACAATTTTAAATCTCTTTCTGCGGCTTTAGGCACACATTCGTGCAATGGGAGAAACTCATAGCCCCGAACCTTACCATGCTCATATGGCCACACAGGAGGAGGTTCGCTCGACTGAATAATTTCACGATTTAGTGGTGGGGCTGCGTAGCTTGTCGGAATTCCCCGAACGAGTCCACCACGTTTCGGCGGAAAAACATATTTAACACCGTGGACAAGAAATTCTTCCACCGCTCTTTTCCGTGGTTTTTTTGTCTTAGGATCAAGTAGCCTGGATTCGATCGCTCGATTAACTGCCTCGTATACACCTGACGGGCTTATGCTAAGGTCTTTAGCCAGAGAGGGATAAGACCATCGGCGGTCTCCCAATACTACAAGCTTTAAGACAATAACAATATCTTGTGATTTTAAGCTCATATCGTATATTTTATTCTAATTTCGCGAACCGTGCAAGATTTATTGACAACACATTGAGATAAGTGGTTAATATCTAATATTAGTAGATGGTTCATCAGGCTTCAACCCTCGCCTATGCAGATAATTGTCAGACTAAGTGTTTCGGTTTGCATGATTCAGCACATTCATCCGGATATTAACACTCCGGGAGATATTAAATATGCAAAGAATTACGGGACAAAAAAGAGAAATGTAAATGAAAGGCAATCTTGGGCAATGTTCTACGGCGCTCCCGTAAGATCTCTTGATGACATCTCCAGACTGCGAAGGACCGGATTTGATTTCGGAGAAATTGCCATCGCGAATGCCGGGGCCAGGAGAATGTGGTGGGAATCCGGAATCATGAATGGTGGTCTGGGCAAGTTCTTTCTCATGGCGCATGGGCCGCTTGAAGGTAATCCGAATGACGCCGGAGTTCTTTGGAACCGGTATATTCCGAATCTTATGGCCACCGTTGACACTCTGAACAGAATGTCCATCCGATCGTTGAATATACATCTTCTGGTGGACAGGAAAAGAGTCAGTAATCTTGTATTGGCTGAGAAAATAATGGCGCTCAAAGAAATAGTTGAATATGGGCGAAAGAACTCTATCGCCATCAATTTGGAGAATCTCTCCGAAACCGCTGAAGACATTAAGCCTATCATAAATGAAGTCCCGGATCTTGGCCTGACACTGGATGTTGGACATGCGAATCTTGGTGGCTCAGAAAATAAGTCAATTCCGATCATTGAGAAATTTTGGAAGCTGATCCGTCATGTGCATTTACATGACAATCGTGGGGGGTAATCCAAGGATAATGATCTACATTTACCGATAGGCACCGGCACGGTTGATTTTCCGGGAATAATGGCTTCGCTGCTGAGAGTGGGGTATGATGGGACGATGACTTTGGAGGTAAAACCTGAGTTTCAGGGGAAGAGCAGGGTTAGTGTCGAAACTTTGATCAAGAAAACACTAGAATCCTAATGCGGTGGATTTGATTAAGAAAGGGCCGCAATTTTTCAATGTCATTTCCGATATGGATTAGAATCACATCTTTAAGTCAATTTTCTCAATAGGTTGACCAGAAGCTTTTGGGATAACCTGTATTTTCTCAGTTCTGGAGCGCTGAGTTTTCTTTCAGACTTCTTTGCTCACTTTCTTGTCTTTGTTTTCTAATTGCTTCATCCCTTTTTCCAATTCGATGAAATGTCGTTCCACCTCTGATGGTTCATTAATACGCTTTGCATTATATTTTTCGTATTCCAGCCGGGCTTTATCCAGCGCTTGATCATGGCCGATCTTGCCAAAGTGTGTCAGGACATTCCGTCCTGTCAGTTTGAGAAAATCATCCAATTTCGCGATCCAGTCTCGCATGAACATGGGCTTCCGGTTTAGAGCCTGCAATTCGGCAAATTCCAGATATGCGGTCACAATCCGATTGAGAACATTCAATTCATCTTCGTTAAGATAGTTCTTGGCGATTTCAGAGTCAGTCTTCCGTGGCGCACTGCCAGTCCATGCGGTCATCCCCATGTTTGGCTTGGAAGCATCAGCTCGGTCGAAAATGATTTCGGCAGCCGTATGGCCATGAGCCGCCCAGTGCATCTTGTTTTGAATTACGGCAAAAAACTCTCGTGAAAGGTCCGTATTCGGATCATAGTCAATGCTGGTCGAGTATATTTCGAGAACCTTACGCCAAAAGACCTTTTCGGAGGATCGGATATCCCTAATACGAGCAAGAAGTTCATCGAAATAGTTGCCGCCTCCTGCTTGCTTGAGTAGGTCATCGTCCATAGTGTAACCCTTGATGATGTACTCACGAAGGCGTTCCGTCGCCCAGATACGGAACTGCGTGCCACGGATGCTATTGACGCGATATCCTACAGAAATAATAGCGTCCAGATTGTAGTATTCCAGCTCACGCCGGATACTCCGGGTTCCCTCATTCTGAACAGTTGCAAATTTTGCAACAGTTGCATCTTGACGTAACTCTCCGGTTTCAAAAACATTTTTAATGTGACGGCTAATGCCGGATTTATCTATCTGGAACAACGCAGACATCTGGTTTATAGTCATCCAGACCGATTCGGCTTGCAGGCGTACTTCAATTCTGATCTTGCCATCTTCCGTTGTGTATAAAAGAAATTCGCTTCTTATCTTCAGATTACTCTTTGTAACCATTGCCAGCCGCCTTTTTTATATCCCCACAGATGCGACACTAATCTCTCTTCAACAAAACGAACCTTGTATTTGTAGAGTGAGGGATCTCAGGTCCAGTCTGTGTAGCGCGCCTCCAGTTTACGCAGATAGTATCAGATTTCAAGTCACGGGTCGAACTGATGGTCACCTTGAGAATCTTTCCGAAACGGCTGAAGATTTTGAGCCTGTCATAAATGAAGTCCCGGATCTTGGTCTGACACTCGATGTTGGACATGCGAATCTCAATGGTTCGGAGAACTAGTCAATCTCGATTATAGAGAAATTTGGGAAGCTGATCCGTCATGTGCATTTACATGACAATCGTGGGGGGCAATCCAAGGATGATGATCTACATTTGCCGATAGGCGCCGGCACGGTGGATTTTCCGGGAATAATGGCTTCGCTAGTCAGCGCAGGTTATGATGGGACGCTGACGTTGGAGGTGAAGCCCGAGTTTCACGGGAGGAGCCGGACAAGTATCGAAACTTTGGTCACGGCTACCGCTGATGATTGACAGGGGGACCACGTCGAGATATGTCCTGACAGAGCTGAAATTAAGATCTTTTATGCCTCTGGGGTTTAGCCGGTTTGTATCGCCAACGAAATGGGTTTGATGCAAGAGATGGGCTTATACTGTTAGTATAATCATTGTCGGGCACACAAGGAGAAACACCGGCAGATGAAATCCGAAAGCATAACAAAGGTGCTTCCAGATAGCCGATGGATTGGCGCATGTCCTGGAAGAGCGCAGGTGGCGCTCAGGCGGGGTCATGATGCCGAGAGAGTTGCGAGAGAACTTTACGAAGGCAGTTCCTTAACCCTCACCCGCAGCCGCGAGATCGGAAAAAGACATCGCACATCGGACTTTACTGATTTACTTGAACCGAGGAAGAAAACGGGGTCTGCTGAAAACCCTGTTACCAAGCTGTTTCCCGCCGCTGTCACGGAGCGTCAGTTCCTCGACGAGATGGATCGACTGCGTGAAATTCGTCCCACCATTGATTACAGAGACGAGCGTTTCAGTGGGCACACGCTGGTTGCTTTCACGATTCTTGAAAATGAACTGGAACTACCAATCAACGTGAAGAACGCAGGAACGAGGTTTGAAAATGCAGGACAGCTTGTAGGACTTGATCCAGATGACTGCATTCCGATTCCAGCATATAAGGCACATGATGCAGTGGAGAAAGAACCTAATCTTCTTTACGCCATCTCTATCGATTATGCTCTTATTAGGAGGATCGAAAGCAATCTGCTCACGCAGTTCAACAAGGACGAGGCTGAGGTTTGGCGACTATTGAACGAGTACTCTGGCACATTGATTCGCGATGCCGAGGACAAGTTCATTTACTCAATGGTCAACAAGCATTGGGCTCAATTTTCAGAGTATGTCGCACTTCCGATCTTCAGGGTTATTTCGACTCGGAAAGCTGTTAGAATTCTTCAGAAGTTTCCGAAACCAACCCCTGGCATTGGTTTAAGGGCTTGGGGCACTGGCGCTAGCGCAGAAGTGAATGTCCACATATCAGTTAGCGCCGAAACCAAGGGATCGGATGAGATACAGTATCGGGTGCAGGCAAACGGCATCGAGAACATCACTGAAGCCGTAAACCGAAAGCGGACTGAACTTGTATTTGATCCGGAGATCTGATGATTACAGTTAGCCTGTTTTCTGGGTGTGGTGGTATGGACTACGGTTTCGAGGCTGCTGGTTGTGAAGTTGTTCTAAGGAATGACTTTGACAGACACTCTTGCAACACGCTCAGGCTAAATACCCGATATGATGTCATCGAAGCGCCAATTGAAGACTTAGCTGAGAGCGACATCAGAAAATTCGTTGGGAGTTCTCTTAACGGAGTCGATCTCCTCATTGGCGGGCCGCCATGTCAGCCGTTCTCCAAGTCTGCCTATTGGTCCAAGGGCGACACACTTCGTTTGGAAGATCCGCGCTCCAACACGCTTCGTGAGTATTTCAGAGTTGTCCAGGAACTACGGCCAAGAGCCTTTCTTCTGGAGAATGTTCATGGAATCAGTTACTCCGGCAAAGAAGAAGGCTTCCAGTTCATTCTTAATCGCATTTGTGAAATCAACCGGGCCATTGGCAGGGACTACCGCCCCGTGTGGCGCGTGTTAAACGCAGCCAATTTTGGTGTACCTCAGCTTCGCTTGCGCTTCTTTCTCGTTGCGCCTAGAGATGGAAAGGAGTTTAGGTTCCCTGAATCAACTCACACTGATGGAGACACTGGCAATCAGACGCTTTTCGATACAAGCAAGAAACCCTATCTGACTGCGTGGGATGCTATTCGTCATATAGCTCCAGATCCGAAAGAAAAGCTTGACGTGGGAGGTAAGTGGGCCAGTTTGCTCCCTTCGATCCCAGAAGGAGAGAACTACCTGTGGCACACAGATAGAAAAGGCGGATTACCGTTATTCGGTTGGAGAACTCGGTATTGGTGCTTCCTGCTCAAACTGGCTAAGAATAGACCGAGTTGGATGATCCAAGCCCAGCCTGGATCGGCTGTTGGCCCCTTTCATTGGGCTAATCGGAAACTCTCTTGGAAAGAGATGGCAGCAATCCAGACACTTCCCCATTCATTCCAGATAACAGGCCAACGTGTCGAGATACAACGACAGATTGGCAATGCCGTCCCATCGCTTCTTGCGGAAGTGTTGGCTCGGGAGATCGTCAGGCAAGTTACGGGAAGGAGCATATCGGAGCGGTGCAAGATGGAAGTGGCCCGGTTGCGCCCCATTCCTCCGCCTGAGCGAGTCAGTGTCGTGCCGGATGAGTTTCTAAGCCTTGAAGGAAAACACGCGGCTCATCCTGGTACCGGGAAGGGACGAGCCTATCAACACAAGGCCCATGAACCCGCTGCGCTCGACCGCTATTCCGATGTGCTTGAATTGGCAACCCAATAATTTCGTTGTGGTGGGTCTAGCCATGGGAGTTAGTAAAGTTTTTAAGTATAGACTGGAGACAGGGTAAATGCCCAAGAAACCCAAAAACGCGTCAGTTACTGCTGCAGAACCAAGTAATCTTGTATATCAAATGAAGATCACCCTCAAAGAAGTCAAACCACCCATATGGAGAAGAATTCAGGTCAAGAGTGACATTACTCTCAAAGTTCTTCACAGGATAATACAAGAAGTTATGGGTTGGGAGGATGCACATCTTCATAAATTCGACATCAGGGCGCCATCATCAGAGCCAAAAGTCCGTTTGAATCAGTTGAATTTACAGGAGAAACAAAAGTTTCTTTATGTGTATGACTTTGGTGACAACTGGGAACTTGTGATTTTAGTAGAAAAGATTTTGCCAATGGACGAAAAAACTCAATATCCCATTTGTATTGCCGGTAAACGCTCTGGTCCTCCTGAAGATTGTGGTGGTCCGTGGGGCTATATGGAACTCCTTGATGTTCTCAATGACCCAAATGACCCTGAACATGAAGATAGGGTGGAATGGGTTGGGGGTGATTTCGACTCGGAACTGTTTGATACTGAGGAGATAAGCGTGAGACTAAGATCTATCCGGCGGTGACTATGATGTTTGGTGGCTCAAACAATGGTCTCACTGTTTTGGACAGTTGTAACAAATTCCAAGAATGAGAATCAGAAAAGACAGGATCAGCCCGATAGTTGCGGAATCCCAAATAGCCCCAGTTCAACTCAAAAGCTGATTGAATATTCAACATTCACAACTGTAACGGATGTCATTACCCATAACAGTTTTAAATTTGGCTGATATAATTATCCTGTTAATTCGTTATATTAACAGAATCACCTACACACTCTCTGTGCTAAAATCATTTGGTGGATTTTAGCGCCTCTTACTCCTTGACTAGACCGATGGGCCACCGCTACTCTGCCACTTTGAAAAATCTCCATACTCTTACGAGGCCCACGATGCAAATTCTCTTGACGGGTGTCGCGTGCGTAGGAAAAAGCAGCATCGGCAAGAAACTGGCTGAGGATATTGGTTATGTTTTCTTCGACCTGGATGTTGAGATAGAGAAATATTATAAAAAATCAATTTCTCGTCTCAAAGCGGATATCATCGGCGAGTACTCGTGGAGGTTGAAAGTCGTTCCAGTATTGAAGAAGATATTGGATGAGAACAAGCTAAAAGACATCGTCATCGCCTTACCTCCGAGCGGATTACGGGATGCGTACCTTCGCGTGATCAGGAAATCCAGCGCTCTCGTCGTAGTCCTCAGCGATACGCCTAAAAACATCCTCAATCGGGTCACGTTCTACGACGTGGACTCCAAACCTATAACCAAGGTGCTCGATGACAAAGCTAAGAAATATTTGCTGTCTGAAATAAAGAAAGATATCAACTATTACAAGCGGTCCTATAGCAGGGCTCACATCCAGGTTGACATCAGCGGATTGGACTTAGCTCAGGCGGCCAGGAAACTGAAGGAACTTCTCGGATTGGAACCGAGTTTTGAAAAAACGATGCTATGCGGATTAAGTGTTGTCCCCCCAAGGCCATTGGAGACGAGACTCTGCCATACCAATAGAAAAGGTAAAAAGTACTACCTGCACGTGGGAAAGACGAAGAAAGGCAATCAGCGCTATTACTTCTCCACGAAGGATACCGGAGAACTCGCCGCTAAGATTCCCGAGGGGTACGAAATCTACGAAGATCCAAATGCTCGCGTATTCCTTCTCAGGGTCCAGCCCAAGATGATACTGGACGAGGAGACAGATATCATTAAGAAAGAACTCGGGAAACGTGGCCGGGTTAATGATTACAAACTAGATGTCCGAGCAGAGGTTGTCACTATCTTTGAATCGAATCAGAGATCCGAATCGTCCGACAATTTTATTCCATTATTCAGCGCCAATTTCATGCAGGACATCTACGACCGGTATGCGACCTACCTACCAATTTTCAGATTCATCCTGGTGGATCAGGATCAAAGGTTCTTCATGGCAGAAAGATTCTGTTTTAGGGGCGGAGTATATGATTGGATGCCTCTTATCAGTGGTGGTCCAGATTCATTACAAACCCTGGTAAAAAGGTACGTGAAGCACTTGGGGGAAGAGTCATTCTACGAATTGCCGTAGGTGGCAGGAATCCCTAGACTGTCAACCCACAATTCCCACAGCCAAATTAGGCAAAGGTGAATGTCATTTTCTGGTTCAACACGGGTGAAACGTCATATTTGAGCATTTCCCTCGTTTGGAACAAAGATAGGTAGGTATCCACATCGCTTTGACAAGACGTTGAAAAATCCCCAAATTCTAGAGCTAAAGTAGCCAATTGCTGATATAAAGAAAATACAACATTTGAACGAATCTCTTGATGTTGAGGGGACTTGTAACTTTGTTTCCCAATTCCATGCTGTTCGTTGCAGTCCACCAAGGATGAAAGAATGCCCGCACGAAACATGAATCGTTTCAACACTCAATTGGCAAACATTTGCAAGAATCACCGGATAAACGAGAAATGGTTGCTGGCTCCATCACTTCGGATCGGCTTTCAGTGGCTCGATACGGTTACTCGCTCAGGGCAACCGGTATTGAACGTCAGGGTGAAGACCCTGCATCGTGCAGCGATAGACATGGTGACGCATGAACTCAATCAATCAGGCAGGATTTATCTAAGTCAACTTCGAGCAGAATTGCTCGTTTCATCAATTTTCTCGAAGCTCAAGGAAGTTGGCAGGGGATACTTCACTGCATTGGAGCCAAGCCCGGGACTTATTCAGGCGTTCGTATCAACCATTAACGACATGCGCCTCTCGGGAATCAAGGCGCTAGATCTGTCACACGATGTCTTCGAGGTTAAGGAAAAAGCTCTGGAGACTCAGAAAATTCTCGGTCAATACGAGGAAGAGTTAGAAAAGCAAAGGCGTGTGGATTTCGCAGACATCCTCGAGATGGCATCCAGGACGCTGGAGGACAATCCAGGCGCAATACCCCAGGACACCATGGTTTTAGCGCCCCAAACTCTCTGGGATTCAGCTTCAAAGCTTGAAAAAAGATTTTTGAACTCCTTTCCTGTACACCAAGTCAGGATTCTCGACGAAGATATCATAGGAACAATCCCGGAAGACGATCCGACGGACAGAGGCCTGCTGAGAGGAATTTTGACGCCGGGGGCTTGCCCTCCACCGAAGGCCGATGATACTGCGTTCATTTACAGGGCCATCGGCGAAGTTAATGAGGTTCGGGAGGTTTTTCGTAGATCCTCCGAGAAATCCATCTCCTTCGATGAGATTGAAATCCTGCATACTGACGGGGCTATTTATGTCCCCTTGATCTATGAACTGGCCTGGACACTCAAGTCCGATGAAGCCGAATCAGTTCCGATCACATTTGCCGAAGGCATCCCCGCCAGTTACAGCAGACCGGGTCGAGCGCTTACCGCGTGGCAATCATGGATCCGGAACGATTACACACAGTGGACACTTGTCAGGATGATTCAGGATGGCTTACTCAAGATGGACAAGGCGGAAGAATACGGCTTCAGCTTTTCACTGTTTGCCGCTGCGCTCAAAAGTCTCCCCATCGGAGTTGGCGCCCATAGATACCTGAATGCTATTGACGCCAAGATTCAAGCCTTTGAACAACCACTACCGGAAGATGAATCCGATGAAGACGACGTTCCTCAAGGCGCCGACAGGCATAGCAAGAGAATAGAATGTCTTCGTGAGGTTCGAGGCCTCGTCCAAAAACTCCTGAACAGGGGTGTAACGAGAGACGCCAGCCAGAGGAAAATTCTTGAAACGGCTTCCTGGTTTCTCGGAAACTGTTGCAGATGTGTAAACGAACTGGATGAGTACAGCAATGGGCGCTTGCTGACCGAAATCGATGAATTGATGTCCATTATCGACCAGGATCGTGACTATCCAGGATTTGATGTATGGAAATGGCTTTCTGAACTCCCGAGAGTCTTGAGCGTAGCTGGTAGGGGACCCAGACCCGGATGCGTTCACGTTGCCACGATTCGGGATGGAGGTCATTCCGGGCGGAAGAACACATTCATATTAGGGCTGGACGATTCGAGGTTCCCAGGGGCCGGCCTGCAGGATCCGCTACTCCTGGACGGGGAACGTCAGAAGATTTCGTCAAATCTCCCTACATCCTCTGGCCGCGCCACCAAAAAAATTGAAGATTTCGCAAGACTGCTTTCACGTCTTGGGGGATGTGTCACTATATCCTACTGTTGCCGGAGTCTGGATGATGATAGGGAGATGTTTCCCTGTTCGGTATTGATGTCCGCTTTCAGGATCCTCTCTGGAAAGCACGACGGTGACCAGGATGCTTTCCTCAAGTGGGTTCGCGATCCAATATCCTTTGCCGCTCAAAATTCTGAACAATGCTCGAATGTTTCTGAATGGTGGCTCTGGCGAGTCTGTGGAGATAAAGAAATCATCGAGCCGCAAGAGCATGTTGCAAAGAGTTTTCCACACTTGGGACAGGGAATGGCCGCTCGGTCACAAAGGCAGAGCGACCTTTTCACGGAATATGATGGCTGTGTGCCCCAGGCCGGGGTTGATCTGGACCCGACTACTCCCAATGGGTCGGTACTCTCGTCGAGTCGGTTGGAAAAACTGGGCTCGTGTCCCCTGGAGTATTTTTTCCGTTACGTACTCGAAGTGAAAATACCAGAAGAATACAAAGTCGATCCATCAGTATGGCTGGATCCTCTTCAGAAAGGGACTCTCCTTCACTCGGTATTTCGGGAATTCATGGCGACGCTGAAAAAAGACAACCTTCTGCCTGATGTGGACCGTGACGCCAAGCTGACGTCCAGCATCCTTGACCGGCATGTGGCAACTTACAGGGACATGATTCCTCCGCCCAACGAGGAGTTGTTCAACGCAACCATCCAGGAGTTTTACGCCACCACGTCAATCTTCCTTCACGAAGAGGCCGTTCTATGCCGGTCGAGCGCTCCTTTCTGCTTTGAAGCGGCGATTGGTTTGCCTCAGGATGCGGATCCAACACCTCTTGATACACCGGACCCAGTCACGATCAACCTGCCGAACGGAAGGTCCATCAGGA
>Ga0268276_1003421_pt1 | contig 12332 bp, 11 predicted proteins | sample saktaG_4_FD_190145 | JGI IMG/M metagenome (GOLD analysis project Ga0268276, IMG submission 190145) | Saline water microbial communities from Sakinaw Lake, British Columbia, Canada - sak_2010_1_5_45m | ecosystem: Environmental > Aquatic > Non-marine Saline and Alkaline > Saline ...
CGAGACTTTGATCCCCTCCTCCTTGAGGAGTTTTTCAGGTCCTTTACGGATCACGGGGGAATAACCTTGCACATAAATGTCATATATGGTAAGAATCCTCACCACATAGCGGAGGCTGTCTTCAAGGCGTTTGCCCGTGCCCTGAGGGAGGCCGTCCGCATTGATGATCGGATCAAGGGTGTCCTGTCAACAAAGGGAAGTATCTGAATTCGCTGTCTGTCACGTTGAAAATCTTTCCATGACATTCCCCGTGGAATCTGGTTGTCGGGAAATCTTACAGAGCGGGGTGATAATTATCAAAAAGCTTATTTCTTCCTTAGGTCGTTTCCGGTTTCTTCTGTGCGGGGCGGTATGTGTGGCGCTCCTTGCCGGCTGCGTGTCCCACAAGGCGGGTGGAGCGACCACCCTTCTTCAGAGGGATGTCCACTTCAAGAAGATTGCCGTTGCCCCCTTTCAGGCTTTTGGATCCGGTGATCCCGCTGTCCGGATTGTTCGGTGTCCTATTTCCGGAACGGCCTTCAGTGCATGTGGATTTTTAGGAAATCCCGAGAAAAAAATAGAGGAACAATTTGTCAGTGGGCTCAACCCTTCCGGGGGGTACACCGTGATACCCCCCCAGGAGGTGGGTGGTGTGTACCGAAGGGTGTCCGCCGCCTCGCTGGGAGAAGCCCCCTTGGAGATACTGAAAAAGGTGGGGAAGGAGATCGGGGCGGACGGCATTATTGCGGGGCACCTCTTCTGTTACCGGGAGCGGAAAGGATTTGATTATTCGGCTGAAAAGCCTGCTTCGGTCACCTTCTGCGTCCATCTTATCCGGGTTTCGGACGGTGTATCGGTATGGAAAGGGGTCTTTGACAAGACCCAGAGTTCATTGATGGAAAACATCCTGGAGCTCCTGCCCTTTATACGAGGCGGAGGGAAATGGATGACCGCGGAGGAGTTGTCACGGGAGGGCATGCGAGAGATATTGAAGGGCTTCCCGGATGTGAAGGGAACTGATAAGTGATCGTAATACCTGCTATAGATTTGAAGGGGGGCAAGTGTGTGCGCCTTCTTCAGGGTGACTTTGGCCTGCCGACCGTGTATTCGGACCATCCCGCCGATATCGCGCTGCAGTGGCAGGCAAAGGGGGCACAGCGCATTCACGTGGTGGATCTCGACGGTTCCCGTGACGGACTGCCCCGAAACAGGGGCGTCATCGAAGAGATTGTCCGCACAGTGGATGTTCCCCTGCAGGTGGGCGGTGGGATACGGGACATGAAAACCGTTGATGAATATCTTACCATGGGCGTCAGCTATGTGATACTGGGGACCGTTGCCCTGAAAGATAAGCCGTTTGTCCTTGATGCGTGCGCCGGTTACCCGGGACGCATCATCCTTGCCCTTGACGCCCGTGACGGAACGGTCGCTGTTGAGGGGTGGACTGAAAGCACCGATCGGTCTCCTGCGGAGATTGCCGCGCAGTATGAGGGGTGCGGGCTGGATTCTATCATATACACCGATATACAGCGGGACGGTATGGAATCGGGTGTCAACGTTGAATCCACAAGGCTGCTTGCCGAATCTGTCGATATCCCGATCATTGCCTCGGGCGGCGTTGCGAATATCCATGACATCGACCGGCTCCTCGAGAAGGGAGGACCGGGGATCATGGGTGTCATTACCGGTAGGGCGCTCTACACCGGAGCCCTGAAGCTGGAGGATGCCATGGCACGGGCTGCAGGATCTGTGTAGGAGGATGGTGATATGGAAGAGTGTATATTCTGCAAGATCTTACAGGGCGGGATACCTGCGAGCATCGTCTACGGGTCCGCAGATGCCCTGGCCTTTGATGATGTCAATCCGATGGCCCCCGTGCATGTGGTTGTCGTGCCGAAGACGCACGTGGCCACCCTCATGGATGTTACTGACGGCGGCATGATGGAAGGTCTGATGACGGCGGTGCGGGAGGTCGCAAAGATAAAGGGGGTTGCTGCAAAAGGGTTCAGGACCGTTATCAACTGTAATGAAGAGGGCGGCCAGATAATCTTTCACCTGCATATCCATGTTTTGGGGGGCAGGAAGTTGAGTGATACTATGGGGTGACTGGAGAGATCCGCTGCCCCTGTGAAGCAATGGCCCGGGCGATGGGGTGATCAGTCACCCTGCGGTACGGAAAAAGAGAGAGGTGTGTAGGGGTAATGGATATACGAAAACAGGTATCAGTCGCGATGATCAAGGCGGCCAAGGCCAAAGACAAGGAGACCTTGTCGGCCCTTCGAATGATCAAGTCAACCCTGCATAACAGGGAGATAGATCTCAAGGACCAATTCGGCGAACAGGAGATGCTGCAGGTACTCGCCTCCATGATAAAGCAGAGGAAGGACTCCGTCGAGCAGTTCAAACAGGGAGGAAGGCTCGAGCTTGCCGCAAAGGAGGCAAGGGAGATCGAGGTTATTCAGGGATTTATGCCTGAGCAGTTGTCTGAGGGAGAGATACAAGCACAGATCGAACAGGCCATAGAAGAGGCCGGCGCGACCAGCATTCGGGACATGGGAAAGGTGATGAAGCTTCTGATGCCCAGGGTAACGGGAAAGGCCGACGGGAAAGCCGTGGGTGAGGCGGTCAAGGGGCGATTATCCTGAACCACCGGACCGCGAACGTACCCGTGTCCAGAGAGGTGGAAGCGTCTTGAAGGGATATATTCCTCAGGAAAAGATAGGGGAGATCAAGAGCCGGGTCGGTATCGTCGATCTTATCTCCGAATACGTTACCCTGAAAAAAGCGGGCAGAAATTTTGTCGGCCTCTGTCCCTTTCATAAGGAAAAGACGCCCTCTTTCAGTGTGAACCCTGAGAAGCAGATCTTTTACTGCTTCGGCTGCGGGGAGGGGGGAGACATCTTTGCCTTCCTGATGAAACTGAATGGCACGTCCTTTGCCGAGTCGGTACGACACCTGGCGAACAAGGCGGGGATACCCCTGCCGGTCAGGAGAATGACCGGTGAGGAGAAGGTCGAAGCAACCGAGAGGGAAAAGCTGGGCAGGATAAACGCGATGGCGGCGGAGTATTTCTCCGCGCAGCTCTCTTCGGAGCGTGGCCGACCGGCGCGTGATTATCTTGATGCACGGAAGATGGGCGGCGCCATCGTTGGAGGATTTCGTCTGGGGTATGCCCCGGAGGGGTGGAACAACCTTACCTCCTATCTTGAGGGGAGGAAGGTTCCCCTTGGACTTGCCGAGAAGACCGGTCTGGTAATATCCAAAGATACGGGCGGATTCTATGACCGGTTTCGTGGGAGGCTGATCTTCCCGATAGAAAACCTGAGCGGCGCTGTGGTGGCCTTCGGCGGCCGGTCCATAGGTTCCGATACGCCAAAATATCTCAATTCGCCCGAGTCTCCCGTCTATACCAAGGGCAGGGTCCTGTACGGGATGTCCAGAACGAAAGACGCCATCCGCGACAGGGATTATGCCGTGCTGGTCGAGGGGTATGTCGACCTTCTCTCCCTGTGGAATGCGGGGGTGAGCAACGTCGTGGCGACGCTGGGTACCGCGCTGACCAGGGAACAGGTCGAACTGATCAGACGATTCACGCGGAATGTTACCGTCATCTTCGATCCTGATGAGGCAGGCAGGCATGCCGTAGAACGGAGCCTGAAACTGTTCCTCGAGGAGAATATGCATGCCCGGGTGGTCGTTCTTCCCGAAGGCTATGATCCGGATGACTATGTGAAGAAATATGGTGCGGCGGCCCTGGAGGAGGCTATCGCCCGTGCCCCGATGATGGTCGACTACTATATAGATGCCATAATGGGCGGTAGCGACACACTCGAAGACAACCTGGATACCATCAGGGACGCGGTATCATTCATAAGCACCATCAGTGATCCGGTGGAAAGAAACCTCTTTGTAAAAAGGGTCTCTGAAAGGATCGGCATCGATCAGAAACTATTAAAGGATAAGGTGGAGAAGGCGTCCCCCGGCCGCAAGGCCGCCGGCCCGGCCCCGTCTCCGGAAAAAAGGATGGAAAAGGTTGACATAGTGGAATTAAACCTTATCTATATGATGCTGGAGTATCCCGAAAAGGTTCCCGTCGCGGCCCGTGAGGGGATCCTCGATTGCTTTGGCTCGGAGGAGTTGAAAAGGCTGGGACAGACGATAACCGGGGAGACGGGCGACAGGACCTCTCTGGTCGGCGATCTGGAAGATGGCCCGGTGAAGGAGAGGCTCTTGAAGTTGATGATGGAGCAACCTTTCTCCGACAGAGAGATCGTCGACAGGGTTTTTGACGACAACATCAAACAGGTACGGAACAAATGGTACAAGGGCAGACAAGCCCTGCTGAAGAGGGACCTCATCAGGGCCCAACATACAGGCGACAAGGCACTCAGCGACAGCCTGCTCAGGGATAGAAATAGATTGTTAAAGGAAGAGAGAGGACTGGCCAACAATGAAAAAAGTGATCAAATTGGATGAAGTAAACAAACTTATTTCGCTGGGCAGGGGGAAAGGGTTCCTTACGTATGACGATATCAATGATATGCTCCCGTCCGATGTCATATTCTCAGAACAGATAGACGATATACTGACCGTTTTCCATGAGAAAAATATTGAAGTTGTCGATACCGAGCGGGATGAAAAGGATGCCGATAAACAGGGGGACAAGACCGACGAGGAGGAGAAAAAGATAAATGATGAGATTCCCCCCCTACCGTTATCCGCCCTCGGAAAGACAGGGGACCCCGTCAAGATGTACCTGAGGGAGATGGGGCTTGTGTCCCTGCTCAGTCGTGAGGAGGAGGTGAGGATCGCAAAGAAGATTGAGAAGGGGGAAAAGAGGATCATGGAAGCCCTTTTCAGTCTGCCGATCTTTATAAAGGAGGTTGTGGACATAGGGGAGAAGCTCAAAAGCGGCGAGATACGGATAAAAACGGTTGTTGATAATCTTGAAGACGAAAGCGGCTTTACAGAGGAGGATGTATATCGGGAACGGGTGGAGAAGCTTGCCGCCAAGGTGGCAAAGCTGGATGCACACAATGCCGTTCTGAGGGCGGAGCTGAAAGGAAAAAATCTCAGTGATGCTCAGGAGCAAGATATCAGGGAGGATCTGGGAAAAAATATCAAAGGGATTGTCCGGCTCTGCAAAGATATCAATTTCAATAAGAGACGCACCAATGCGATGGTCCTCAAACTCAACGACACCGGTGCCGACCTTAACAGGGGTGACCAGGCGATACAGGAATGTGTGGAGCAGGCGGGAATGTCACTCAACGCCCTGGACAGGTTGTTCTCCCGGATGAGGGAGGGGGAAGAGAAACAGGCCTCCCAGGAGACCGGCATCCCCGTTGGAAAATTAAGGGAGTACGAGAGGATAATCCGAGAGGCGCGTAACAGCAGGAAGCGGATAGCGACGCAGATCGGTGTCTCCAAGGAGGCATTGAAGATGATCGTTACCTCCATAAGGGGAGGTGAGTCTGAGGCAAACCGGGCGAAGAGGAAACTGATAAAGGCAAACCTCAGATTGGTCGTCAGCATTGCCAAGAAATATACGAACAGGGGCCTGCAATTTCTGGACCTCATCCAGGAAGGGAATGTGGGGCTGATGAAGGCCGTTGAAAAGTTTGAATATCAGAGGGGGTATAAGTTTTCCACGTATGCGACGTGGTGGATACGGCAGGCCATCACACGGGCTATAGCGGACCAGGCACGAACGATACGGATCCCGGTTCATATGATTGAAACCATAAACAAGCTTATCAGGACTTCGCGGTACCTGGTTCAGGAACTGGGGAGAGAGCCGACCCCTGCCGAGATCGCGGAGAAGATGGAATTCCCCCTGGATAAGGTGCGAAAGGTTTTAAAGATTGCCAAGGAACCGATATCTCTGGAGACTCCCATCGGCGAGGAAGAGGACAGTTCTCTCGGGGATTTTATAGAGGACAAGAAGGTCATGTCCCCCTCCGATGCCACCATGAACATGGATCTTGCCCAGCAGACCAGAAAGATACTGTCCACCCTGACCCCGCGAGAGGAAAAGGTCTTGAGGATGCGTTTCGGCATCAGCGAAAAGGCTGATATGGGGCTGACTCCTGAGAGGGAGACGGTACATTCGGATGATGACGTGGAACGGGCCATGCAGATTGAAGACAACGTGTTAAAGAAGATGAGAGGGGCATCGAGAAGGCGGGAGATAAAAGGGGGAATCAAGTAGAGGCCCATTCTGTAAGGCGGGATACAGGTGCAGTCCACCCCTTTATGTGGGGCCACGATCAATCACAGGTGGCCACGGCCTCGATCTCCAGGGGGGCATCCTTGGGCAGGCGGTCTACCGCAATGCAGCTCCTGGCTGGCCGGGATTCTCCGAAGTACTCCGTGTATATGGTGTTGAACTTCGTAAAACAGTCCATGTCTGTCAGGAAGATCGTGACCTTTATAACGCGGTCGAGGCCAGATCCTCCTTCCTCCAGTATATGTGTAAGATTATCAAGAGCTGTACGTGCCTGGAGCTCAAATGGGCCTTTCACGGGTTCTCCGATTCCCGGGTCGATGGGTATCTGCCCGGAGATGTACAGCCAGCCGCCAGCCTTGACCGCTTGAGAATAGGGACCTGCCGGTTTGGGTGCCCCTTCGGTATGAATGATCTGTCTGTCCATGGTATTGTTACCCCCTTTCTCCGCTTCAATTGACAACAAGACCGGGGAGATGTCAACCAAATAGTTGCAGCAGGTGTGATCCTTTGTTAAACGGCTCGAATATATTATGAATGCCGTACCGGGAATTCTGATGGAAACAATACTGACCGTTACACAACTGACCGAGGCCATAAAACAGACCCTGGAGGAGGGCTTTGTCGTCGTATGGGTGACCGGAGAGATATCCAATCTGCGTCGCCCTGCCTCAGGCCACATATATTGTACCCTCAAGGACGAGGCGAGCCAGATACGCATGGTTGCCTTCAGGAGCGCTGCGGCGCGGATGGGATTTGACCTTGAAGACGGGATGAGGATCGTCTGCAGGGGGAGACTGAATGTCTATCCTGCGCGCGGTGAGTATCAGCTCATTATCGATGCCGCGGAGCCAAAAGGTCTTGGGGCCCTCCAGATGGCCTTTGAACAGCTCAAGGGGCGCCTGGAGAAAGAGGGGCTGTTCGATCCTGCCCATAAGAGGCAGATCCCTTTCCTGCCCCAAGCGATCGGGATCGTCACCTCTCCTTCAGGCGCGGCCGTCAGGGATATACTGAACATTACCGCCAGGAGATTTCCGTCCGTCGATGTGATGATTGCCCCCGCGGCCGTCCAAGGGGCAGAGGCACCCCGCGAGATATGCAATGCCATAGTGGACCTGAATAAAGCCGGTGTCGACGTCATTATCGTTGCCCGGGGAGGGGGATCGCTTGAGGACCTGTTCTGTTTTAACGATGAACGTGTCGCGCGGGCGATCTGGTCCTCGAGGATTCCCGTCATATCGGCCGTCGGCCATGAGATTGACTTTACTATTGCCGATTTTGTGGCCGATCTCAGAGCCCCGACCCCTTCCGCCGCCGCTGAGCTGGTTGTCCCCGACAGGCGGGACCTGCTGGAACGAACGCGGAGATTGAGATCGCGGCTGATACATGCCTGTCATGTGTCACTGCGCGGATGGAGAACCAGGGCGGCATCTGTCGCGGAGCGCCTGCGTGATCCGAGGGGGAGGATTGCGGATCTGCGTATGGGACTGGATGATCGGTATGCCAGGCTGGCAGGAGGAATGCGGCGGATCCTTGCAATGCGGAGAAGCAGCCTTTTGCCCTCACAAAGGATGCTGATGCGCCTGACCCCCGCGACGCAGGTTCGTGATCTGCGCTGCAGGATTGAAGATCTGCGAGGAGGACTGGAGACGCGGGCCGGGTCCTGTATCGATACACTTCGCGGCATCCTTCAGAGAGATATCTCTCTCCTGGATACGCTCAGCCCTCTGTCCGTGTTAAAGAGGGGATTTGGTATCGTACGGTTGCCTGATGGGACTGCTGTCAGGGATGTGGGCCTGCTCGCGGTGAATGATAGCGTCGATGTGAAGGTTTCATCGGGGAGCTTCAAGGCACGGGTAACCACTATTTTACAGGAGCGAAGCAATGGCGGAAAAAAAGTTTGAGAAGGCCCTGGAAAAACTGGAAGAGATTGTGAAAAAGATGGAAGGGGGGGATATGTCCCTCGACGAGTCGCTCGCGGCCTTCGAAGAGGGGATCAAGCTCTCCCGGCTCTGCGCCGACAGGCTGGATGAGGCGGAGAGGAAGGTCAATATCCTTCTCAGGGAGGGTGATACTCTGCAGGTCAGGCCGTTTGGGGAAAGGGATGGAGATGACAAAGAACCGGAAGATATCGCTTGAAGAGTATCTTAAGACAAGACAAGCGGTGATCGACAGGGCTCTTGACGGATACCTTCCGGCAAAAGGCGGACCCTCCGCTGAGATCCGTGAGGCCATGCGGTATACCCTCTTTGCCGGTGGAAAGCGGCTCCGGCCGGTGCTGTGCATGGCCTCCGCGGAAGCGGTCGGCGGCAGCGCGGAAACCGTCCTGCCCGTCGCCTGCGCCATTGAGATGATCCATACCTATTCCCTGATACATGATGACCTGCCGGCGATGGATAATGATGACTACCGGAGGGGAAAACCCTCGAGCCATAGGATATTCGGGGAGGGTGTGGCAATCCTGGCGGGAGACGCCCTTCTCACGGAGGCCTTCTGCCTTCTGTCCGAAAAGAACCCCGGGGTCTCCCCGGAAACAGGTCTGTCGATTATTCACGAGATCGCCACAGCGGCCGGATTTCAGGGCATGGTCGGCGGTCAGGTGGCGGATCTTCGGGCGGAGGGCGCTGAGGTAGAGATGGAGCAGGTGCAGTACATACACACCCATAAGACGCAGGCACTGATAACCGTTTCCATCCGGGCGGGCGCACTGATATCCGGCGTCGGTGAGGATGACCTGAACTCTCTTTCAAAATATGGACAAAAGATGGGGCTTGCCTTTCAGATAGCGGACGATATACTGGATATCGAAAGCTGCAGGGAAGTCCTGGGAAAGGATACCGGCAGTGATGAGGGGCGCAGTAAGGCGACCTACCCCGCCCTGATCGGTATTGAGGAGTCCAGGGAGGAGACGCGAAGACTGGTGGAAAGCGCTCTGTCGGAGATACGTCGTTTCGGTGAAAGGGCCGATCCCCTGAGGATGATAGCGCGGTTTATCGCCGAGCGAAAGTTGTAGACGGATACATTGGCGGCCATGGGCTCGAAGGCAGGAGAGATTGGTATGGATGAAAAAGCAGGCATACTGGAGGGGATCAACAGCCCTGAAGATATACGATGCCTCGGGAAGTAAAAGGGGACAGAGTCATTTTTATCCTTCTTGTGGATGAGATCGAGAAGAAAATTGCAAGACCCAAAACAATATGAACGAGATTACGAAAGAATACATTGTCCGGATCATTCGCCAAGTTGCTAAGTCGAAAGGGCAGCACTGGCTTACCCACAAGGAATTCTTTGCCGCATCAGATGTGACAACCTATCAGTTTCAAAAGCACTTCATCCGATGGAATGAAGCTATCAAAGCGGCCGGACTTACCCCACTTGGCAAAAGTGGGCGTCCCGATCGTCCGCGGGGACACAAAAAAGAGGAACTTATTGCGGCGATTCAGAGCGTAGCCGCCAAGTTGAAAAGGGACTATGTTTCCATTACTGAATTCACCAAACAGACGAGAATCAGTGAGCGCCCCGTTTATAGAATTTTTGGTACGTGGGAACAATTCGTACGTGAAGCTGGTCTGAGTATTCATCCAGCTCACAAACAGAAGATTCCAAACGAATCCTTGTTTAAGGAGTTTTTCCGAATCACTTCTCAACTCGGGCGCTTCCCGTTGTATCAAGAGCTGAGCCTTGCCAAGTACAGTTCTGGAACATTTGAAGGACGATTTGGAACCTACTCAGATTTCAAGATTCATGCCTTACAGTACGGCATAGAGCGCGGATTAGTTGAGCCCGACATTGCAAGACAAGAACTCGCTAAGCCGTCTCGCAAAAGGGACCATGGAGTATCGTATGAGCAACTCAACGATCGCCCTGTGCTTGGCCCTAGAATCGATTTCCATGGGTTGCTACACGCCCCAGTGAACGAGCTTGGCGTGGTGTACCTTTTCGGCATTTTGTCCCAGGAGCTTGGTTTTGTTGTTGAGTCCGTACAAGCTGGATTTCCAGACTGTCAAGCCAAGCGTCGATTGCCCAAAGGTCGATGGCAGTCGGTCCAAATCGAATTCGAATTTAAGTCCTCAAACTTCATCGTACATGGGCACAATCTTACGAAATGTGACATGATCATATGTTGGGAACACGACTGGACTGATTGCCCTATTGAAGTTATAAGTTTGAAAGACATCGTAGAGAAACAGAGGGCCTAACATTGTGAAAATTGCGAGGCGGGTGGAATTTTGTGGGCAAGGAAGACCGAGAATAAATAAACTTACTCCCTTTTCCCCTTTCCCGAGCGGAAGTCATAGGGGGGATACGTTCTTTGCCATGAACCCGAGACGCAGGAGAGATTGGTATGGATGAAAAAAAAGGCATACTGGAGGGGATCAACAGCCCTGAAGATATACGATGCCTCGGGATTGAAGAACTGAACATCCTTGCCGGAGAGATCCGGCAGGAGATACTGGAGGTAGTCTCCAGAAATGGCGGCCACCTTGCGCCCTCTCTGGGGACCGTGGAGCTTACCCTCGCCATCCATTACGTCTTCGACACGCCCCGGGACAAGATCGTCTGGGATGTTGGGCACCAGGCGTATGCGCACAAGATCATCACGGGCAGGAGGGATGCCTTTAACACCCTCAGAAAGATGGGGGGTATCAGCGGGTTCCTTAAGAGGAGAGAGAGCGTGTATGACGTCTTCGGCGCGGGGCACAGCAGCACCTCCATATCCGCCGCTTCGGGAATTGCCGATGCCCGGTGTCTCAAGGGAGATCATTTCAAGGTGATCGCCGTCATTGGAGACGGCTCCATGACTGCCGGGATGGCATTTGAAGGCCTCAACTGGTCCGGGGAGCGGGAGAAGGACCTGATCGTTATACTGAACGATAATGAGATGTCTATCTCGCCGAACGTGGGCGCCATGTCGTCCTATCTGAACCGCGTCATGGCGGGACAACAGATTACCCGGCTGAGGGCAAAGATACATGATTTCCTGAAAACCGTCCCCGGTGTGGGGGAACAGGTTATCAAGTTTGCCCGGAAGGCCGAGGAATCATTGAAGGGATTTGTCGTCCCGGGCATGTTGTTTGAAGAACTGGGATTCAAGTATATCGGGCCGATTGAGGGTCACCGTCTGGATCACCTGATAAAGCATCTCCAGAACGTGCGGGCCATGGAACGGCCCGTCCTTGTCCATGTCATTACCAAGAAGGGGAAGGGGTATCGATTCGCGGAGGAGGAGCCGTCCCGGTTTCACGGGATCGGCCCGTTCGATATCGCTACGGGAAAAACGATTGTTCCGGATAACCCCAGACCCTCTTACACCCAGGTGTTCGGCCGCACGATGGTGAACCTGGCGCGCGAAGATACCCGTATCGTCGCGATCACGGCAGCCATGACGGGGGGAACCGGCCTTGACCAGTTCGCCCGCGAGATCCCCGAACGGTTCTATGATGTCGGCATCGCCGAACAGCATGGCGTTACCTTTGCCGCGGGGCTGGCCACCGAGGGATTTGTGCCCGTTGTCGCGATATACTCCACCTTTTTCCAGAGGGCCTATGACCAGGTGCTCCATGACGTGTGCCTTCAGAACCTCCCCGTCGTGTTCGCCCTTGATCGGGGGGGGATCGTCGGAGACGATGGCCCGACGCACCACGGGCTTTTCGATTATTCCTACCTTCGATCCATACCGAATATCGTTGTCATGGCCCCGAAGGACGAAAACGAGCTCCAGCACATGCTCAAGACGGCCGTGGAATGTGGAGGACCCGCCTCGATACGCTACCCCCGTGGCAGCGGAGTGGGGATTCCCCTTGATGAAAGGCCGGAGACCATCGAGATAGGAAAGGCGCAGATCGTCCGCGAGGGGGGGAATCTGGCGATCATAGCGATCGGTTCCACGGTATATCCTTCCCTCGAGGCCGCCGAGAGACTTGCGCAGGAGCATATCGAGACGACCGTTGTCAACAGCCGTTTTGTAAAGCCTCTCGACAGGACCCTGCTGTGCGAGATAGCATCCTCATTCAAAAAGATTGTCACCGTCGAAGAGAATGTCCTTATGGGCGGTTTCGGCAGCGCGGTCCTTGAATTATTTGAGGAGACGGGGATCTCGGGAGTTACGGTGAAAAGGCTCGGCATC
>Ga0268276_1003423_pt1 | contig 12315 bp, 16 predicted proteins | sample saktaG_4_FD_190145 | JGI IMG/M metagenome (GOLD analysis project Ga0268276, IMG submission 190145) | Saline water microbial communities from Sakinaw Lake, British Columbia, Canada - sak_2010_1_5_45m | ecosystem: Environmental > Aquatic > Non-marine Saline and Alkaline > Saline ...
AAAAGGAAATACTATTTACTAGCCAAATAACTTTTCCAAGCCTGTTTTAATTCTGCTGAGCCAAACCATTCCAGAGCAATTTTAAATGCATTTAAACACTCACCACCAAAAGTATTATGGAAAAAATCTATTGCAAATCCCAAGCTAAAATCTCCAGGCTTAAGACTATCAAAATCCCCAATATAAACTCCTCCTGTTTCAGTTATAACAAACATATCAGGGTGTGGCGAATATCCTAAATTAGCTACTTTTATAGTTAGTTCTATTTCTTTATCAACAATATCTTTTATTTCTTCATAACTGTGTAAACCATGTAATGCCAGAGAATCTAAAAATTTCGATCCTCTTTCTGTTCCTCCAAAAAGTTCTTGTACTTGAACCCACTCCCCAGTTGGAAGTTTAACAAAATCAGTTTTTAAAACAGGTAAATCAGCAGCTTTTAAACCGTATATTATTTTTCTATATTCTTCTACGTCTTTATCAGAAATAGCACCAAAAAACTTTTTTATTGCTACTCTTCTTCTTTTACCATCCTTAAACCTAAGTGAACCAATAAACACTTTTCCAAAAATACCACCACCAAGTTCTTTATGGTCAACAAAGATGTTATGTTTCTCAGCTGGTTTTCCAGAAATATTTAAAGATTTCACCTCTTCTGGTTTCTTCCAAGGTTCTCTTTTAAATTCAGGCATAAGTAATAATAAATGGCAAAAAATAAAAACAGCAACTTAATTCGCATCATCTTTCATCTTGCTTTTTAGGCTATCAATAAGTTTCTTACTTACTTGGTACTTAGTCTCAATATCTGCGATCTCTTGATCTTTGTAGGATACAACAGGCAGATCTTCACCAGACACAGTTATCGCGTCTCCTAGCCCCTTCTTTAGAGCATCCTTAAGTCCTATCTGCCTAACTATCTTTTCTAATTCCAGAGAAAGATAATGCTTTAGGTTTTCTAATTCCCCAATATAGTTATTTATTTGACTATAAATATCCTCTTCGGAACCCATGTGCAGAGAAAAATCAACCTGTTTATTTCCCACCAGATTATAAACTTCTGCTCTTTTACCATCAAGAATTTGTTTCATGGATTTAACTTTGTTGAGCTCAGAGTCTAGCTTTGTATACAAAAACCTATATCTCTGTTCTTTTTCTTCCAAATCCATAATCATGCCCCCACTCTAAAATTATTCTAGAGAGATAGTTATTGTTTTGTAAGTAACATACTCTGTTTTTGAATTCTTGACTTTTACTTCTATAGAATATTTTCCTTTAAGAATATCACCAGTGGTAGATAAATCATATTCCAATACTCTTGTTTCGCTTGGACCTAAAACTGATAGCTGTTGACTTTCTGAAGGTATTACCACTATTGAAGTATTATCATATGGCTTTATTGAGATTATAAGGTCTTTCATAGGTTCAGAATCATTATTTGAAATGGTTACTTGAATCTTTGTACTTGATTGTTCTGATAAATTCAAAGGGTTATCCTTAAAATCAATTTTCACAAAATTAGGGGATGCATACAAATATATTGCATAAAACCCTACTAAAACTATAAGCGCAATAAGAGCAATAATTAGATAGGTCCTCATTTTTCCAGAGAAATCTAATGTTTTTTTAGCACCCGGTAATCTTCCTTTACCTTTTCTTACTTTTGGTTTTACTTCTTCTTCGTCTTCGCCTTGATCTGGCATATAATCTTCATCATATAATCCCATATTTTATCACACTCTTTTTCTAAGAATTAAAAATAAAACTAATAACACAACCCCAATTAGAAGTAATATAAAATATACCAATCCAAATTTGAAAAACATATTTGAAATAACTTTGGAAATTAAGGCATTTATTTCTGTAGGCATGTCAGCAAATGCACTAACCAGTGAAGCAGATACAGCAAAATAGCTTACAATAACAACAGCCAACCAAATAAAAGAATTAATTAAAAAGTATAGAAACAACCAAAATAAAGATTTCATTACCCCAAAATTTATTAAAAATACAAGTCCCACAAGAATCAGTAATATTGCAAAAGAAAGATAGAATGCTGATTTAGCATATGAGTAGCCAGCTCTTAGAGGGGCAAAAACAGACGTAAAATCCTCACCCGAGGAAAAATCTTGAGTTAAAGAATTTGCCATTTCCTCATACTGCGCATCAGTAATTTGAGTTTTATCAACCCCTGGAAAATCTAATTTACTTATTATTTGCTTAGTTTCTTCTGTGCTAAGCCCCACTTCAACAGTATCAGTTTCTCCTTTAATATAAGCCATAATACTATAAACCTTATTTTTCATTATTGATTTCATTACCTGTTGCACATCAGTATTAGAAAATGATTCTGCTAATTCAGGTGGCAGATCAGTACCTATTAAAGAAGGGAGCATAATTACTGAGCTATCACTAATTGCTTCAGCGGTTCCAGTAGTAAGAATACAATTAGAAACAAAATAACTAACCCCAAATGCACCAATTGCAAATAGGAAAAGTAATCCAAAAAATACAAGGATAATTACCCTAAAAATATTCCAAACTCCCATATAAAAAACACACCATAAACCTATATATACCTTTTGTTTTTAAATTATATAAGATTAAACTTATTAGTGATTATCATGGAATTTGAATACGAAAAGGTAAATAGTTTAAAAATTGGAAACATTATTATTATTGAAGATATACCTTGTAAAATTGCAAGTATCGAGAAATCCAAACCAGGAAAACATGGTGCAGCAAAGGCAAGAATTGTTGCTATTGCACTATTCACAGACAAAAAATTAAATCTACTTTCTAGCACTGGTGATGACGTAATGAAACCAAAGATTTTCACTGGAAATGCACAAGTAGTTGCAAATCTTGGAGACTCAATACAAATAATGGACTTACAAAGTTATGAAACAATAGAAACAAATATTCCTACTGATATTAATTCAGCTGATTTACAACCAGGAACAGAAGTAGAATATATTAAATTAGATGCTAGTATTAGAGTAACAAGACTTAAAGGAAAATCACAATAAAATAATACCTTATTCTTTTATATTTTTATTTATTTTGTATTCCATCCAAGTATCTATATACTCAACACCATATGCTAATTGTTGTCTTTTTTTAAGAACTCTAAAACCTAATTTCTTATATATATCAACACCAAAGATACTGGAAGATACAAATAATTTCTTATACCCATTTTTAATTGCTAACTCTTTGATTTTATTAAATAACAACTTACCAATACCCAATCGTTGAAAAGTAGGATCCACCCCAAAACTAGTAATTTCATTATCTTTGATTGCAATTGACCCAATAATCTTTTCTGATTTTTTGTCTTCTGCTACAAAATAAATTCTCTCTTTTGACTTTTGGAGAATACTCTTACGATTATTTCTTTTTAGGAATACATCAACTTGCTTCTTTGTATAACAATTACTAAGAGTAATATTAAGAATTTTTTTAGAAAGATTGTGTAATTTAATAATATCTGTTTTTTTAAACCTTCTAATTTTTATATTTGTACCCATATAAAAATAAACAGAATAATTAGTATAAATAATTTACTCCAAATATCAAATTTTAGTTATAGTTTTTTGTTTCCTAATTAAATCAAGATTATTTGAAAACAATTCCCTTATATCTTTTATTCCCAAATTAAACATTGCAAGCCTGTCTATTCCTAAACCCCAAGCGATTACTCTACCTTTTATTCCAAGGGTTTCTGTAATCTCTGGTCTAAATATTCCTGCACCACCAAACTCAACCCATCCTAATTTAGGGTGTTTTGCAGATAGTTGTACAGAAGGTTCAGTAAAAGGGTAATAATCTGGCAAAAACATTGTTTCTTTTGCACCTGCAACTTCTTTTGCAAAAGTATCTAATAGCCCCAATAAGTTTCTAAAAGAGATATTATCTCCAATTACAAAGCCCTCTAGTTGGTTAAATTCACATAAATGAGTAGCATCAACAACATCAGGCCTATAGCACCTTGCAAGAGCGAAGTATTTTCCCTCTTTAACGCCCTCAGTCATTTTTCTTGCACTTCCCGCAGTACCGTGTGCAGCAGGCATTAATTTTTTTGCAATATCTAAATCCCAAGTTCCACCCCAACCTTTTGATTTTGATACTCCACCCGTTTCATGGGCTTCTTTTACTTTTTTTACTATCCCATCATCAAGTTTTGCTCTATGTTTTGTATCTAAGTTATAAGTATCAGTCCAGGTTCTTGCAGGATGATTCTGGGGTTGGTACAATACATCAAAGTTATAGAATTCGGGAGTTATTAATGGAGTTTCCATTTCCTGAAATCCAAGATCAACCATTTTTTGTTTCATTAAATCTAAAAAGTTCAGATATCCTTGTTTTTTCCCACCATTATATGGAGCAACATTAGCAACTACATCATACTTTTTGAATTTTACATCGTCCTGCTTTAAATTTTCTTTTTTAAGAACAGCAATCTCCTTACCTAATTCTTTAGGGTCTTCTTTAGAAATATCCCCTACTTTTACATCTTTTTTCTTTGTTATGTAGTATTCTGTTTTAGTACCCAAATCAACAAGTTTTGGATAAGTTTTTAAAAGTTCAATTTCTTCTGCTTGTAAATTATCCCCCTCTCGCAATTTTCTAAGCAGCAACCTATATTTCTTAAATTTTTCAGGATCAATCTTTTTTGATATTTTCAATCTCTGTTCTCCACCTAACACTAAGGTAATATACCCATTTTTACGCCCATAACCAAGCACAAACCCACTTTTAGGTCCAAGAATTTTATTAAATTCTACTAAAGTTATCTCTTTTTTTATTGTATTAAAAATAAGTTCTTCAGGAAATTGCTCTTTACAATAGACTTTACCAAATTCCCCTAACCGATATTTATTGTTTGTTTCTTTTCTAACCGTGATATACTCTTCTTTTTCCAATTCGAACATAATTCGCATTGCCTGATCATATTTCAGATCAGTTGTCAAGGCAAGATTAGACAAAGATATTTCATTTTTGTTAATATTAAAAAGAAATTTTACTGCTTTTGGGTCCATATTAATCACATTATACGATAATAAATATATACTTTAATAAAGATTATATAATTATGGATTTTTATAGCCTCTTCGTTTTATTATATTTTATTATTTACACTCCAATCATTATTCTTGTTATTCTTTTAGAAAACCGGGACCCAGCATCAACCATACTTTGGCTTTTAATCATTATTTTCTTACCTTTACTTGGATTAATTATCTATTTCTATGTAGGAAAACGTTTTAATATTGCAAAGTTTAGGCTAAAAATGTTCAAAAAAAATTACAGAAGAAAAAGAGAAACATTACTAAAAAAACTGGCAGAAGTATTAAAATCCCCATATTATAAAAAAAATGATAGAATAGCAGGAGTACTAAATACAGCATTAAAAGGAGGGTTTCCTTATTCCACAAACAACAAAACAAAAATATTAATTGATGGAAAAAATGGATTTTCTGAGATAATTAAAGAACTAAAAAAAGCTAAACACCACATCCACATAGAAATGCACATTTTAAAATTTGAATCAGAAATAGGAAAAGAAATAAAAGAAATATTAATTGAAAAAGCAAAAGAAGGAGTAGAAGTAAAAGTAATCTATGATGGAATAATAACCCAAATAGCAGGAAAAGACAAAAAAGATTTGAAAAATGCGGGGATTGAAATTAAAGCTCTATTTCCGTGGCATATTTCAATATTAAAAAGCAAAATAAATTATAGAACACATAGAAAAATCATTATTATTGATGGCAAGGTGGGGTTCACAGGCGGGTTAAACATTGGTGATGAATATATCCACGGAAATGCAAACTTAGGAGAATGGCACGACGTCCATATTAAAATTGAAGGTAGCGCAATATACACAATGCAAACTGCTTTTCTTTCAATGTGGTTTTTCCTTACAAAACAATTAATATCAGGAAAAGATTATTTTCCAAAGATAAGTCACGGCGGAGATGAACTAGTAAATATTGTTGCATCAGGACCAGATTATAATACCCCAAATATTTATTTTGCATATTTCAATATTATTACTGCTGCAAAGGATTATTTGTATATCATGGTGCCATATTTTACTCCAGATAAAGCAATTATTACAGCACTAACAACAGCTGCAATGAAAGGAATTGATGTGAGAGTTATTCTTCCAAAAACAGGGGATACTCCTTTTGTTTGGTCAGCAGCAAGAACTAATTTTACCAGACTCCTTAGAGCAGGAATTAAACTTTACTATTACAATGGATTTGCACATGGAAAAGTAATATTAACAAAAGATATTATTTCCATTGGAAGTTGCAATATAGAACCAAGAGGATTTTTCCAAGATTTTGAATTAAACGCTTTTATTTTTGGTAACAAGAAAAAAGAAAACGAATTGTTAGATTTATTTAACAAAGACTTTAAAAACAGTAAAGAGATTATTTTAAAGGAATTCAAAAAAAGACCACTATGGATGAAAGTAAAAGAATCTTTATGCAGATTGTTTTATCCTTTTTTATAAAAAATACTGGATGTGATGTTATGGAATTTATTTTACAAAAAGATGAAAAAATAATAAAAGAAATAAAACCAAAAAAAGCAATGATAGGCATACAATTAGTACCCGCAATATTTGGGCTTTTATTAATTACATTATTTATCGCTTTTAATATTTCTGCAAAAGATTCAACAATAGCATATAATTATTTAGTTGCTCTTTTCATTGCCACAGCGGTATTGATTTTATTAATTATTTTTTTAATAATATACTTAATGTATTCAAAAGAGTATTACTGGATTACAAATAAAAGAATTGCAATAAAAAAAGGAGTTCTTGGTTATTCAATCACTTCAATACCATACAGTAAAATTTCTGATTTAGCAGTATCAAGATCTTTTTTGGAAAGTATTTTTAAAGTTGGCTCAATATACATTCAAACCTTAGCAGGCCAGATGTCCAGAAAAAATGTTAAAGGCGCAGAAGGGTACCTTATTGCATTAAAAAACCCAGAAGAAGTACAAGAGATTATTTTCAAAGAAATGAAGTGACTTCATGGAATTAAAAAAAATATCTGAATTTTATCCAAATATAAAAAAAAATTACTCCTGTCTTAACTTAAGTGAAGAAATGGAAAGAGGAAAAAATTCAGATTCCTCGTGGGGATCAGCTTTATCTCTATCATTAGAAGAAACTTTAGAATATTGCCAAAAACAAAACAGTTTTGTTCCATCCGCAGGATTATTTTTTTCTATAATGAAAACCACTATAGACAAAAAAACATTATTAGATTTAGATAACTACTGGCACAGAACATCTACAATTATTGTTTTCCCTACAAAAAGCAAGGGATATATATTACATTACCCAAAAATAAAAAATGGCAAATTAGTCAGAAAAAATGGGATAATAGAAGCAGAAATCACTATCCCTTTAGAAAAACAAGAGATTCCAAAATATGGAACAATTGCAACAATAAAAGAGTATCCTAAATTTTTTGAAAAACTTTTAGGAAAACATAAAAACAAAAAATATAACACAGAAATCAATTTGTGGATTCCAACAAAAAAATGTGTTTTGGAAAGTCCAGAGAGATTAGTAATCTTTGGTGGATTTATACAATACGGAATGGGTATTTGGTTAACATCCAATTCAAAAGATAAAACCTTAGTTGGAAAACGCCCATTTAAAACAGCACAATTAAAGAAGTGATATGATATGAATAAATTTGAATTTATGTTACACAAAATATCAAACAGATTCACAAAACAAAGGTGGCTTTTGTGAATACTTTAGTTTTAGATATAGAAACAGGTGGATTAAAACCAGAATCAAATGCTATCTGCTCCATTACCCTAAAAGTTTTTGGAAAAGATGAGCACAGAACAATTTTTATAACTCCTCAGAGAGAATTAATTTACGAACCACAAGCAATGAGACTTACAGGCATTTCAATGGATTATTTGGCACAGTATGGTGTTGATGAGACAATTGCAATAAAACAAATTCTTTCTTTTATTAGAGAAAATTTCAAAAAAAGACCATACGTTTTAGGGCATAATGTCGAATTTGATGTTAGATTTCTAGATTGTTTATTTAAGAGAAAAGCAAATATCCGTTTTAGTGACGAAATACATTTTCACAGAAAAGATACAATGTATAATGCTTTATTCCTAAAAGATGCAGGAGTATTAGAAATAGAAAGTATAAGTTTAGGGAGTTGTTACACAAAACTTTGTAATAAACAGCCAACAAACGCACATTCTTCTTTAGGTGATGTTTTAATGACTGAAGAGTTATACAAAATGCAAATGAAACTAATCAATAAAGAAAAAGAGTAAAATTAAAATATTTTGAGTGATCAACATAATAATAAGACAAGCCAAACCTAAAGATTTAAACCAAATTTGCGAAATCGCAAACCAAATAAAAATTAATTATAATAATCCACAAAAAACAGGATTTTTAGTTTATGTTTTAACACCACAAGAATATAGGCTAAGAATAAAATTATCTGACTTTTTTTATGTTGCTGAAGAAAACAACCAAATAATTGGTTTTCTAATGTGTTATGATAATAAAAATTTACAAAAGTTATTAAAAAATGGAAAATTAAATCACGAAGATCAACTTGTAAAAACAATTGCAAGTAAAAAAGAGCCATATGTTTTTGGTGACCAAATTGCAATAATACCAAACAAAGCCCAATTAGGAATTGGCAAATTATTTATGAAAAACCTTTTTAAAGACATGAAAACAGAAAACATAAATTCCCTATATGTAGGCATTCTTCATAAACCAGCATTAAATACTGCTTCAGAAAGATTTTGTGAAAAACAAGGGTTTATTATGCAAGAAAAAATAACTAATTCAGATAAACACACATGGGGCATTTACAAATTAGAATTAAGACCCTTAAATAAAACAAAAATAACTAATTCTTTAGAATGTATGTTAGCAAGTGAAGAAGTACTAGCAGAAAACTGGCTATCAAAAGAGGATGAAAAAGCATGGAAAGAGTTATAAAAGGGGATATTGTTGTTTTTAATTTCCCGTTTCTAGATTCATCTGATTCAAAAAAAAGACCTGCACTAGTTTTAGCAAATACATACAAAAACATTATTCTTTGCCAAATAACAAGCAAAATAACCCCAGATCCAAATTCAGTTTCACTTAATCAAAATGATTTTAAAAGTGGAGATTTAAAAAATATTAGTTTTGCAAAGTTATCTGTTTTATTTAGTATAAATGAATCAAGAATAAACTACAAAGTAGGATCATTAAAAAAAGAAAAAATTATAGAAATACAAAATAAACTTTGTGACATGTTCAAAAAATAATAATAATAATAATTAGCCTATTTTCTTATTTTTATTATTTCCCCGTTATTTAATTTCTGTAATTCTTTTGTTGATATTTTAATTAAAGATGTTTCAGAGCCCCCACTTGTATAAATATATTCTTTGTCCATTATTCTTGGATCAATAAGAAACCTCGCTTTATATCCAAAAGAAGGAGTACCACCACAAGGGTATCCGGTTCTTTCCAAAATTTCTTCAGGGGTAGCAAGTCTGGGGCGAGGAATGTTCAAAGATTTACTTATTTGAGAGGTACTCGCTCTATCTTTACCATTAACAATTGCAATAATAGTTTCTCCATCAGAGCCAATTAAACAAATGTTCTTTACAAGGTTATCTACACTTGTTTCTAAAGCAGTTGCAGCTTCTTCAACAGTATGGCAGGATTGATTAAAACTCAAGGGTTCAGCAGCAATATTATTAGTTTTAAGAAATTGTTTCATTTTCTCTTCACATTGATTCATATAAAATAATTATGAGAATTGGTTTTATAAATTATTTGCTTTATTATTTCTTTAAATAAACAACTATATTCTTTTATATGCTAAAAATCTAGGAACTGCTACCACATGAGTGTTTCCTAAGTCATCTTTAACTTCAACTACTTTATCTTTATATTTTCCTTTCCAGCCTCTTTTCTTTAAGGGTTCAGCCACCTCTGGAGTAGATTCACAATATATTGTATTATAACCTTTTTTTCTTACTAAAGAATAGACTTTTTCTAATAATAAATCAGATAAACCCTGCCCACAATATTCTGGAGAAAGATGTAATCTTCTTATTCTATATCCACCTGACTTACCTTTATTTTTATCAAATCTAATCAGAATGCAACCACACACTTTATTTCCATCTTTTAAAACAAACATGTGGGTCTTAGGCAATTTTATTGTTGCCTTTAGTCTTTCAGGAGTATTTGGATATAAATAAGTGTTTAGTATTTCTTGCGGATAATGAGAATAATATTTGCCTTTAAAATTTTCCAAAATAATTTTACTTATTTGTTCAAGATCTTTTTGTTTTACTTTTTGTACTGTAAAGCCCAAATAAACCACTCGTTCTATTTTTTATTATCTTTTGTCTAGCAAAAGATTAAATAGGTTTCTATCTTTGTTAATAATTTTAGTTTACTTGTTATTTTATTTTCACCCTTGCTTACAAAAAACATCTTCCCATTATTTGCTTTGAAAATTAAAACCCAGTCTTTCTTTCCTGATTCTCCTTCTACCTGCGCAATCCATTCCCAAAATTTAGATTTTTTATTTACTAAATCTTCTAAGCTAATTCTATCTTTTGTTGCTTTACATTCAATTATAATATTCAAATACTCTTTATCCTCAGTTAATATATCCCCTTGAAATGATTCAATACCCTGCTTTGTATATCGAGCACCAGAACTAACTCCCACCCTAAACCATTTGGCTTTGGTTATTTCAGTAAGAACTTTTGACACTTCTAACTCAAATCTATTCCCTTTTTTCTTAGAATTAATTCTCTTAGCCATAATAAAATCACATTATAATCCTAGATATAAATCTAAATCTTTATCTTTTTTATCTTTATTTTTAACAAAAGAAGTTGCCATATCTTCCAAAGTTAGATCATATTCCTGTGGTTGGCTTTTCTTTTCTCTTACTTTAAAAAATAATGGATATTTTACTGCTGAACCAACCATTAATGCTTCTCCAACTTTTAAGCCGGTGATAAACTCCATATTTTTATAATCTAAACCTTCAGAAGATTCAGATATATGCTTTAAATCATTTGGATTTATAATTCTAAGAAATATGTGTGTGTTACATTGACTTAGAACAGTAGTTGACAAATTTATTGGTCTCTGTGAAACTAAACACAAAGCTGACCCAAACTTTCGCCCCTCTCTTGCAATTGTTTCAAATATACTCCGAGCGATTGCATAATCCGATGCGGCTTTTTCAGGAATAAATTGGTGCGCCTCTTCCAAAACAATAAGAAAAGGTGAAACTGTTCCTTTAAGTCTAGAATTAAACAAAAATTCTGAAATATATGATACAATTATCTGTTTTCTTTGCATATCCAAAACATTAGATAGGTCAAGAATAGTCAATTTACCAGGAACAACTAAATCATTATCTAATGTATTGGTCTTTCCAAAAAGTCCCATAGAGTCTATATGTCTCAATTTTGCAATTAGAGAATCTCTTGCTGCTGTTGCTCTTTTCAAAGAGTCTTCTTCATCAACTCTTTCAATGATATTTTCAATAGTAAAAAGCCCATTATCTTTAACTTCACTTTTCAAATCAGAAATTATTTTTAGCAATGCCCTTTTTTGTACATCACTTAAATCAGGAATTAATTTACTAATAATATTTACTGAGTCAATAGAAAGCCTAAACTTAGAACAATCAATTACTTTTGTTTTAGATGAATAGTCTGTGTATTCTTTAGATGCTGGTTTTGCAAAATGCCTATATTCCCCGTGCACATCAAATAAAACAATTCCTAGTTTTGAATTATCAAGAATTTCTTCCAGAAGCACAGAAACCAAGTAAGATTTCCCTGCACCCGACATTGCCAAAATTGCCAAATGTTTTTGCAATAATTTTGAAGTATCCACTTTTACTATAGCATCCGTGTTCTCTATACCCCCTAATTCTAACCCATTTTCCACTAAACCAAGGAATAATTCCAGTTCATTTTTTGTGGGTAAGGTTACATTCTCCCCAGGATAGGGTGGAAATGAAACTCTACAAATTTTTTCATTTTTTAAAAAACCAAGAACTTTTAACTCAACAATAGTATTATGCCAGTCTTCCACAGGAAATGCATCAGAAGTATTCTCATTTACCTGCATTGCGTTCTCAAAATAAGGATTGCTTCTAAAAATATCATTAACAAAACACAAAAAATAGCCTTTTTTTGTTTTTATCTTTAAGAACTGCCCCCTATTAGCTTCTCCATTATTAAGAACAAAATAAG
>Ga0268276_1003425_pt1 | contig 12313 bp, 8 predicted proteins | sample saktaG_4_FD_190145 | JGI IMG/M metagenome (GOLD analysis project Ga0268276, IMG submission 190145) | Saline water microbial communities from Sakinaw Lake, British Columbia, Canada - sak_2010_1_5_45m | ecosystem: Environmental > Aquatic > Non-marine Saline and Alkaline > Saline ...
CCCACAACTTCATTGGGAGGGCCGGGACTGATAATGAACCCCTATTCTCCTCACACAATCCAGGAAAAAGGTAAGCAGTGCCATGAGTGCCACGGGAATCCAAAATCCGTCGGCTTGGGTGAATGCCTGATTGGTCAAAATAGATTTTCGTTTAAGCCAATTCTCAATCCCGAAACAACCGTTAAAGGTAACATTTTTAGATGGGACGCCCTGGTTGACCAAGAGGGACACCCCATTCAGTCAAGCTCATATCTGGGGGCAGGACCACTTGACTCTGAACTTTTCTTGAGGCTGTTATTTCCAGGAACACGATTTAGAACTATCTGGAGTCATTACCTTGAAGGATCCAACTAAGGTTTCCCCTTTAGACAGCAAAACCATGAGAATCAAGCGCCATCAAATACTAGAGCCCTGAGTTGGGCCCAACTCCAGCTTGACATGATTAACTTTATGGGTTTAAATTCAAAGTCTATCGACAATTTAATTGTTACATCTATTTTGTTATCATTGGGAAAAATGAAAATTACGTTGGAACAGGTAGATTATGTGTCGGCACTCGGAAGATTGGCCCTGTCCCCTGACGAAAAAATCAAATTCATGGGGCAATTGGACGACATTCTTAAATACATGGATACTCTTGCGTCAGTGTCAACCGACAATGTGGAGCCAATGGCTGGACCGGTAGAACTGTTTACTCCTCTAAGAGAAGATTTGGTAAGGCCATCGCTCTCAGTTGACCAGGCATTGGCAAATGCGCCATCCAGTGACGGTTCGTCCTTTGTCGTTCCGAAAATCATCGAATAACCAATTTGTTTGGTTTTAGATTTCGTTTAAGGGGAAAATAGGTGTCTCACCTTTATGAAAAAACGGCCTCTGATTTGGCGGGACTTTTGCGTTCAGGAAAAGTCTCATCAGTAGAAATCACTGAGTCCGTGCTAAGCAGAATTGAGTCCTTGGAACCAGCGGTTCATTCATATGTGAACGTGTATCCTGATTTGGCTGTTTCCATGGCCAAGAAAGCCGACGAGGACATTCGCCGAGGAACGGCAAAACCATTAACAGGAATCCCAATAGCCATAAAAGACAATATGTGTCTGGAAAACAGGAAAACTACATGTGGTTCGCGCATCCTGGCCAATTTCAGGCCACCCTTCGATTCCAGCGTAGTCAAACTGATCAAGGATGAGCGAATGGTGATCCTAGGAAGCGCGAACATGGATGAGTTCGCAATGGGATCATCTACGGAAACATCATGTTGGGGACCTACCCACAATCCATGGGACATCGAAAGGACGCCTGGAGGATCAAGTGGGGGATCGGCTGCCGCAGTGGCGTGTGGCCAGGCTATAGTATCGCTTGGGTCAGATACCGGTGGCTCTATAAGGCTTCCAGCTTCGTTCTGCGGCGTTACGGGAATGAAACCGACATATGGGGCTGTTTCTAGATTTGGACTAGTCGCCTATGCTTCCAGCCTCGATCAGATTGGCCCATTTGCTAGGGATATTAGAGATATGTCCCTACTTTTGAACCTAATATACAAACATGACTCACTTGACTCTACTTCTGTAGAAATTGGCCATTCCGATTTCACATCGTTCCTCGATAATTCTGTGTCCGGCATGACATTGGGTCTTCCTACCGAGTTCTTTGGTAAACTTACGAACGAAGATGTGGAAAAGAATTTGTCGGAGGCAAGAAGGATTTTTGAAAAACAGGGCGTGAACTTTGTCGAGTTGTCATTGCCTTCTTTGGATTATGGGATTGCCGCATATTACATCATTGCTCCGTGCGAAGCGTCATCGAATCTTGCAAGATATGATGGAGTGAAATATGGCCATCGAGCTGAAAAATTCGATAACATGATAGATATGTACTGTAGAACCAGAGCTGAAGGCTTCGCTCAAGAGGCCAAGCGCCGGATAATGCTGGGCACTTACGCTCTTTCATCAGGTTATTACGATGCCTATTACCTCAAGGCCGCCAAAATCAGGACTCTGATCACGCAGGATTTTAAAAAAGCTTTTGAGTCATGCGACGCTATTCTCAGCCCTGTTGCTCCAGCCCCAGCTTTCAAACTTGGTGAAAAAATTGACGATCCTATAGAAATGTATTTAACGGATGTTTTTACAATACCAGTGAATATGGCTGGTTTACCGGGTATTTCGTGTCCTGCTGGGTTCTCTAGGGATGGGCTTCCAATAGGTATGCAGCTTATATCATCTCACTTTCAAGAATCAAAACTGGTCCAGTTGGTGTCCGCGTTCCAGAGAGAAACCGATCACCACCTTAAGCGTCCAGCCATATAGGAAATATAGAATGGAATTTGAATCTGTCATAGGTCTTGAGGTGCATGCTCAACTTCTTACCGATTCTAAGGCCTTTTGCTCCTGCACAACCAAATTTGGATCCGACCCCAACTCAAACACTTGTCCAATCTGTCTGGGGATGCCGGGTTCGCTTCCGGTATTGAATAAGAGGGCGCTTGAATTCACGGTATTAATGGCCATTGCGTGTAATTGCGAAATCAATGAGATTAGCCGGTTTGCAAGAAAAAACTATTATTACCCTGATCTTCCCAAAAACTATCAAATTTCTCAATATGAACTTCCTGTTGCAGAGCATGGTTGGGTAGATGTTGATACTTCAACAGGCATCAAGAGAATTGGTATTACACGAATTCACATGGAGGAAGACGCCGGCAAGTTGATTCATGACGATAGAAAACCGGTTTCTTACGTCGATTTGAATAGAACAGGCGTTCCACTAATAGAAATTGTATCCGAGCCCGACATGAGATCACCTGAAGACGCTGCGGCCTACCTTAGATCTCTTCATTCAATATTAGTCTATCTTGAAATTTGTGATGGCAACATGGAAGAAGGAAGTTTCAGGTGCGACGCAAACGTTTCAATAAGGCCCAAGGGTCAGACCTATCTGGGGACGAAAACCGAATTAAAGAACATGAATTCCTTCAAGAATGTTCAAAAAGGTTTACAACATGAGATTGAAAGACATGAAAATACTTTGTTAGGGGGCGGAAATCTGATTCAAGAGACGAGATTGTTTGATCCGGCCTCTGGCACAACAATTTCGATGAGAAGTAAAGAACAGGCGCATGACTATCGCTACTTTCCGGATCCTGATCTTCTTCCTCTCAGGGTTGATCTGGAACTAATTGAAAGAATGCGCAAGGCTTTACCCGAACTTGCTCGTCAAAAAAAAGAACGGTTTGTTAGGGATTTTGGTATACCAGAGTATGATGCTGGAGTCCTCACAGCAGAACGCTCTCTAGCCGAATTTTTTGAGAAAGCTGTTGAAATCTTTCCAAATCCCAAATCAGTAAGTAACTGGATGATGACCGAATTTATGCGTTTTCTAAAAGGTTCCGGGACGGCAATTGCACTCGCTCCGGTTCAACCATCGGACTTGGCCGGGCTATTGTCTATGATGGAGAAAGGCGCCATTTCCGGCAAGATCGGAAAGATAGTCTTTGAAGAGATGTGGAAGACAGGTAAGGACTCGAATCAGATAGTTAGAGAAAGGGGATTGATTCAGGTTTCAGATGTGACAGAGATTACTGATATTATTCGTAAGATACTCTCGGATAATCCCGGAGAAGTCACCCGGTACCTGAATGGAAAAACCCAGTTAATTTCCTTCTTCGTGGGCCAGACTATGAAAGCCACCAGAGGGAGGGCTAACCCTCAAATCGTGAATGAAATTTTAACCGATGAACTGGAGAAATTAAGGAATTGATTGAGGATTAATTTGTTCATTACAGTCGCTAGTGACCCTGTTTTATCCTGGACTTATCGTCTTTTTTCATTTGCTTGGTCGTAGGTTTTGATTTGGTAGTTTTATTAGGTGGGTCTTTGATCGGGACCTGTGGTTGGGATTCATTTTCAAGTCCACCTATTTTCTGTAGTTGATTCTCAAGGGCTCGCCACGTCGCCGCAAATTCTCCCGCTTGCTGTTGCAAACTGCTTAACGCTTCTCTTGCGTCCAGAAAGGTCTGCAGTGATTTGAGCTCTTCAGTCATGTCTATCTGCCATGGGGATTTTGGATCCGTCCTGATGAGACGTATTAGGCGATTTCCACCCTTTAGGGTTCGAAGCTGCAAGATAGCAAGGACATCATCTACTTTAACCGAAGTGGGTGGCGTGACAGGATCAAGAATATTTAAAAGGACAATCTGCTCAGGAGGTTGATCCAGTTTATATTGTGCCTCAATTTGCTTTGCCAAATCGAGAGAATTCGCTGAAACAAGTTTTCTCGAATTTTGAACGTTGTGAGCGTTCATTCTTTCACGATAAAGCACAAAAACTTCTTCAGGTTTTACAGGAGCTATGTCGCAGCTTGCCATCATCATGACAAGCAGAATCAGAATTTTAACAAGATGAAACATCACCAGTTTGTGGGACAGGAGCTTGATTTCTTGAAATAGCGGGTGATTGAATAAAATCATCTTGGTCTTTCAATTCAATTAGAGTTTCCACACCGCACGGATGGAAACCAAATTCTGACCGTTGTGCCTGTACCTAAAGAGCTTTCAATGTCTATGGTTCCTTGGTGAAGATCCACAATCTCTTTGCAGATAGACAGTCCCAGTCCGGAACCAGCCTCTCCATTGGTGCCTCTCGCTTTTCCGCGATGAAATGGCAGGAAAACCTGTTCCAGTTCTTTATCTCCGAGGCCTGCCCCGTTGTCTACGACAGTTGCCATAACCCCTTGGCAATGTTGCCTTTGGTATTCAGATGAATTTACAACTATTTTTCCACCTAAAGGGGAAAACTTTATAGCGTTACTCAATAAGTTGTTCATAACTCGAGTTATTTGCCCTAGGTCTCCCAAGACCTTGGGAGCCTTGCTATCCAGCCTGGCCTCAATTTGAATATTTTTGGAGGTGGCGAATGTTCTCAGTGTCTGTATGCTTTGATTTAACGCAAGATTAAGATCCAACAGAAATGGACGCAGTTGCACAGCTCCTGATTCCAACCTCAAGAGGTCCAGTAAGGAATTTATGAACAGAAGCTGTTGTTTACCAGATTCAAACATTCTATCGACATTTTCCGCAAGATGCCGGGGTATGTCACTTTTTTTCAAAAGCTCCATGGTTCCAAGCAATGCCTGAAAAGGGGCTCTGACTTCATGAGTCAAGACCGACAGCAGTTTGGCTTGTTTCCGGTTTACCTCTTCCGCCTGTTTTCGGAGTTTGTTTCTCTCAACAAGGCTGTTAATCATGAGGGATATCTTCCTGGGGTCCGCGTTCAAGAGTTCACGCTTTTCCAGATAACTGTCTGCCCCTGCTTCGAAAGCTTCGTTCCATGCGTCAAGAGTCTCCATTGACGAACTTATGATCACCGTGCCATGAGGGTACTTCTCTTTTATTTTTCTACATATGTCCACACCATTACCATCGGGAAACATGATGTCTAGGATTACAACGTCAAATCCTCTTGAAGCTTCTTCCAACGCCTGTTTTGCACTTGAGGCCTCCTGAATGTCGAATGTAGATCCTAGCATAAGCCTTACTCTGTTTCTTATTATATTCTCGTCATCCGCCAAGAGTAGGGAGAACCTCGCCATGATTATTTCTCCGAGTTTCTTGGAAGACTCAGAGTAAAACATGCTCCGTTACCAACCTCACTTTTCACTTCAAGTCTACCCCTATGCGCTTGAGCAATTTTCTTTGCCAAATAAAGGCCCCTACCACTACCGCCCGTTGTGAATCCGAGCTGAAAAATCTTGCCGAGGTGGTTGGGGGGTATGCCTGGGCCATCGTCTTCTACAGAAAATCTGGCCTCGTTGTTTAAGGATTCCAGAGTTATGAAAATGTTGCCGCCTTGCTTACAAAACTTGATAGCGTTCCTGATCAAATTGTCTATGGCTCGCCTGAGAAACCTCTCTTCTCCTCCGACAAATATTCCCGTTCCCTCTAAGTGGTTGGACCCTATTCTCACTTTTTTATTTGCCGCCGCCTCTGAATAGTTTTCTACACATCTGTCAACCAGAATATTTAGATTTAGAGGGTGTGGTTGTATCTGGAAGGAATCAGAGTGCAGACGAATGAAGTCTATTCTTTCTTCCAGCATGCGGAACAACTCTAATCGCTTGTTCTCGACCTGATCCAGAATTTTGATAGATTCTTCAGTAGATCCCTGAATAATTAGCCGCTTGGCGCTGTCAATACCAAGACCCATAACATCGATGGCCGCCGAAAGCTCGTGTCTGTATAGTTTTCCAATTTCCCTATTGACCAAATTCTGGTCTGTGGTATTTCTGATCAAAATTACCTGGGGTCCGAGTTCTATGTCAAAATGCTTTCCTTGGAATTCGATGGATATTCTATTACCAAAAATCTGAGTCGATATTCCTGTATTTTGTTTAAGACTCTTTAGATTGGTAAGGATATTGTCCTTGGAATATTTCTTGATAGAGTCCTCGAAGTAGCCGTCACCGAACAGACAATTTTGTAACCAAGGTTCATCATGAAGAATTTTCTCGGAGGCAGGGTTGAGATAGTATAGAGATTTCCCGATATCTACGCAAATGATGCCGTCCGGCGCCATTTCTAATGCCTGCCTGTCAAGCTCGCTGGTCTTTACTCGTCTTTCCCTTTCTTCTTTAATTTTGGCGGACCTAGATCTCTGAATGGACTCCTTGGCAAGGGGATAAGTCTCAAATAGAAACCTTCTTGCAAGTCGCTGCCTTGATATGTCAGAAGTCAACATATAACCTAGAGTGGTCCGTTCAACGATTCCAGACCCGGACAAGAGTTGAAAATAGTCCGAATCCTCGGAATTAAGCCATAACTTTCCGTAGTCCCTGTCGGAAAGAGGAACATAAAACATCCAGGTCAGGTAAAGGACCCTGGTCAGTGTCGACAGTTCATCGAAATCGAGCACCGACCGTAGCAGTTGGTGAAAATCGTCTGCTCCGCAGGTCGGTTTGATCTTGTGGGCCGCTTTATTGTAAGGAATCTTAGGTTTCCAATTCCTTAAAATCTCAATTCTAGGGTATCGTGTTTGAATTGAGCGCAACAGTTCAGGAGTAACTCCGTTGCTGAGAATTGTCAGAACACATTGATGCGAAAGATTTTTTAGTTCTTCCGGAAGTTCTTTCTGTTTGAGAAAGTTCTCCAGAAGGAAGGGAACTGAAATCGATGGGTCTATGTGCCTGAGAAGAAGTATTTGCATGAAACTCATTTCCGGCTCATTGAAACGTTTAAGTAAAGGTTCAAAACCTCCTCTAAGATTTTTATGAGCCCACAGGCAGGCCGGGGTTATAAGGCCACGGGAACATATCGCTTTTCGTAAGGACATCCTTTGAACCGAATTTGCCCATCGGACGCCGGCTTGAATTGCAACATTCAATTGCGCCGGGCTACCATCAGCTATCAAACATAAGAGATTTCTAAAGGCGTCGTTGGAGAAACAGAGAGACAGCGAATTCGAGTCAAATAAATTACTGAACTTAGATATAATGGTTTCGATTTTAGTTCTTTTCTGAAGTTCTATAATAAATTGGTTTAACATAGTAGATTATCTATTAGAAAATACATAAATTGTCAAGTTGTTAAGTTGTCTCAGAGCAGCCTCAAACCGTTGATGTCGGGATAGTTTCTTCAAAACCCTAACGGTGTGTAAGAATCCTCAGTCTCAATGTACTGGTTGTCCTAAGTCTTCTTGTGTTATTGTCGCTATATGGAATGGAAAATTGAGCATTCGGCTTTTTTTGCCAGGAATCACTTGCGGTGTTCAATCTGACAAGGAAATTATGACTGGCGGTATGGCGCGATTAAATAACATTTCAGGACGCGGATGTCGGATCTGGATTAAAAGTCCTGAAGACAGAGTTAAAATAGGAGGCTAAAGGGTGGAAAACTTAATAAATAAATACGGTTTCAACACGTTGGCGCTACATGCCGGTCAAACCCCAGATCCTTCGACGTTGGCTTTGGGAGTACCCGTGCACAGGACTTCATCCTTCGTCTTTAGAGATTCAGAGCACGCAGCTAATCTTTTTGGATTGAAAGAGTTGGGAAATATCTACTCAAGAATCATGAATCCTACGACCGATGTTCTGGAAAAAAGAATGGCCTCCCTCGAAGGTGGTGTTGGGGCTTTAGCTGTGGCTTCCGGCACGGCGGCAATATTCTACTCCATAGTTAATATTGTTGAGCACGGTTACGAATTGGTTGCTTCCCGAAATCTTTATGGGGGCACATTCACCCTTTTTCATGACATTCTGCCCAAGTTCGGTATCATTACTAAATTTGCCGACTGCGCAGATTCAGGGGCCTTTTCGAGCGCGATCAACTCAAAAACTCGTGCCATATTCCTGGAATCCATTGGTAACCCGGAACTTTGTGTGCCAGATTTCTCTGAAATCAGAGAAGTGGCCGCAAGAGAGCACATTCCGTTAATCATTGACTCAACATTTACGACGCCGTATCTGTTCAAACCGATTGAGGTTGGCGCTGATGTCGTAGTTCATTCGTTGACAAAATGGATAGGTGGCCATGGCACTGCAATAGGCGGAATAGTGGTGGACGCTGGAGAATTTGACTGGACGGACCCAAGGTTTAGACTAATGAATGAGCCGGAACCCTCTTATCATGGGTTACGCTTTGCCCACGATTTAGGCGATTTGTCAAAGATGGCCTATATACTGAGAATGAGACTGGCGCCTCTGAGGAATATGGGAGCGTGTATAAGCCCTGATAATTCCTGGATGTTTCTGCAAGGGCTTGAAACGCTCGGACTTCGAATGGAGAGGCATTGTTTCAACTCCTCGGAGGTTGCCAACTATTTAGTGAAACATCCGAAGGTTCTGTGGGTCAAATATCCCGGACTGGAGTCCGATCCTTCTTACAGTCAAGTAAATAAATATTTTAGAAATGGATACGCTGGTGGTGTCGTCGTTTTTGGAATCAAAGGTGATACCGATACGGCAAAACGTTTCATCAACGATTTGAAGCTTTTTTCTCACTTGGCGAATGTGGGAGACGCAAAAAGCCTTGTCATTCATCCAGCCAGCACGACACACTCCCAATTATCTAAGGAACAACGGATGCAGGCCGGGATACCTGATGAGCTAATAAGATTGTCGGTGGGAATAGAGGATATAGAGGACATTCTGAATGATTTGGAGATGGCGCTCGCTAGCTCATGATACGATGCGCCCAGAGAAAAGTGATGAGATCTTTATATCGTCTCACATTGCGACTAAACAAGATAGTATTTTAAGAGAAAATTAATACCTTAGCGGGTTACTGGTTTAAATGAGCTCTCAACAAATAAAAACGAGACAGAATTTTCAGAGAAAAATTGCGATGAGAACGTCGAGGAAGCGTGAACCTCAACACAATAAGGACAACCTTTTTTATCCTAGCGTTCATGAGGAGGCTAAAGCCTTACTTTCGACTATTGGGAGACCGGAACCTTCGGCCTTTCATCCGGATCCATTTCAGTTACAAGCTCTAGAGAACATCTTGCTTCAGGATGTACTAGTAAGCGCTCCAACGGGTTCGGGGAAAACTTGGATTGCATTGGAGGCCACTCGCAATTTTTTATCTAGGGGTCTTCGAACTTGGTATGCTACACCGCTCAAAGCATTGTCCAACGCTAAGCTGATTGAATTTGGGTTGGAATTAGGATCAGACAAAGTTGGAATTCTTACAGGAGACAGAAAAGAGAATTATGACGCGCCAGTCATAGTAGGGACTACTGAAATCCTCAGAAATCAGCTTTATGATTCTATGGAAACCGGGAAAGATGTTGGGGTAGACTTGGTAATCCTCGATGAGGCTCATTATCTTGGTGATCCAGACCGTGGAGTGGTTTGGGAAGAGGTGCTCATTTATCTGCCTCCCAGAGTCAGGATTCTGCTCCTGTCAGCCACTATTTCTAATGCCGATGAAATAGCCAAATGGCTTGAGAACATTCGGAAGTCTCCTTGTAAGGTAGTTCTTTCAGTGGAGAGGACGGTACCGCTAAACGCACTATTTCTTATGCCTTCAGGGGAACTTACTCCATTTCTCCGGGGCCGAAGATTATTCCCCCAAGTGGCGGACTTTGCAAAAAAACAGAAAAAACAGAAAAGGCGTTACGACTACAATCATCATGATTTTAATAAAATCCTGAGTGTGCTCAGAGATTTCGATTTGCTGCCGGTCATAGTATTTATGAAATCCAGATCAGAATGTGACAAGGCGTTGGCTTCATTGGTTCAATCTCCTATGATGCCTCATGAAGACGGTTTTGACATGGAGATCGAAGCCTATTTGGAAAAGAATCCTGAGTTACAAAGTCAGAAGCATATCCAGAGACTGTTAATGTGCAGAGTGGGAGTCCATCATGCCGGTCATTTGCCTTCCTGGAGGTTACTGGTCGAACAAATGATGCTGGCCGGGAAACTCGAAGCAATTTTCTCGACATCCACTGTTGCCGCTGGGGTCAATTTTCCAGCTCGAACAGTAGTTATTCTAAACACAGACCGTTTCGATGGACGATCCTTCGTTGACATGACCGCGACTGAATTCCATCAAATGACTGGCCGAGCCGGGCGGAGGGGGAAAGATAAAGCCGGCTTCATAGTGATGCCCCCCGGTAAATTCTTCGATGTATCCTTGGCCCAAGACTTGCTGCTTTCGAGTCCAGAGCCGCTTCGTTCTAGGATAGCTATCAATTTTTCAATGGTATTAAATCTGTTACTTTCTCACGATCCTGCTGGAGTAATCAAACTGCTGGAATTATCTTTCTTGGCCCACACTCTGAATCAGACTCGAGTCAAGAAAATTAGAGCTAAAATATTGGAGGAATTTTCCAAGCACGTGAATCTGTTACAGGAACTCGACTACATTGATGATAATGGAAGTCCGACCGTCGATGGAAAATGGGCAGCCAAGTTAAGATTGGATCACCCGTTACTTATCGCAGAATTGATAAGATGCGGAGAATTTTCAAAACTTGATCCTATCAGCCTTGCCGCAATGATATCTCCATTTGTAGTGGATAAAGAGCGGGAAATTCATATCAGCAGGGAATTGTGGGCGGATACACGTCACTTGTGGAAGAAATTCAGAGGTATGATTCAGAGATTGAAACCGTTGGTCAATTTCATGATAGAGAGGGGATTCGATTTTCCTACAATTTCGTTTTGGCCCTGCGCCGCTACATTCCTCTGGGCAAGCCAAGCCCCGTGGGATGATTTGACAGAGAATCTCTCCGCCGATGAGGGTGACATAGCCATGATGTTGTTGCGAACTGCAGATCACCTCCGTCAACTGGCCGGGCTTGAAGATGAACAACCGCAACTGTCGGAAACAGCTAGACGGGCCATATCTTTTATAATGCGTCCTCCTATCATCTAACTGGTCATTCCTTTTGTATCTTTGGTTCTTCATGGTCTTCTTGGGTTAAGGAATTAATTATTTTAACCAATTGATCATTATGTTGAAACGTGACCTGCGGTCCCAGAGCGACTATTGGAGCTAATCCTGAATGGAGTTTAATAAAATCAAAGTATTCTTTGCTCAAGAACAATATGTTATGTTCAATCATCGAGGTTTTTACATCAATTTCGTTCCAACATCCGTTCATGTGTTTGAATAGTCTATTCCCGATCCTTCGATATTCTTTCCTGGTGACCTCTTCTGGTATAAATGAAGTCTTATATCTCCAAAGGAGTTTAGAGAAGGCTTGTTCGCACCCTAAATGATCTTCGCAAATTTCAAAACCGAAACTATCAGCAATCCCACGAATTAGTTCCTCGGATGAATGATTCAGGCCTTTCGTTCTTTCAAGGTCAAGAAGATTAGCCATCCTACGCATCGCCCAGAGAGAGGGAATGAAGTTGTAAGGGGTTTCTTGAGAAGAAACTTCGAATTTCTTGATGCCGACGTCAGTATTTCCTTCAATTTTACCTTTCACAGATAAGGACACATCGCTGCCGGAGACTTTTCGGTAAAGTCCAGTAATGACAACACTGTCTTGTCCCAAGATTTCGGGGATTGGTTCTGGAAACACGAGTTCCGGGTCAAGGTCTTTTAAGCTGACCACTAGATCGACTACCTTGGGGGAAATGATACTGGACAGCCATTTATTAATCCCTTCTTCGAAATCCGCAGGTTCAACAGCGTTAAAGACGGAGCCCCCAGTTGTGCCGGCTATATGATCCAGGGTTGTTAAATCTGGAGAATTTCCCAAGGCTAAGACAAATATTCTTGTTCCGTTTTTGTTGTAACGCCTGATCATTTCAATTAAGGTTTTGCTTCCAGTCTTGCCTATTGTGGATTTTCCATCGCTTATCA
>Ga0268276_1003426_pt1 | contig 12312 bp, 17 predicted proteins | sample saktaG_4_FD_190145 | JGI IMG/M metagenome (GOLD analysis project Ga0268276, IMG submission 190145) | Saline water microbial communities from Sakinaw Lake, British Columbia, Canada - sak_2010_1_5_45m | ecosystem: Environmental > Aquatic > Non-marine Saline and Alkaline > Saline ...
TAAGTTTATCAAGCAATTTTTCAAGTTTATTATGTGATTTCATCATTAGGTTTGTTATTGTCATATTATTTTTCATATATTTATTATTAAAACATTGACCTTGATTTATTATATCAAAAAATCATCTTTTTAACAAAACGATTTTTCTTAAAAATATCCACTCCGGGGACTGGACGATGTTAGAACCTGTTTTAAGCGAAGCTGGCACACCGCTAATCTATATTAAAATTAACAATATTGCAAAAAATACCACCGGAATAAAACTTTTTATGCTTTTCTGAACATTTTTCATTTTTTGATCTGCGATTATAGAATTTGTATAAATTTGCTCTATAATTTGTTTTTTTGCTTCATCTTCAGTCAATTTTTTAATTTCTTCTAAATAATCAACAAATTTAATATTCGCCACATGACCGAAATAAAATAAAGATTTATCCGTAAATGAATTCTTTAATTTTGGGAATACTGATTTAAAAAGAAAAAATATACCAATAATAAAAAAGATGACAAAACCAATTAAAATAAGAAGATAAAAATAGATTATCCATTTTTGATAAGTTATGAAGTGTTGCAAGATTGATTCTTTTTGAGAAAAAACTAATCCAAAAACAGCAGAATAAAAAGCGGATAAAAATGCAGTCTTCTTGTCTGAAAATTGTATCCACTCATTAACACGATTCGATTCCGATTGTAAAAATTGTAATGTAAGATTTTCCATAACTCTAATTATTATCCTTGTCTAACTTTAAAATATTTTCGCAGTATTCAACTCCATGATCTTTACACCAACCATGAGTGTCAATTTTATGGGCTCTACTAAAATCAAATTTAGGATCAGTTAGATCTATCCGCTTCCAAAAATTCTTTTTTTCGCCGTTAGGACAACCACAGCTTTTCAACACTAATTCTGAACCATCTTTGAGAAATATATCAAATACTCTTTCTGAAACAATGAGCTCATTTGCTTCTCCAAGAGAAGCTAATTTAGAAGCCATATTTACTGGTTTGCCAGCCCAAACTTCATTTTGTTTTGATGTTTTTCCTTCAACTTTTCTTAAGCCAAGTCTTTTTACCAAAACAGTTTTCATATCCATTCCTATGTGGCAAGAAACTTCTTTGTCGTCTTCAAGTTTAATCTCCGTGCTTAAAATATTTGCTGAAAATGTTTTAAAGGTCATCGCTGCACAAAAAGCATGATAGATTTTATTTTTTTCAAAGAGGCCGAAAGCTCCATCACCCCTAACATCAATATAGGATGCATCAAAATGGTTTAAAATTTTTACCGCAGTATCAGTAAAATATTGACAAATACTCGCTGTAAATTTATCTTGTTTTTGTGCACTTAGTTGAGTCGAGTCTTTCATATCTATAAAAACACAAACAACATCATCAACTTTGAACCATTTATTTTTTTCCAACGGAATATCATCTCCTTCAGGTATTTTTTCTTTTAGCTCTATTTGCTCGCCTTGTTCGTATCTTTTTTTCGCTTCATCTAAAATATTCTGTATTTCTTGAATAAACATATATTTACTTTTGTAATCCGTTAAATTTTAACTTCCATGAACTGGACGATGTTAGAACCTGTTTTAAATCAAAATTAAGCCTTAATTCATTTTTGAGTTCTTCTTCTCCATAAAGAATCTATGCCTGTAACTTTCATAAACCCAATAGCCATTCCAAATATTACTAATCCATGCAGAAGTCCAAACCCAATTGTTTCCTGAATAATACCTGCTAACATGCTTCCACCAAAAATGATTAGAATAATTAACAATGTCTTTATTAGTATCTTTTTAATTTTTTCTTTCATAAATCTATTTTACCTTATTTTACCCCACCTTGCTACTCACTATTGTTTGGAAACAAAAAACTCCCATGTTGGGAGTCAGTACAATTATAAATTTAATTCCCCTAGAAGTAATTTTTTATTTACATCGAAATAATATGAAATTGAATCTTCCATTCCATTTTCAATACGTTTTTCAAGCTTATGAAATACATTAAGCTCAGCAGGATCTCCATCTTTAGTATTGCAAGAAATTATCCATCTTTGTTGCTTCTCTGAATATTTCCAATTTCCATTAAATACAATACAAAATGCCTCGCCGAGCGAACTTCCAAAGAGAAGGATTGTTTCTTTCGTATATACCGTGCCGGACTCTTTCATTTGAGCAATAAGAGTATCTACAATAATATCAAAAGATTTTATAAATTCTTCTGCTTTATTTTTGTCTTTAAAAATAGAATTATTAAGAATTCTAAATAATTCCTGTGCTTTTTCGACAAAAAAAACTGGATTAAGATTTTTGTTTCTGGTTTCGTCCATAACCATATTTTATCACAAAAAAGTTTTGACGTCCTATGGACGTCAAATTTTTATTGTTGAAAAATATAGCTAAAATACCTAGCTCCCCCTAAAGGACGCATTTAGAACAGTTGATTAGAAAGAAGTTAAGGAAAGGTTAGTAAATTTAGAAAAAGTTCTAGAAATAAATAGCGGCTTGATATAATCTCCCCGCTATCCCGCTATTTTGATACAATTTAAATTATTTTTCTCAACTCCATAAGACCTCCGCATCTAGTGCAAGACTTTCCTATAAAACTTTTATGTCCACATTCTCTACAAATCCACCTATATTTTTCCCACGAAACCATGATTACCACCATTACAAAAACTCCTAAGGCAAGAAACAACAAGAAGAATAGAAGATTTTTGAAAGACACACCCAATACAAATGCCACAAAGAACAAAATAAAAAACAAAGGAAGGTCGTATCTTAATAAAAATCTTAACATTTCATTTTCCTCCTTTTCTTTAAAATTTTCTATTAATACATTAACTACCTGCCATATAACTAACCACTAATCATAGGTAATGACCAGTTATATAGCAGATAATATAAATATTGTTTTTCAAAGAACTAAAAATATCCTATTATAGGATATTATAAAGATAACACGTTCTATGTTGAAAGTCAATATTTTGCTCCCCAGTCCAAAGCTTATTATAACAATGGAAGATAGGGATTATATGGCTATGATGAAAGAAAGATTATTAGAAATAAAGCGATCGTATGGAAATTTAAACTTATCCCCTCCATTGATTGGATGACATTAGAATCTATTTAGCCAAGGAGAAACAGCAGATTCTTTTTAAAAAAAATGAGCCAGTACGATAATGAATCGTTCTGGCTCACATTATTTAGTATTCTTGCCTCTAATTAGAAAGTTACTCAACTTTTATAACCCACATGTTTGAAGAGCAAAAACGATAAGATCCATTATGTAGTCTTGCAGCATTGTAACCTTCGGGTTCTTCGTCTTTAGGTAAAACAATTTTAGAACAGTAATTAAGTTTTACTAAAAGAAAATATGGTTCTTTAAATCCGCCGTGACCATTATCATCTCCAGAAATAGGCATACTTATAAATTTCTCACCGACCCTTAAATCCTTAAATTTTACAATTTCTGATTGCATAAATTCGTACTCTACAAAATCACCTTGTATTTTCATCATACCCATGAAAAGATACCTCCTTTCTATTATTTAAACTTAATCCTTTTTCTCATATGGCTTAATATTATTCAAGTCAGGAAATCTCTCCCAATATATAGGATCTTTCATCTCTGTTTCAATAAAACGTCCAATTCTTTCCCTTAAGAATTTAAATATCCGCATAGCAAGTTTCTCCATAAAATTCTTTTCATAAGATTTTTTAAATGATGCGATAATAATTTCGCGACCATTTTGTAAATCTTGAATCACAATACGCATAACTCCAGCCCATTCATCTTTAACTACCTTCTTTTCTTCTTTTTCCACAACAACCTGACCACCCATTCTCTATAACCTCCTTTATAAATTTTTTTATGGATATTAATAAACTACCTGGCATGTAACTAATCACTAAGAATAATAAATCAATGATCAGTCATATACCAGATAATTCAAATATTCTTTTTCAAAGAACTAAAAATATCCTATTATAGGATATTATAAAGATAACACGTTCTATGTTGAAAGTCAATATTTTGCTCCGGGAACTGGACGATGTTAGAACCTATTGTAAATAAAAACAGTGGGCTTACAGACATTAATTTGTCATCCCACTGTTAATTTTGGAGCCCTAGGCTGGATTTGAACCAGCGACCTCCGGCCCAGAGAGTTTTATCATGTCTATCTATCTGCAACTCAGACACACTTCCCAGACTTCTCGTCTATCAAACGGGCGCTCTTCCAAACCTGAGCTACTAGGGCTCATTTATAATTATAATTTCAAATTACTATTGGCGTCGGCTCTCTTAGTTTAAAACTATTGTAGGCGTACCATACATGCCTCGTTGTTCGATCTTTTAAGATCTACAGCCGAGCGTTACTTTTATTGTATCAAGATTAAACAATAATGTCAAGTAGTAACATCATAAAATTTTTAAATTCGCTCCGGGAACTGGACGATGTTAAAACCTGTTTTATGACTTTTTCTCGGGTATAAAATAAAGAAACCATACCAACCAAAGAATCCAAATACCTTCTAAATAATCTCCATTTATAAACCCTATTATTCCTTTTATTCCAAAAATACCAAGAAATCCAAGTGTCCATTTTTTATTCATCATAATTTAATGGTTTTGTTATTAATTAAACCTTCATTATATCTTATCAAAAAATCTCCAAAAAACAATAAAATCCGCTCCGGGAACTGAAGGATGTTAGAACTTGTTTCCTGTAAATTAGCTCAAAAAATGTCTGCAATAATCATAGAAAATAAGGAGAAAAATTGATATAATAACGAATGAAGACTATTATGGATGTATTGACAAAAAAACAACGTAGTTACTGCATGTCTCATATCAAAAGCAAAGACACCGATCTTGAGATATTTTTTAGAAAATATATATGGAGTAAGGGCCTACGGGGATATCTTGTTAAGAATAAAATAGAAGGTAAACCTGATCTGTATTTTTCAAAGAAAAGAATAGCAGTTTTTATAGATGGATGTTTCTGGCACAAATGTCCAAAATGTTTTATTGCGCCAAAAAGCAATGTGCGGTTCTGGAAAAATAAAATAGATAAAAACGTCAAAAGGGATAAACAAATTAATAAATTACTCGAAACAAACGGCATAAAGATAATAAGATTTTGGGAACATGAAATCAGAAAAGATCCAGCCAAATGTTTTAAGAAAATTAAGGTATATTATGAAAAAAAATAATTTACAAAAAAAACCTGCCGTCATAGACTTATTTTGTGGTGCCGGAGGGCTTAGCGAAGGATTTAAAAAAGCTGGATATCAGATTTTACTTGGTATTGATAATATAGAAATATTTATCGAGACATTTAAGAAAAATCACAAAAATAGTATTGCTATTTGTGGAGATATAAGAAAAATTACTGTTGAAAATGTAAAGAGAAAAATAGCGAATAAAAGCATTGATATAATTATTGGTGGTCCGCCATGTCAAGGATTTAGTGCTGCTGGCAGAAGGGATAAAAGTGATCCAAGGAATTCTCTTTTTGTAGAATTTATAAGATTCGTTGATGGGTTGAGACCAAAATATTTTGTAATGGAAAATGTACGCGGACTTCTTTCAATGTCAACTGCCAACGGTGAACCGGTAATTGAAATCATTAGAAAAGAATTTGAGAAAATAGGTTATAAAGTTGAATGCAGGGTGCTTTTAGCGGCTGACTACGGAGTTCCACAAAAACGATATCGAGTTATTTTTATTGGCACTAATACAAATAGACCTATAACCTTTCCAAGTCCAACCCACAGTAATAAACTCCGGAATGAGTTATTCAAAAAGATTTTGAAAGAATGGGTGCCTGTCAAAAATGTTTTATTAAAAGAAAATAAAATTGACAAAATCTTTTTTCATTCCAAAAAAATGATAACTGGATTTAAAAAAAGAAAGGAAAAAAACAAAAATTTAGGTAATGGTTTTGGATGGCAAATACTCAATCCAGATAAGCCTTCTTATACAATTTCGGCTAGATATTGGAAGGACGGTTCGGATGCATTGGTAAAATATTCTGACGATAGAATCCGAATGCTTACGCCACTTGAATGTGCCAAAATTCAAAGCTTCCCAAGTAATTACAAATTTATGGGAAGTAAAAGAGATATTTATACACAAATAGGAAACGCCGTCCCACCATTAATGGCAAAAGCTATTGCTGAAGAAATAAAACGTGTATTAATTTGATCGCTATTCAATGTTCTTCATAAATTCGTTTTTATTACCAGAAGAATCATACATATTATGATGTTTTTTGCATAAGAAAAATACTGCATTATTTTGATGTAAATTTAGAAAATCAATGATGGTCTGATAGATATCAAATTTATAATAATCCCTTTCTTTTGTTTTATTCTTTGTAGCCGCTATTTTAAATAATTTTTTCCTGTCTCTTTTATGAGAATGCGCAACATCAAAATTATTATTCTCGCATCTTTTATATTGACATATCGCATATTGTTTTTTCCTTTCCTTAAAAAAAGATTGAATTAAATTTCTTAATTCTCCGTTCATAAGCCAATATAAACTCTCCTCATTTTTAGCAAGTACATAGATATTTTTATATTTTTTAAATTTTATTGGCTCGCCAATATTATTTAAAACACTTGTATCTTTTTCTATAATTTTCTCTATCTTTTTCAAAGCTTCCTTCTTCGAAAATAAAAAAAGCTTTCCTTTGTCTTCTTTTTTTAACTTAAACTTTTTTAATATATTATGAGACTTAAAACCAGTAGAATCATTTATTTCATAATATTTTTTACAAATTTTTCTTGTGGAAAGATTATTTCTAATATAATCAAATAGCACTTTGCTCTCAAGTGATTGAGGTAATTTCATTATTTTAAAAGATTATAAATTATTAATAAAATCTTTGACTATTGTAGAATTATTTATATTTTTAACTTTTTTCCCATGAAGAAAATAACCTGAATAAATATCTACTAAATCAAGCGTTCCCCGAGGTCCAGTAATATAAATCTTTTTAGGTATCATATTTTCTACTTCAACAATAAACCTATATCTAGTTGTTTTTGTTAGTTTTATATTTTTAATATTATTTGTGATATATATATTTTCGTTTTTTATAGAGGCAAAACCAAGACAATTTTTCCTAAGAGTACAAAAATAACAACTCAAAGGATTAGGGCCCCTTAATTTGTCATCTGGTGTGCCATATTTTATACACCATAATTGATCAAAAACTAACTGACTGTTTGTTTTTCTAGACTGAGATAAAATCCAAAGGAGTCGTTCTAGTCTACCAATTTTTGAAAACTTACTGATAAACTCCTTTTTATTACTAATACCAAAAGCTAATCTATAAAATGATTCTACCCAATTATCAATTGGCACGAATTCTGGATTTCCAAATCCTTGTTGCAAAAAACAAGAGAGCACTTTTGGCGACATACCTTTTCCTTTATAATTACCAAAATATAATTTTTTTAAAGCATCTTCCCCCCAATGACGATAATCATTATTGAAATTTATATTACAGATAAAAGTTATAAATATTCTTACTCGCGGAGGATATCTATTAAAAGCATCTAAGAGAAAATCAATTATTTGTTTTTCTTGGGATGTTATTATTTTATTATTCCTTAAATCCTCCGTCTTTGCCCTAAATTGATCACCGCTTGATGTTGTTAAAAAAGTATTTGATGGTAATAATTTTATCTTGATTTTTCCAAGCTCTAGCTCTTCAGTATAAAACTTTTCGAAAAGTTTTTTTATTGCAAAATAGAGTTTTTTAAATTTTGTAAATTCATTAAATCTTTTATTCAGTACATCATCATACGTGGGCAGAATATAGAATTCCAGATGCTCCCAAGGTGAATCAATAGAAATTCGTTCTCCGTAATTACTGATAAAATCATAGACCATTTGCATTTCACTTTTTCTTCCTGAGGAAGGATTGAAAGCAGCGGTAAATCTTATTATAGAAAAAAGTTCTTCATATAACCTACCAAATGGCAGGCAATTACCATAGGCTTTTTTAATATTCTTATTCCATAATTCTGATATCATGCGCTCCAAATTCTTATCCCCCTTGCATGAATAAATTAAATCATTTAAGGTAATTCTGTTTAATAAGCCCATTCTTTCTGATAATTCAATGCTTATATCTTTCTTTATATTTTTTGAGCTATTTATATTTTTATTACTTAAGAAACAAAATTCTAAATCGCAAGTTGAATCTTTTATTTTTAAAATGTTAAAAAAAACTGGAAAACCATATACTCTTTTTCCTTCAATAATTTTATGGATATAAAAAATTGGGAATTGAGGAAGATACGGATCAAACAATTGAATTAAAGGCAGCCATTCTATGGGAACCTGTGAAATTTTGATAAAACTTTTGTATTTAAGTGATTCCGCCATTTTTTAAACAAAAGGCTTGATTTCTAATTTAAATCTAATGCTTTCTTGTTATTATACCTTTCATTCGATATATGAGTCAAACATCATTTTAGCTTTATTTAGTCCTATTTTATTGCTAAAATATGACTAAATAAAGCATAATTACATGATTTATATGATTTCTGAAAAAGATAAAAAGGAAATAGAAAAATGGCTCTCAGAATGGAATCTTCCTAAAACAGATCAGAAAATAGAAGATTTAAAAATCAATCCTAATTTTCTAAGGAATATAACTATTTTGAGAAAAAAATGGGCTAATTTTATAAATAAACATAAGGCTTTTATAGATAAAATTTTAAAATTAACCATTAAAAATCAAAATAAATCTCATTTAAATAAAACTAAGCACTATAAACTAAGTAAAAAAGATTTAAATAAATTATCATTAATAGGAAAACAACATCAATGGCTTTTTAAAAATGCAGAATTTAATAAAGATATATTTGCTTGTGCAAAAAAATATAAACTTTATCCTATTAAAAATTGGCAATACCCACTCACTTTTTTTACTGTAACAAATAATTTTGATCCACCAAACTATTGGCCTAGTTTAGAATTACAAGCTTATTCATCTATGCAAGAGATGATCCAACTGCCTAGGAATATGAATTTTAATCTCCAAATTAAAGACAATGAAGAAACCAATGAATCAGAACTATGGATTCATTTATATGAAAATACAACTTTACAAGAACTAAAGAAACACTGGAAAGTTATAAATAATTATCAAGATAAACTAAAAAGAATTAAAAATACGGGAAAAAGATATTATCCGCGAAAGAATATGAAAAAAGAAAAACAATCAATAGAATTAGATAAAACAAATCTTTCAGACTGGGAAAAACAAGAAAAGATATATGGCGAAATTAAAAGCTCAGATTTTGGTCCAGAAGAAAAAAAGAGAAAAACTCGTTTAAAAGTTATGAGGTACAGATACAAAAAAAGATTTGCTGAATGATTTGAGCTCAAATCTTGTAACCAGATAGACCTGCAAATCATCTATAATAACTCCAGAGATAATCTGGAGTTTTATGTTATTAAGCAAAAAAGCAATCAAGGAATTTAAAACGATCTATACCCAAAAATTCCATCAGGATATAGATGATAAAACTGCTCAGGAAATGGCTAAGAAGCTCCTCCTGCTCGTTAAAATTGTCTATAAGGCACCAATCACTAAACAATCAACAAAACATGATTAACGATGAATCCTATGATAACCTTAAAAAATGCCCGCATTTTAATGAATGTAATCAGAATCTATGCCCTCTTGATATAGATCTTTCATTAAGAATTGGAGGGCCTGCTGAAAAATGTCGCTGGATGAGACCCCCTTTGAAGAAAACTATTCATGGTAAGGTCTTTATATCTGGAGGGCAGGTTATGCCGAATGGTTTGTTGAATTTTGTGCCTGAGAGCAATTTAGAGTGGCTTAATACCCCATCTAAAAAAAGATGGATGGAAATTAAAGAAAATGAAACAAAATCCTAATACTAAACTGAATCTTAGATCATTAAGTTTAAAAGGCGTTTCTTTTACTTGGCAGGAAACAAAAATGTTTCAAAAAATCCGAGAGCATTACCAAGGGAAAAAACGTACCACAGCTCTTGCTATTTATATTGTTATGACAGAATTTGCAAGTCTTGCAGGTAAAGGTCAGGGGAAACATGTGAACTCTTTTAAAGCACATTTAAAAACTATTGCGGATCGTTGCGGTAAATCAGAATCAACTATCAAAAGGTATTTAAAAGAATTTAAAATACTAAAAATAATATCCTGGAAGAATCATCGTGCAGGACTAATGAATTTATCAAACGAATGGTTACTCCTTGCCTATAATCAATCTCCTAATAAACCTACCTCCATCCATAATAATGGTCCCGTTATAAAGGAATCTATAAAAAGAAGTTCTTATAACAATAAAAGGGATTCTAAAAATGATAAAGATAAAGGGTTCGTTCCTATTAAGGAGGTCATTAGCCAGAGGATAAATAAGTCTTTAGATTAAAGGGGGGGTATAGGGGGGTTCGCGCGCGCGCGAAGCAATAGGAAATTTACATACCGATTGCAGTTGATTTTCATAAAACAAAAGAGATATAATAAAATGTTGATCCAGATACCTCACAAGAAATCAGTCCAGTGATAATGTCCTTAAAGGGACGGTTTATACCAGTATTGCTGGATCCTTGTGAAACGGTGGGACTGGGTCAACTATAGACCGTCCCTTTAATTTTAAACTTATGCAACAAACAACATCAAAAATTAAATATTTTCTTTATGCAAGAAAATCATCTGAATCTGAAGACAGACAGGTGGCTTCAATTGATTCTCAAATAAAAGAATTAACTGAAGTAGCAAAGAAAGAAAAGCTAAAAATCGTTGATGTTTTGACTGAATCCCAATCAGCAAAAGCACCAGGAAGAAGCCATTTTAATGATATGGTCCAGAGAATCTCTAAAGGAGAGGCCCAGGGGATTTTATGTTGGAAACTAGATAGATTAGCCAGAAACCCTATTGATGGCGGAAATATCATGTGGTTGCTTCAAAGTAATACAATAAAACATATCAGAACATACGATAGAGATTATTATCCTACTGATAATGTCTTGATGATGAGCGTAGAATTTGGTATGGCAAATCAGTTTATAAGAGATCTAAGCGAGAATACAAAAAGGGGCCTAAGGGCAAAGGCAGAAAAAGGATGGTATCCTACCTACGCCTCATTGGGTTATATGCATAATCCTTTAAAAATAAAAGGAGAAAAAGAAATAATTAAAGACCCAGAAAGATTTGATCTTGTAAGAAAGATATTTGATTTAATGCTTACTGGTTGTTATGCACCACCTAAAATTTTAAAAATCGCTACCGAGAAATGGGGATTAAAAAATAAGCAAGGAGGAAAAATTGCTAACAGTACTGTCTATAGAATATTAACTGATCCATTCTATTATGGCCGATTTGAATATCCCAAAGAAAGCGGAAATTGGTACAAGGGAAAACATCAAGCTATGATAGCCTTGGAAGAATATGATAAAATCCAAATTTTACTTGGGAGAGAAGGAAAACCTAGGTCAAAAATACATACCTTCGCTTTTACCGGAATGATTAGATGTGGCGAATGCGGGGCAATGATCACGGCCGAAGAAAAAATTAAAAAACAAAAAAACGGAAATATTCACGAATATATTTATTATCATTGTACCAAGAAAAAAGATCCTCATTGTTCTCAGAAATATATAGAACAGAAAGAATTAGAAAGACAAATTCTAAATATTTTGGATGGAATTCAAATCCCTTCAGAATTTCATCAATGGGCAATGAAGTGGATACAAATTGAAAATAAAAAAGAAAGTAAAGCAAGAAACCAAATCATAACAAACCATCAAGAAAGCTATAAAAAATGTTTAAAGAAAATTGATAATCTTATTGACATGAGATCTGCCGAAGATATCACAGAAGAAGAATTTCTGAGAAAAAAACTAGAATTGAGTGAGGAAAGAATTCGATTGGAAGAATTAGTTGTTGATACAGGAGACAGAATTAATAAACAGATAGAGAAAGCTGAGGAGGTATTTTTATTTGCTGAAAAAGCTAAGGATAGATTTAAAAATGGAGACATCGAAAACAAAAAAGAAATTTTAACAGCTTTAGGTTCGAACCTCATTTTAAAAGACAAAAAACTAAGTATAACAATACAAAAACCACTTTTCCTTATTGAAAAAGTGGCCCGACAGGTTAAAGCAATTAATCAAAGGTTAGAACCTCTGAAAAACCGCATAACAAATAACGAATTGGAGAAAATCTATCTCCAGAATCCTACGTTGCTCCGCGGGTAGGATTCGAACCTACAACCTACTGGTTACACCTAAT
>Ga0268276_1003428_pt1 | contig 12307 bp, 14 predicted proteins | sample saktaG_4_FD_190145 | JGI IMG/M metagenome (GOLD analysis project Ga0268276, IMG submission 190145) | Saline water microbial communities from Sakinaw Lake, British Columbia, Canada - sak_2010_1_5_45m | ecosystem: Environmental > Aquatic > Non-marine Saline and Alkaline > Saline ...
GGGCGCCACGGTGGTTGACGGCGTGGTTGGCAAGGCGTTGAGCTTTGATGGGGTGAATGATTATGTGGCTATACCTAATTCTTCTGATTTTAATGTTCAAATTTTAACAATATTTGCATGGGTAAAATTTTTTGACGACTCAAGTAGCTTTATATTTGAAAAAGGAAATGTTAATACGCAGTACTCTCTCTTTAGCCATGGAACAGATATAGTATTTAGGACTAAACCCATAGGTGAATCTTATGATACATTGTCGACTTCAAAAGACATAGCGGGAATTACTAATAATCAATGGCACTTTATTGTAGGGACCTACGATGGTGTTGTTAAAAAGCTTTATGTTGATGGGGCGTTAATATTATCTCGTAATTGGGCAAAAACAATAGAAACTAATCCTAACGGGAGCTCTATCGGAAGATTTGGAGGAACATCATCAGGATATTATTTTACAGGTCTTATTGACGATGTCCGCATTTTTAGCGAGGCCTTGCCCCAAGCCCGAATTCGGCAGCTATACGTTGACGGCTTGGCAACCCACCAAAACTTAGCAGCGAACCTTGAGCCCTAAAATGCTGTTGACATCAAATGTCAACAGCAATAAATCGCTGTTGAAGTCTGACTTCAACAGCGCTAAAAAATATATATGATGCATTGTCAATGCGAAGATAAAAATATTTGTTTGAATTGCCGGTCGTGGCTGGATAAATTAAAAGATAAAATTCCGCTTTCCGAAGGAGAGCTTACTTTGCTTAAAAAGCCCAAAAGGGTTTTTACTTTTAGCATACCCGTAAGAATGGATACGAACGAAGTTTGTTATTTTGACGGTTATCGCGCGCAATACAACGACGCTCTGGGGCCGACTAAAGGGGGTATTAGGTTCCACCACGAGGTACAATTGGAAGAAGTAAAAGTGCTGGCTTTTTTAATGGCTTTAAAGTGCAGTTTATTGGGTCTGCCCTTTGGCGGAGCCAAAGGCGGGGTGTGTTGCGACCCGTCAAAGCTTTCACGAGGCGAGTTGGAACGGTTAAGCCGCGGCTTTATAAAAGCAACGCATAATTTCATCGGCCCGGAAATTGACATCCCCGCTCCCGATGTAAACACTGACGAGCAAATAATGGCTTGGATGGTTGATGAGTATTCTCAAATTAAAGGAAAATTCACGCCGGGGGTTATTACGGGCAAACCAATAGAATTGGGCGGCTCTTTAGGAAGAAACATCGCTACATCCTTAGGGGGAGCTTTTTTGCTCAAACGAATGGCCGAATTGGAAAACTTAAAGCCCGAGCAAACAAACGTTGTTATACAGGGTTTTGGAAATGTCGGCGGTAATATGGCGAAAATCCTCCATAGCTGGGGATATAAAATCACAGCTGTGAGCAACGCCCAAGGCGGTATTTTTAATCAAAATGGCTTGGATATCGCCAAACTAACAGAGGCATATAAAGATAGTTGCGCGCCATTGCCGACTTTAGAGGGCGCTAAAATAATTTCCAATAAGGAATTATTGGAGCTGGACTGCGATATTTTAATACCAGCGGCCATTTCGCATCAAATCACCAAAGAAAACGCCAGCGACATTAAAGCCAAAATTATCTTGGAAATGGCTAACGCGCCCGTTACATTAGAGGCGGAGGAGGTTTTGTATAAAAACGGCGTTAAGTTGGTGCCCGACATCCTGGCTAACGCGGGCGGGGTGGTGGTGAGCTATTTTGAATGGCTGCAAAATTCGTCAAACGATTACTGGACGGAAAAAAAGGTTTTTCGAAAATTGGAAGAAAAAATGAACGAGGCCTTTGACAGGGTTTGGCGGCTGTCCAGCGAAAAAAACTACGACCTGCGAACCGCCAGCCAAATATTAGCCATTCAAAGAATAATCAAAGCCGAAAAATTAAGGGGAAACATCTAGTGTTTACAACCTGTGTTTAAACAGCGTATGATAGCTATTATTGATTACAATGCGGGCAATGTCGCCTCGGTGAAAAACGCCCTTAGCCGATTGGGGGTTGATTGCATAATCACCTCCGAGCCGGCAATAATTTTGTCGGCGCAGGGCGTAATCTTTCCGGGCCAGGGCAGGGCGGGCACAGCCATGAAAGAATTGCAAAAATCAGGCATTGATAAAACCATAGCAGAAATATCAAGGCCTTTTTTGGGTATTTGCCTTGGTATGCAGCTGCTTTCGGAATTTTCTGAAGAAGACAGCACAAAGTGCCTTTCTATTATTAAAGGAAAATGTCTAAAATTTCCCCCGGCCATGAAAACCCCGCACCTTGGCTGGAATAAAGTTGAGTTCGTTAAAGATTCGCCCATTAACAAAGGTGTTGCTAATGGCGCGTATTTTTACTTTGTGCACTCTTATTATTTCGCGGCCGATGACAATTGCGTAATCGGCAAAACGGCCTATGGTTTTGAGTTTCCCTCTATGGCGCAGAAAGATAATTTTTTCGCCACGCAATTTCATCCGGAAAAGTCGGGCCAAGCCGGTTCGGTATTGCTTAATAACTTTTGTAAACTATGCCAGCAATAAACAATCTTGCCAAAAGGATTATCCCTTGCCTTGACGTAAAGAATGGCCGGGTTGTCAAGGGAACACATTTCCGCGAACTTCGGGACGCCGGCAACCCGGTTGAGTTAGGCAAAGTGTACAGTGATTTAGGGGCGGATGAGCTCGTGTTTTTAGACATTACCGCCACTTTGGAAAATAGAAAAACATTTTGCGAACTGGTTGAGTCCATTGCCAAAAAGATAAACATACCATTTACCGTGGGAGGAGGCATTAGCTGTCTTGAGGACATAAGAATACTGCTCACAGCCGGCGCTGATAAAGTTTCCATTTGCTCCTCGGCGGTGCAAAACCCGGATTTGGTTAGCCAAGCGGCCCAATACTTTGGCTCCCAATGCATTGTTATTTCAATTGACGCCAAAAGAAAAAATAACGGCTGGAATGTTTACATTAAGGGGGGCAGTGAAGAAACTGACATTGACGCTATTGTTTTTGCCAAACAAATGGCGCGGTTAGGGGCAGGGGAGCTGCTGGTAAACAGCTTAGACAGAGACGGCACTAAACAGGGCTTTGATATTGCACTGCTAAAAACTATCTGCGATACTGTGAATATTCCGGTAATCGCTTCAAGCGGCGCGGGCAATATGCAGGATTTTCTTGACGTTTTCCAAAAAGCCAAAGTTGACGCGGCCTTGGGCGCGAGCGTTTTTCACTACAAAGAAATCGGCCTCAAAGAACTCAAACTATTTTTATTTGAACATAACGTACCGATACGTTTATGATCATCTCCACCATCGTGGCGCGCGCTTTCAAGCGAAGTCTTTGCGGTAAGAAATAGGCGGTGATTTTATATTTTTTTAATCACCTTCAATTCCTTTCCGAAAAGGACTTTTTTGTTTTCGGCAAGGAAAAGAACATTCACAATCAAATAAGGAGAAGAAATGATCAAGATCGTGGTTCCCGACGGCTCTATGCAAGAAGTCATTATTAACCTGTTCACCAGAGCAGGGTTGTCAATAGTAGTTGAAAAAAGGCGAACCAAAGAGGGCAGGATAACTGAAGTTGATTGGGTTGGACTAATCGCTTTCCAGCGACCCCAAGAAATCCCGCACTACATTATGCACGACCATTTTGATGTGGGCATAGTCGGCGAGGATTGGCTTGCCAATTGGGATTATGATTTGCCTGTTTTACTTTCTCTTCCCATTGGTCGCAATGGGAACAAGTCAGTCAAGCTTGTCTTGGCAGTAAGTGAAAATAGCCCCTATCAGCAAATAAACGACCTGCCCCAAGGATGCGAGCTTGCCACCGAATATGTTCAGCTGGCTCAAAGATGGCTCGGAAAAAATGGCCGGCCGGATATTGTTGTTGTCCCGTCGTTCGGCAATACCGAACATAAAATCCGATTTGGGGCAACAGCTATAATTGATGTAAGTGAAACAGGGGAGTCCTTGAAGGAAAATCAACTTAGGGTCATTTGCCAGATTATGGAGTCAAACACCGTGATAGTGGCAAACCCAAAATCACTCGCCGACAAAGCCAAACAGCCCTATATTGATTTTTTTGTTCGGCTTATCCACGGGGCGCACCAGGCATCGCAATACGTGATGCTTACAGTAAACTTGTCCGAGCAAGTACTTGAAGAAGCCAGCAGGATTATGGGAGGCCTTAAGGGGCCGTCTTGCTCGCCGCTTTTAGGCAAGGAGGGCTGGTTCGCCCTTCAATCTGTTGTGCCAAAAAAAGATGAACAAAAGATCACCTTTGATCTTTTGCGGATTGGCGTGATGGATATTGTTATAATTGATATACCGATGATTATGACATAAACACCGTCCGGGAACTAAAAAACAAAGTAAGGTCAATAGACCGAGGAAGGAGTTTCACTTCTTCCTTTTTTGTTTCCCGTGGGCACTCATTTCCAAGTCATTGACATATTTTTTTTAATTTGTTATACTTTATCATAATAAAGTGCTTTATTGAAATAAAGCAAAGATATGGCTAAATGGAATAACCAAACAACTGAAAATTTATTAAAAGCGGTCTTGGAGCTGAAAAACGTCAACGAGGCCAAAAGGTTCTTCCGCGACCTGCTCACCGAACAAGAGATTTGCGAATTTGGCAAGAGGTGGCAGGCCGCCCAAATGCTGGCTGAAAAAATTCCTTATTCAAAAATTGAAAAGAAAACCGGCTTGAGCTCCACTACCGTAGCCAGAATTTCCAAGTGGCTCAATAGGGGAATGGGCGGCTACAAGCTAATAATTGCTCGTTTGAACCATCGCAACCCCGCTCCGACTGGGAGAGGGTTGTCTTAGAATAGATCTTTATTTTTTAATTTCTAATCCAACCCCCTCCCAATCAGGAGGGGGTTTTGTTTTACAAAACTCAAACTCAAGTAATCAAGCTCATTAAAAAAGGAGATAAAATGCCGTATCAAGATGATAAATTTGAGTCCATAGCGACGAAGGACGAGTTTTTGGCAAGCGAAGTTGGTAAAAAAATTATCAATTTATGCATTGAAGTAGAGGAAGCCCGAGAGTTTTTGGGGGATGCCTTTCACGGCCCAAAAGTACGGGCGGCCAGTGAGGGGCTCGCCCTTAAAAGGGCAGAGTTCCGAGCTCTATTAGAGTTAAAAGGATTCATATAGCTTTCACGCAGGGTTGTAAAACAACCCTGCTTTTTTGTTTTTCACAGGTTGCGTTGATAGTGGTTTTTGGGTATGATAGGGGAATGGAAATTACAAAGGAACAACAGGATATGGCAGAGGAGGTGGTGAAAAAACGCGGCTTGGAATTCGTAGTTGTTTTTGGTTCGCGAGCCAATGGTAAGGCCAAAAAAGACAGCGATTTGGATATAGGGGTTTCAGACCCGCAACCAGAAACATATAGAAGACAGGGCGAATTATTTAATGATTTTTCAAATATTTTTAAGGGTATTAATGTTGACCTGCGAATGATAAGGGGGGCAGAGCCGGTGTTTTTATACAATGCCTTATGCAAGGGCAAATTTTTAGCTGGAAACAAACATGATTTTTATAATTATAAATTCTTTGCTTACAAAAATTTTGTTGACAGCAAGCCACTTTTTGAATTAAAAACAAAAATATTGCGAAAACAACAGGAGCTTTTAAAACAAAAAATTAAATATGCTTGACAAAGAATTATTAAAAAACAAACTTAGTTTTATACAAAAAGAGTTAAAAATGCTCGTTCAATATGAGGATTGTTCGTTAGAAGAAATCGCCAGCGATTATTTTAAACATGCTGTTATTGAAAGAATTTTAGAAAGAGTTATCAATGACGCTCTTGATATCAATCAGCACATAATCAGTGAAACAAAAGAACAGGAGCCGCCCGATGATTATAAAGAAACATTTTTGGCTCTTGCTGCCATAGAAATATACCCAAAAGAATTTGCTGAAAAAATTTCCAAGTCAGTTGGTTTAAGAAATATGTTAGTGCATAATTACAGAAAATTAGATGAGGAGAAGTTTTATAATTCAATAAAAGATTGTTTAAACGATTACGCAAAGTATTGTGAACATATTTTGAATTTTATAACGAAAAATTAAAATGAAAATAAATACTGACGAAAACAAGATTAAAGAGGTTTTAGAGAGGGGAGTAGAGGAAGTGATTGACAGAGGCCACATGGAGGCGGCTTTGCGGTCTAGCAAACAATTGAGAGTTAAATTAGGTATTGACCCGACAAGCCCTAATATTCATATCGGCCGGTCTATTCCTTTGCTCAAGCTTAAAGATTTCCAAGGCCTTGGGCATAAAATTATTTTGATTATCGGCGATTTCACCGGTGTTATCGGCGATACTTCGGATAAAGAGAGCGAGCGGCCGATGCTTACAGAAAAAGAAGTTAAACAAAATCTTAAAAGCTACATTCAACAAGCCGAAAAAGTTATTGATATAAAAAAATGTGAAGTTCGCTATAATAGCGAATGGTTGGGCAAATTAAATTATCACGAAATTGGCAGGCAAGCGGACGCTTTTTCGCTCAATGAATTTATCTCGCGCGAAAATATTAAAAAAAGATTGGAGGCGGGCAAAAGGATATCTTTGCGGGAGTTGCTTTATCCTCTTATGCAGGGATATGATTCAGTGGCGATTAAGGCGGATGTGGAAATTGGCGGCACTGACCAACGGTTCAATCTACTGGCTGGCCGAGAATTGCAGCGTAGCTACAATCAAGAACCGCAAGATATCATCACCAACCCGTTGATTGAGGGTTTGGACGGCCGAAAAATGAGCTCCAGCTGGGGCAACACCATTAATTTGTTTGATCCGGCCAATGATATGTTCGGCAAGGTGATGTCGTTAAAAGACGAGTTAATTATAAAATATTTTATTTTGACCACCAGAGTGAGTATTGATGAAATTGAAAAAATGAAAAAAGAAACAGCTAACCCGCGCGATTTAAAGGCCCGTTTGGCCAAAGAAATTGTTCAATTGTATCATGGAGAAAAAGCCGCTGCGAAAGCCGAGGAAGAATTTAACAATATTTTTCAAAAAAAAGAGCTTCCGTCGGATATGCCGAAATGGCAAGCCCCAAAAAGAGAATACAACATCCTTGACTTGCTTTTTGAAAGCGGCTTGACCCCGTCCAAAGCCGAAGCAAAAAGAATGATTTTAGGGGGCGCCGTTGAAATAGCCGGCCAAACAAAAACCGACTGGCGAGAAGTGATAAAGATTGAAAACAATATGGTAATTCAGGTTGGTAAACGAAAATTCGTAAAGCTTAAAACATAATAATATGCCAAAACTTTTAATCATTGAAGACGAGCCGGTATTAAGAGAGATGTACGCGCAAATTTTTATAGAACAAGGAATAAATGTGGTATTAGCGGAAAGCGCGGAAGAAGGTCTGCTTGTGGCCGAACAAGAGATGCCCGACCTGATTATACTGGACATCCTTTTACCCAAGGCCAGCGGTATTGAAATGTTGCAACAGTTGCGCGATAACCCGCAAACCGCTGCTATAAAAGTGGTAGCGTTTTCAAATTACGACGATAAAATCGCCAAAGATAAAGCCGCCGAGCTAAAAGCGTTGGACTATTTAATAAAAACTGATTATACTCCCCAAGAAATCATAGAAAAAATAAAAAACTATTTGCTCTAAATTACAAAACTATGACAAGAACACTCACTAAAGATACTATTTCATCAGTTGGAAAAACTGTTTTGCTTAAAGGTTGGGTTAACACCGTAAGGGCGCACGGCAGTATTGTTTTTATTGATTTAAGAGACCGCGCCGGCGTAGCCCAGGTTGTAGCAACTAATGAATTGGCAAAAGACATTAAAGAAGAATACGTGCTGGAGATAGAGGGCGTTGTTAAAGAACGGCCCGCCAAAATGGTTAATCCTAATTTGGACACCGGCGCCATAGAAATTGAAGCTAAAACCATAAACGTTTTAGCCGCGTCAGCCCCCCTGCCCTTTGATATAAAAGAAGGAATGAACATCGGCCTGCCTACTTTATTGGATTATCGGCCGCTTACCTTAAGGAATGAGAAAAACAAAGCTGTTTTTAAAATAGAAGAAACAGTAATTGACAGCTTTAGAACTACCTTGAAAAATCTGGACTTCAGAGAAATACAAGTGCCAACGATCGTGCCGACAGCTACCGAAGGGGGAGCGGAAGTTTTTAAAATTGACTATTACAACAGAACAGCTTATTTAGCCCAGAGCCCCCAATTTTATAAGCAAATGATGGTGGGTGTTTTTGAACGAGTTTATACCTTGGCTCACGCTTATCGAGCCGAACCCAGCGTTACTACGCGTCATCTTTCAGAATATACGGGATTGGACGCGGAAATGGGCTTTATTGAGTCATGGGAGGACTTAATGGATACCTGCGAGACGGTTATAAAAAACATGTTCGCTGATGTGGCTCAAAAATGCGAAAAAGAAATGAAGCTAACGGCCGCTGTTATACCTCAACTCGGCGATAAAATTCCCCGAATTAAAATGAGAGAAGCCCAGAAAATTATCTTAGAAAAAACCGGCCGCGACCACACTAAAGAGCCCGATTTAGAACCGGAAGATGAAAAAGAAATCTGTCAATGGGCTAAGGAAACGCATAATTCCGAACTGATTTTCATTACCCATTACCCAACTAAAAAAAGACCTTTCTATACCTTGCCCGATCCCGAAGACCCTGACTATACATTAAGTTTTGATATCCTATGCCGCGGCTTAGAAATAACTACCGGCGGGCAACGACTCAACAACTACCAAAAACTCTTGGAAAACATAAAAAAGTGGGGCAACAAGCCCGAAAGCTTTACTTTATACCTGCAGGCCTTCCAATATGGCATGCCGCCCGAAGGTGGCTTTTGCTTGGGCGCGGAAAGAATTGTAAAACAAATCTTAGGTTTGGAAAACTTGCGGGAAGCCAGTTTGTTCCCAAGGGATATGGGAAGAATTGACCAACGTTTTTCAATTTCTGACGATGAATAAAATAATTCCAATTTTTATGGCCGCTGTTATCGGCGGGGGGGCGTTTGGCTTGACTATTAATGCCTTGCAAAATGCCGAGAATGGTTTTGCTGTCAACAAACAATTTTCAGCAAATGTCGCTCAAAACGCTAACGTTTCTACCACAACAAATTGGAAACAGAAATCACCTCCCGTTATTCAAGCCGCCAGCGCCGTTTTAACGGAGGTAGGCGGCGGCGGGCAAAGCGTTGTTTGGGCTAAAAATGCCGACAAAAAAAGCCCGATTGCCAGCTTAACCAAATTAATGACCGCGATTATCGCCGCCGAATTCTATAAGCAAAATCAAAATATCACCATCACCAAGCAAGCCGTTGAGCAATTAGACGCGGCGGGATTCTTAAGGCCAGGGGAACGGCTAAACTTAGAAGAGCTTTTAAAAATTATGCTCGTTGAATCAAGTAATGACGCGGCTTTCGCCTTAACTGAGCCGATGGGCGGGCCGAATGGGTTTGTTGGCTTAATGAATTTAAAAGCCCGCGACCTTGGCTTGAACCGCACTTATTTTTTCAATCCAAATGGTTTAGATCCCGAGGACGCGGGCAGTCCGCCCGAACAGATTAACCTTTCAACCGCCAATGATTTAGTTAATTTAGCCAAGTACATTGTTTCTGAGCACCCGGAAATTATGAGAATTTTAGGCGAAAAAAAGTCGGCTGTTTATTTAAACAACGGCCAATTTCACCATAATATTCAAAGCACCAACGAACTTTTAGGGCAGGTTCCCGATATTATCGGAGGAAAAACCGGCACAACTGACAGGGCGGGGGGCTGCCTGCTTTTAATAATCAGGGGCAAAACACCGGGGACATATTTAATAGGGGTAGTGTTGAATTCACCTGATAAATTTGCTGATATGGAAAAAATTATAGAAAATTATGGCCTCTGAAAACGTTATTAAAATTTTGTCTCTTTGTTCCATATCCGCTTTTTTAGCGGTTCTATGGACTCCTCTTTTAACAAACTTTCTTTATAAGCATAAACTCTGGCGGAAATCAGCCAGAACCAAAGCGATTGATGGCGCTCCAGCGACAATTTTTTACCAACTGCATAAGGACAAAGAGATAAACACCCCGCGAATGGGCGGGCTTTTAATTTGGATAACAACTGTTTTCGTAATTTTTCTTTTTGCTTGGCTTCACAAAATGTTTCCAAATCAGTATTGGATCGGTAAGCTTGATTTCCTGTCGCGAAACCAAACCTGGCTGCCTTTGGGCATTTTAATCGCTGGCTCGCTTCTGGGCCTGGGAGACGACGTTTTGACGGTTATTGAAAAGGGTAAATACGCCGGGGGAGGTATTCGTTTTACCCGGCGCTTGGCGGTGGTTTTACTTATCGGGCTTATAGCGGGCCTTTGGTTTTACTTTAAGCTTGACTGGCACACCATTCACGTCCCGGGCAACGGCAACATTGAAATCGGTTTATGGTATTTGCCTTTGTTTGTCGTTACGGTTTTGGCTTGCTGGGCGGGCGGAGTGATTGACGGCCTAGACGGTCTGGCCGGGGGAACCTTCAGTATTATGTTCGGCGCTTTTTCTATTATCGCCTACGCCAACACCCAATATGACTTGGCGACCTTGTGCGCGGTGATAGCTGGGGCCACTATGGCTTTTTTGTGGTTTAACATTCCGCCCGCCCGGTTTTATATGGGTGAAACCGGCTCAATCGGCTTAACGGCTGTGTTGGCAGCCGTTGCCTTTTTAACCGACTCTCTGCTGGTCTTACCTATTATTGGCGGGCTTTTGGTTATTGAAGCGGGCTCGGTGATTATCCAGCTTTTTTCCAAAAAGTTTTTTCATAAAAAAATATTTATTTGCACGCCCATACATCATCATTTTGAAGCTATTGGTTGGTCTCGCGAAAAAATCACTATGCGCTTTTGGCTGATTAACCTGGTTTTAGCCATCATCGGCGTAGCTATTAGGTTACTGGGCTAATCGCTTGAAAAACCTTAAAAAACAATGTAAGCTTTCTTATAAAAGTTTTCATTGTTTTTTTAATAGCTTTTTAATAATTTATAATGAAGCGACTCAAAACAGAATGTCCCAATAAAAGAGGAGGGTGCTTATAATGTCTGAAATAAATAACGACTTGCTAAAAGATTTGTATCTCGTTGAAGAGATGAGCTTGCGGCAGATAGAAAAACGGCTTGCCTTACCCAAGGGCGCCGCTAAAAAGTTGCTAATAAATTGCGCTGTTCCTATCAGAACAAGAAAAGAGCAGTGCAATACAGCAAGGCATAAAGCCCGCCAATAAGAAATAACCCGAAAAGCCAGCGCTGACCCGAAGGAGAGAAAAAAACGTTCTCAACGGCTGGAAAATAAATGGGCGGATGCGGAGTGGCGAAAAGATGTTTTAACGAAACGCAGGGATACATGGGAAAATGATCCGGCATTAAAGCAAGGAGCCAGCGACAGAATGAAAAACCGCTGGCAGGATATTAGTTACATAGTGGAACAAAAACTATTTACAGAAGCAAGTTGGCAAGATCCCGAGATTAGAACAAAAAGAATCTTCGGGATAATTGAGGCAAATAAACGTCCGGAAATTATAGAGAGGAAAAGGGCAGCCGCCCTAAAAGCCCTGCAAAACCCCCTATATTGCTCGAAAATCAGGAATGCTTCAAGGGAATACCGGGCAAACCCCGAAAGCCGCACACGACATTCCGTTATTATGCGAGAAGTCGCCAAAAGACCGGAATACAGAGAAGCGATTTCAATGGGCTTGAAAAAATATTGGGAAAAGCCCGGCAAAAAAGAACAAAGAGCGCTCATTTCTGCCGCCATATGGACAAGGCCCGGGATGCGTGAACAAATTAGCGCCTCCTTAGTTAGAAGCTGGGATGAGCGGCTACGAATTAAGTCCATTTTATGGGGTTTTGACAATAAATTGCCGGCATTTTCTAAAGAGGAAGAGGCCGAATTCATCAAAATGGTGAAACAGGGAAATTATAAAGCCAGGTATAAATTTTTCTGTTGTAATATGGGCTTGGCCGAAAAACTTGCCTGGAGAATCTGGCAAAATATAGCCATGATTTTTCCAGATTATGAGGAAATGGATGTTGATTTGGAGGTAGTCAAGCAAGAGGCCTACGCGGCTCTCAGTGAAACCATAGAAAAGTACGATCCCGAACGTTTTGGCACAAAATTTTCAACCTTAGCTTATATTTCAGTGCCCCACAAAATTATAAGGGCCTTGCATAATTATGGCAGGCTGGTAAGGGTGCCGATACACGCTGTTGGAGTTTACGACGGCGATACTCTTAGAAACGCCTTCTATGTTGATAGCATAGAGCCAGAAA
>Ga0268276_1003431_pt1 | contig 12300 bp, 12 predicted proteins | sample saktaG_4_FD_190145 | JGI IMG/M metagenome (GOLD analysis project Ga0268276, IMG submission 190145) | Saline water microbial communities from Sakinaw Lake, British Columbia, Canada - sak_2010_1_5_45m | ecosystem: Environmental > Aquatic > Non-marine Saline and Alkaline > Saline ...
TCCACCGGCGGCACGGGCGGTGTTGTGGGCGGCGCCGGGGGCGGTGTCACGGGCGGTGTCACCGGCGGCGTGGCAGGCGGCGTCACGGGTGTCGTGGCCGGCGGTGTGGCGGGCGGCGCGGGCGGTGTCACCGGCGGCGTGGCAGGCGGCGTCACGGGTGGTGTCGCAGGCGGCGTCACCGGCGGTGTCACCGGTGGCGTCACCGGGTCAGTTTTCACAGGGTCGCTCATAACTCATTCCTTTCATCGGGTCGGTTCGTTCGGGATCACATGCCCCTCTATATATCTACTGTTTTGTTGCCAAGTTCCCCCTTTTCGCGCCGCCTCCTGGTGCCTTTTCGCGCGTTCCGCGCCCCCCTTTTCAGCATTTCAGCTTTCCCATTTCAGCTTTTTTCTCTCTCTCCCTCTCCATTGCGCCCACTGTGTGGGTGCACGCACCGCCACCCTTCAGCGCAGGGTTAATATTGACGCTTCAAGCGGCATCGTGTATGGTACATGCGAATTATGAATGCCTACCGCACATCGCCCAGGTTCCCGTCGCGACCGCGCTGGGTGGTGCGCGAAGAAACGCCGCACCCAGCCAACACAATAGGTGATGTTGGGGCAGGAGACAAAATGGATACGAAGGCAACTGTCTACGAACAAGACCTGTGGGGCTACAAACGGCTTGAGGTCCAGAACCTCAAGTGGACGACTGTGCCCCATGCTCAGTACGCAAACGCGATTCGGATTGAGTACACGGTTCGGGGCAAGAGGAAACCCACTGTTCTAGTGGTGACTGGCAGGCCGGGGCTTGTTGCGCTTGATGGCTGGGGCCACCCGGAACCGCCAGCGACGCTTGCGCCAAAGGACGAGGAGCAGGCGGCGGCAGGAATCAAGGAGACGCGGCGCGCATCGTGTGACCCGGAATGGGACGCAGAGTTTAAGGCGTTCATGGATGGGTACATTGCAGGGGCAAAGCCGACCGTCTCGTTGGACACGAGGAATCACAAAATCAAAATGAAATGAAGCCCCGCAGCTAGTGTACGGCTTCGCCGGAAATGAGATGATGAAACGGATCAATTACCGGAAGATCGCATTCGGGGCCTACGGCACTCTGTGCGCCCACTGCGGATTCGGCATCCCCGCTGTGTTGGAGGTTGCCCACATTGACTGCAATCGCGAGAACAACGATCCGAAGAATCTGATCGTGCTGTGTCCGAACTGCCACAAGATGCACGACCTTGACCTGATCTCGACAGAAACAATCATCCAGATGCGCGACCGCCCGAAAATAGTGAAATGGTCCAAACGGATGAAGGACGCCGGAAAGAAGGCGGCGCTCAAGCGAAAACACAGCGCGGCCGGTCGCAAGGCCGCCGAGACAAGAAAGAAGAACCGAAGCCCCAACCAAGCCCTGTATGCGACTTCGGAACCCGCGCCGGGCGCGGCTTCCTCATCGCATGAGGGCTGACGTCGGGGACAGAACTCAGGACAACAAACCGAAAGGAACATCACGCCATGGCTATTAAGGACGACTACTATGTCGTTGATTTTCAATTCATTGATGATGTTCGGTGCATTCGGCCTTTGAGCGAGGCCGTGCGCGATCCACATCAGGAAGAGGCAGATTCAGTCGCGAACCTTGGCAAGGAAGAGAAACTTCGTTCCGAACTTGGTGCGCTCTTTCTTGCGGCCGGTTGGGAAGGCGACGGCGAGATTAACTGTATCTTCCTACCACCCTGTTTTCTTGCCCGCGAAGATGGATGGTGCATACCTGTATACCACGTCAAACAAAGCAACGACGGGATTTCATGGCTTGCGATTCCAAGGGACATGAAATTGAGCATGCCGAAGGGCATGTTCGTTAAACGCTGATGATGCCCAACCACGGCCTGATCCGTCGCGGGATACTGCGGCGGATAGGCCGGTCGTTCGACAGAAAACATGATGACAAGAAACGGACTGGTTCAAGGCAACCGATTACGGTACTCTTCGGGCAATGCGTAAATACAAAGTCATATCCCTGTTCTCTGGCGGTATGGGCCTCGACATCGGCATGGACAAAACCGGCATGTTCGAGGTCGTAGCTTGCGTGGAGAAAGAAAAGGCGTTTTGTGAAACAATTCGGCGCAACCGGGACGCAGGTCGCCTGTCACCTCAACTCCTTGTATTTGAAGGAGACATTCGCGATATTTCTCCGGCATCAGTCTTGGAGAAGGTCGGTCTGCGTGCCGAGGATATCGACGTCATTGTCGGCGGTCCTCCCTGCCAGTCGTTTAGCACCACAGGACGAAGAGGAACGATACAAGACCCACGCGGAACGCTTCTTTGGGAATTCTTACGTTTTGTGGACGCCATACGACCAAAAATCTTCCTGATGGAAAATGTCCGTGGCCTTCTTTCCGCAGCAATCCGGCATCGCCCGATTGCCGAACGACCCGACAAAGGCGGCCCTCCATTGACTGCCGACGAGGAACCGGGTTCGGTTGTCCGAATGTTCGTGCATGATCTGACACAACTTAAGGATCGCGCCTACCACCTCGATATTTTTGAAGTCAACGCCGTGAACTACGGCGCACCACAGATTCGCGAAAGAGCACTGTTTATTGGAAATCGGTACGGGGCAACAATCGACTTCCCAAATCCCACGCATGGACCGAGTCACGCGCCAGAAGATGATGAACCTCAACTAGGACTGTTTCAGAAAGAACAATTTGTCCCATGGGCAACACTTGGCGATGCCCTGACAGAAATCAAAGACGAGAACCCTGTAGTGCTGGACTTTAGTCCAAGAAAGAAAGCCTTTCTGGAAATGGTTCCGCCTGGATCAAACTGGCGAAGTCTGCCGATTGACATTCAGAAGCAGTCTATGGGTAAAGCTTGGCACGCGAAAGGTGGAAGATCGGGGTGGTGGCGACGACTGACACTTGGTCTGCCGTGCCCTACTCTAGTTGCTATGCCCAACCATGCGAGTACATCGCTCTGTCATCCCACCAAAACAAGAGCCTTGTCCATCAGGGAGTACGCCAGGATACAGGAATTCCCAGACAATTGGGAATTTGCCGGGAAAACCGCTGAACAATACGCGCAAGTGGGCAATGCCGTTCCGACTCGACTCGGACAAATTGCAGGCGATGTTATTGCATCTGCGCTAAATGACTTGAGAGCTAGAGACTGGAAACCATACCCCGACATCAAACCTGACCCGCGAATCATTTACCTACAGTCTCACATCAGGACGAGGTGTTGGTTCCGGAATGGGGAAACAATTGTCTGGGATTCTGACGATAACGGCGGCGGCGCTGGTTATGCGCGCCCAAAAACACTAAGACGGACTCGCGAACTTGTGAGGTGATACATGCCAAAGAATCATGCGGGCTTACCACGAGCAACACGAACGGAAATGTCGAAGCAGGCATTGCTTGGACAACTTCTTGTAGTCGATGGGACAAAGGTGAATCGCGACCGCGTGCTCGCGCTTGAAACGTCATTCCGCCGCAAGGTTGACGCACACGTGGCGTCACTTCCGGCCAGCAATTCGGCGCTTGAGGAATTCAAGACAAGCCCTTTTGTTCTGTTGATCCACGCTCGTCAGAGGAACTACACGAAGGTCAGCGATCTGGAGCGCGACATTCTGCCCGCCAAGCAGTTTTCGTCTATGGAGACATCTGCCGGGAGAATGGTGGAAGAAGTCGTCCTTCCCGCCTACGGATGGGAGTGTGTCGCAAGTGAAATGCACACGGCGAACTCTGCCCTGGACGGCAGAAGACGTGATGGAAACAGACTGCTTCTCGCGACACTCAAGAGCGGACCGCGCTGCCTTAACGACGAGATGAGCGAGAACTTTGCCGATGCAATACTGAACAATTACCAAGCTTGGGCACAGGAGTCCGGTGTCTCGGAAATCGACTTCACCTACGGGGTGCTCTACGGGACGAGGAAACTGTCCAACAAGAAGGACTGGCACATTCTCCGCAAGGTCAAGGAGAAGAATCCTGCCGCAATCACAATCGATCCAGCCAACAGGTGGGATTGCGCTTTTTCTGCCAATGGCGTCCAAGTAGCCGTAACCGTTCGGATAGGGCTGGATTGGTGGACGCATTTGGGCGGAGAGTACTGTTTTGTCGAGGTAATGGCCGCTCTTATCCGTGCCTGTATTTCTCCCGGTGTAGCTGATGTCCGCGACTTCGCCTATGCGATCAGCGACATGAAGAGCATTGTCTCAACTTCCGTTGTAAGGGAGACCTACAATGTATCGCTGCTTCAGCAAAGCCAGTTGCCGTGGCTGTTCCTCATGGCGCGCCACTTTTGCGACATCCTCAACGACTAATGGGATCGTCGAACAATCGGGGGCACACGTACGCGAGGCCCACGGACGGCTCCGCCCGTCCGTGCCTCCATCCTTCACCCCTCTTCCCCCCCCCTCATCCCGTCGATCTCCCTCACCATCCGGCCCATTCCGGCCGTCACCCCCGCTTCGAAGGGCCGCTCTTCGACGCCGCGCAGTGCGGCGGTCACCGCCAGCAGCGCGAGCGCGTCGTAGAACCTGCGGCCGGTCGGCGTCTGCAGGAACGCGTCGAGGGTAATCCGGTCATCCGGACTCCACTCGGACGCCGGGGCGCGGCGCAGGGCCAACGCCCGCGCGAGCAGTCGCATCGCCGCCCCCGCCTCACGCCTGGCCATCGCCGCCCCCGTCCCCCGGTTCGGTTCCGGGCGCGGCGCTCGCGCCCGCCTTCGCCGTCTTCCTCACGCCCGCGCCCGCCCCCACGCCCGCTCCCGCGCCCGCCCCCGCCGCATCCATCACGCGTCGCGCCATGTCGGCGTCGAGCACGCTGAGCATCCAGCCGTAAAAGCCCTTCACCGCGCTTGCCCCGAGCGTCGCGGTCATGTTTTCCATGAGTGATCCGAGCTGCCCCATGTTCGTGAGCGCGGTCAGGGTGTTGGTCTGACTCACGATCCGGCCGGACACCCCGGCCGCCACGGCGTAGTTCGCCGCAAACGCCGCTTTCGGGATCGCCTCGCCCCGCACCAGGCCGCAGCGCCCGCCGTCGAGTTGCGCCGCGCGGGCGATCTGTTCCCACATCATGGCGAACAGCTCGCCCCACGGCTCCGCAAACCGGTCCACCGCGTCTATCGACATCCCGTTGGCCGCGGCCGTGAGTGTCCGCACCTCCGTCGCGGTCTTGCGGGCGTCGCCCTGGGCGACCGAGGATATCGCCCCCTGCGCCGATCCCACCCGTTTCATGGCGAGGGTCCGCGCGTATTCCTGCTGGTACGTCTGGGCCGCGTCGGGCGGCTCGGCCCAGACGATCTGGGCGCCGTCCAGATATTCCCCCGCGCGAAACTTGAAGGGCGTCGAACGGCGTACGCCGTCCACGAACGGCTTGCCGGCAAAGTCAATCGACACCCCGCGCGCAGTCCGGTACGTGGAGGCCTCCTTCTGATCCACTTCCAGGATCTCGGGCAGCCCGCGCGAGTTGTAAAACCCCTCGCAGTCTTCGTAGCGGAACTGGACGAACGGCCAGGGCCGTTCGGGCGGCGTCTCCTCGCTCGCCAAAATCCGCGGCCACGCCCAGGGGCGGTCGTACAGCGGCGTCTGCGGCAGCGCCGGACAGAACACCGCCACCCGCCGCCCCGCGTCGGATGTCTCGTGATAGACCTCCCACACCTCGACAAAGCGGGCCGAGGTGGCGAGCTGGCCGTCGCGGTAGTGTCCGCGCGCGGCGGCTGCGTCGCCGCTGTAAACGACCGCCCCCTTCTCTTTCCAGACGCGCTCGATCGCGGACACGGCGTCGGCCTCCCAGCCGTTGAGCTTCGCCGCCCGCTTGAATTCGGCGAGCGTGAAGCGAAACAGGTGCGTGACGCGCTGCGCGTCCGTGATCTCGTTCGTGGCCGTCGGCACCACGACCGACAGCGGCGACACGCAGCCAAACTCCGGCACCTCGCGCCCGCCCGCGCCGGTGGCCGTCACCAGCTTGGCCACCGCCGACCCGTAGGTCAATTGGTGGTCCACCGACAGCGACATCCGCTGCCGCGTCTTGCCGATCCGCCGCAGGTGGAAGTCGAACGCGACCTCTGCCGCTTCGGCGTGTCTCACCGCCAGCTCGTCAAGTCCGATGAACTGCGCCAGGCGCGGGGACTGCCACAGGGTCGTCACAACCGCCTGCTTCAACTCCCGTATCAGATCGTCAATCACCGGATCAACCAGGTTGGGCGCGCCGTCATAGAGCGGCTTGGCCGTGTTCTCGCGCTTGTAGCGCTCCTTCTCGTTCTTCTTGCACCGGTCAAACCATTCCCCGCGGTCCTTCATATCCTGCGCAACCAAGTCCCGCAGCGCCGTCAGGCGCGTCGGCGACGCAAAAGCAACCTCGTCCGCATCCACGTTTACCTGATCGTCTCTCATATCGACCTCCCCGTTACCGCGCGGCGCGTTATCGCGCCGTCTCACCTTCACTCCTCCCACACCGACCCGGCGTACTCCTCGCGCGCGCGCCGCCTCCGCGTCGGCGACACGATGTCGGCGCCGTCATCCTCTTTCTCGGTCAGCTTCTTGAAATCGTACAGGTCGTAAAAGACCATCGCCACCGCGTCAGAGCGGTTGGGCGACCGGGGCAGCTTCTTCTTCGCGACCAGTTGCAGCGGACTCGAGTCCACCTCGTAGCGGCAAAAGGCGAGTTCTTCGCGCAGCGTGTCGTCCTGCGGCAGCACCGCCTGACCGAGCCGCAGCAGGTCGGCCAGTTTGAAATACGCCTCGGCGCGGGCGTTGCGGTACATGGACGGATTGTTCGGCTTTCCGGCGAAGTCGAACCGCCGCAGATAAAACCCCTCCCGCTCGAACTGGTTGATCACGATCTTGCCCAGCCCGCCGTCGTCCGCAAAACAGTCCTCGGGCGCGATCGCCAGGCGCTTGAGCCGCAGACACACGATCTCGACCAGCCGGTGGTCGTCCTTCTCGAACCCCGCCCACTCGATCCAGGCGCGGTTGCCGTCGCACACCGCCAGCACCTGTTCGTCGCCCCCCGCCGAAATGTCCAGCGCGGCCCGGCGATAGCGGCCCGCCCCGACCGTCTCGACCTTGCCGTTCATCGCGTCATCCACCCGGCCCATGTCAAAAACCTGCCCCGCGCCCTCGGGCATGAACTCCCCGTAGATCATCGACTGCACCAGCTCCGGCCGCAGACTCGTGATCTGCTCCTCCAGCTCGGCCCGCTTCTCCGGCGAGTCCCACAGGTGCGGACAGTCCGATGCCGCGACCTTAAACCCCTGCCAGCGCCCTGCATCGCGGTGAAAGCAGTCATAGAACGGCCCATAGCTCGGGCCGGGCGATGACAGGTTGATCCAGCGGGTCGCGTGGCAGCGCTCGAACGCCTCGTAGATCTCGATCGGCGGCGTCTTCGCCTCGTCAATCATCAGCAGCAGACTGCTCTTCGCCGCGTTCGCCGCCATCCCCGACCACTCCGCATCGGCCAGGCCAAACCCGGCCAGCGGATTGTTGTGGCCCGCGATGTCGCCCGGCATGCGCGGCGGCTCATGCCACCCCTCCGCCTTGCCGGGGTTGTCCGTCGAAAACGAAACCAGGCGGCTGCCGGTCCGATGATGCCGGCCCCATCCGTCGCCAAACTCCCACCCGTCGCCCAGGCGGCCCGCCCAGTTCTGCAGGTGGGGGTAGAGCTGATCCTTGATCTGCCGGTACGACCCCGACGTCGTGATCGTCAGCGAGCCGACAAACGCCTCCATGTGCCAGAGCACCAGCGAGGTGACCAGCGTAGAGGTCTTGCCAGATTCGTTGCAGGTGCGAACCGCCACACGCGCCCCCCGCCGGGTCATCGCGCGCAGCACCCGCTCCTGCCACCCATACAGGCCGATGCCGAGGCGCAGACGCGCATACGCATCCGCATTCGCCATCTGTTCAAGTACCGCCAGATCCAGCATATCAATCCAAACTCCTGCGACGTTTCGAGATCCCATCGGGGAAATACCGCGTAAAGCGGTTCACGGCGACCCGCACCGTCTCACGGCTCACCCCGGCCACCTCCGCGATGTCCGTCACCGCCCCCTTAGGCAGACGGCCCTCATAATGGCTCATGAGCGCCAGAATTACCCGGCGCTCGCCATCCGGCGCGCACGCGCACCACTGCGTAAAGCGCAGCAGCGCCGTCCGCTGATCCTTACCGGCCGCCGCCGACCACCCCAGCAGACCCCGCACCCGTCCATCCTCCGCCGGATCCGGTTCATCAAAAAACCGATCCACCCCGGCAAACGGCGGTTCCGGCCTCACATCCGCGACAGCCTCCAAAGGAGAATTGCAGCACATGCGCGTACCGTATCACAAACGCTGTAAGACGAGCAAGCATAAAATGACACAAACCATTTTTCCCCCGCCCGCCCTCATGCCATTACTGCGCCGCGCATTCTTGCGCGCCGTCCCCCTTTCAACTTTCAGTTTTCTCTTTTTACCCTCCCCCGTGCGGCCACTACGTGGCCGCACGAAGTTTCTCCTTGTGCAGCCTGTTTGGATGTGTTTCACTCTCAATTGGAGCTGGAGCTGTATACTGATCCGGGACAGGTGCCCAATCAGAAACACAATGCGAAGCCGGTCTTGACGCATAGCGCGGAGGCATAGCAAACCTCGTATGCGTCAAAACCTCGACGTAAACGGTTAGAAAGCAACGGATGTATTGTCGTATATCGGGTTTTGCGGGTGCTAATTCCCCCGCTATGTTTGTCGGATAATACGATGTTCTGCAAGGAAAGAGATGATTGATCCAAGACAGATCAAGAGCGTCATCTTCGATTTCGACGGCACGTTGTCTTCGGGACGATACTTCTCGCCATTGGGGCCGGAGGCGCTCGATGCAATTGGCCAGCTCGTATTCGGCGGGAAGTCAGCCCAGTGGGCAGACCCGTGGATGAGAGGCGACATCTCCTGTCGAGACATCGCGTCATACCTGAGCCACCAACTTCCGGAGACTGAAGACAGGATTCTGTCGGCCTTGCACGACGGGTGTTCAAACATGCCGATCAACGCTGCCGTCCTCGATTTCGCGTCGCTGTCTCGACAATCTGGGCGGAAGACGGCACTGGTCACTGCAAATATGGATGTCTTTACCGAGATTGTCGTTCCTGCACATGGTCTGGATGCGGTCTTCGACCTCGTGCTAAACACCGCCGACCATGGGACGCTCGACAAGAGCACCCTCTGGCGCAAGGCACTTGTCTCCTTTGGTCCCGAACACTCCTTCTCGTCAGCCTTGCTGATTGACGATAGTCCGAGGATGACTGCATTGTTTGAGTCGCTGGGGGGTGTGGCGTACCGCTACCAAGGAAACGAAGGCTTTCAGGACTGGATGGAAACCAGCGGATGGCAGACAGAAATGCAGAACCACGGCGTGCATGGTAGGCTCGCAAGCTCGCCACCATGACGCCGGTCGTTACCGCGTCCGGGCGTTATCGCCCGGCTCCACCACAAGCGCCCACGTCCAGATCCAGACCGTCCGTCCCCTCCCGCCTCCCCCGGCTCCACCAGTACCCCGCCCCGTGCGCCGTCCCCTTTCAGCTTTCCGTTTTCCGCTTTCAGCTTTTCCCTTTTCAGCATTTCAGCATTTCAGCTTTTCAGCTTTTCTCTCCCGCCCCCTCCCTCCCCCCTAGTTTGATCGCATAGAGAACTGCTATCTTAGACTGGGATTCAGGTCAAAAAGACACTAGATATTAATCTATTTCTATTTTCTATATTAGGTATATAAGGCGTTGGTAAAAATCCTTTACCAGTTTGGTAAAAATCCTTTACTAGTCTGGTAAAAATAATTTACCAATAAAACAGGGGTAGTTTTCGACAGTCCGAAGCCCCCAAAATAAGACCGCGAAAACGATGTTAGTCCGCTGACCAGAGATACACCGCTTCGCTACCGAAATCCAGCCCCGAAAAAAGCTCCGCTACCGAAAACCAGACCCAAAAAACCGCTCAGCTACCGAAAACCAGACCGAAATGAAGCTCCGCCGCCGAAATTCCAACCGAAAAAGCCGCTCCGCTACCGAAAACCGACCGCCGACCCACAAATGACGACCGCCGACCCACGAATGCCGGCCCGCCGACCCAAAATGCCGACCACCGACCCACCCTGTAACGTCGTCCCGCCGCAAATTCGCCGCAAAATGTAACGCCGCGGCCGCCAAATTTAACGTCGCCGCCTCCGCCGCTATGGATAACGACCCCGCCGCCGTCGCCATGGATAACGCCCCCGCCGCACCCAATTATAACGTTTCCGCCGCCGCTCTGGATAACGCCCCCGCCGCCGCCCATTGTAACACCTGTCTCGCCGCCGCCGCCCTGGATAACAACGTCGCCGCCTCCGCGCATTGCAACGCCTGTCCCGCCGCTCATTGTAACGCCAGTCCCGATCCTTCTGGTAATAATCGAACGCCAACACCCGGCCAACGCCGCTCGCGGCCGCCGACGCCCGCAGGATAGCGGGCGGAGAGACGGCGGCCGCTCGCTCGCAGCGGTGCGCGACGCCCGCAGATAGCGGGCGGAGAACGCGCACCTTCTTCCCGCTACGCGGGAGAGAGCGGCCCGGGTGCTCCCCACAAGGTTTGCCAAAATAGTTCTGTTACTGCCCCTTCCACCGTTGCCTCGGCGCCGCCCCGCCGGCCTGCACCCCCCCACAGGGGAGGGCTAGCCGCCAGCAGGCTCTGTGGGGGGGGTGCAGTCCACGCGCGCAGATAGCGCGCCGAGACGGCGGGTGTCCCCCGGCGCCTCGCCGCAAGCCGACCCTGCTCCCTTGCGGCGCCGCGCCCGCAGATAGCGGGCGAGAGAGCGGCGCCGCAGCGGTCGCCCCGGCGCCAGGCTACGCCTGTCAAGCGCCGGGCACGCGCGAGGCGGGTCGTTCGCAGCCTCGCGGATACGCGAGTCTACTTCACTCCGGACGGAGCCAGCCGGGTGATCTCGCCTGGATACAGGCGAGCTTCCCGGCGTCTCCGTCCGGCCCCGCTCCGCGCGGGTCGCCTTCGCGCCAAGGCGCTCCGTCGAGTTACCCTCACTTCGGTCCGGCGGCAGCCGGCGGCATCGGCTACGCCGAACGGTCGCCACGGCGACCTTGCCGCCGCGGTGCCGCCAGCCCTCGTTCGGGGAGGCGGCTTCGCCGCACCCTGCGGGGCATGGCAGCGGGCGGCACGCGCCGCCCGCCCATCAGCGCCTCCATGATCCGGCACAAAAACCGCCCGGCGGTTTGGTTTCCCCCGCTGCCCCTCCCCCCCAGACCCCCCCACCCGGCGACCCCCTTCCAAGAGGCCGGGTTCATACCGGGGGGGAGGGGCGCGGAAAATCGCCTTATTGGCGCGGATACGCGCCGGCGATTTTCTGGGGGGAAACCAAACGCCTCGGCCCCGAATACGGGCGCCGGGCGGTTTTTTTTGTGCCAGGATCATGGAGACTTAGTGCGGCGCTTCGCGCCTTAGTCCGGGCGCGGGCGTCGGGGCTGCGGACATGAGGGCACGGGCGCAAAGCGCCCTCGGGGCGGTTCGTTCCTCACACGCCCCGACCCTCACGTCCGCCACCCCGACACTCCGCGCCCTCTCTCCCGCTCCCCGCTTCGCGCGGCTTGGGGAGGCGGCTACGCCGCACCCTGCGGGGCCGTGGCCGCTTCGCGTCATCCCGCATTGCGCGGGACCCGCCGCGCTGCGCGCGTCGGTCCCGCGCCGCAAACCGGAACCCCACCTCGCGCGCGCCAGGGAGGGGGCAGCGTAGCGGGGGTGGGCTTGCGCACCGCGCGCACCACGCGCGTCCCGCCTCGCGCTCCACGCGCCGCACGCGCACCGCCTCGCGCGCGGCGCTCGCCGCGAAATCCAGGGAGGGGGCACGGGGGAGGGGTTGCGCGCGGGCCGCCCGGCTTCGCGCTCCGCGCGGCCGCTCGCCGCCCGCGTGCCGCCCCGCGCATTCACCAATTCCGCAATCCGGATCCCCATCGCCGATCCGCATACCGGAACCCCACCTCGCGCCCGCCCGCGCGCCGGGGAGGGGGCAGCGTAGCGGGGGTGGGCTGACGCCTGGGCGCGCCGCGCCCCGCGCCGCGCGCGGACCGCCCGGTTCCGCGCTACGCGCGGCCGTCCGCCGCACGCTCCGCGCCGCGAAATCCGGGGAGGGGGCAGCGTAGCGGGGGTGGACTTGCGCGTGCCCCGCGCGGGCCGCCCGGTTCCGTGTGGACGCCGGGCGGAAGCTGGTTGAGAACCGCCGGAATATAACTGGATGGTCCGGGGAGGCCCGAACCATCCGGTCGGGTTCAGGCGTTTAACTGCTCCTTCATGCGATAGCTTGGGCCCTCGA
>Ga0268276_1003434_pt1 | contig 12292 bp, 11 predicted proteins | sample saktaG_4_FD_190145 | JGI IMG/M metagenome (GOLD analysis project Ga0268276, IMG submission 190145) | Saline water microbial communities from Sakinaw Lake, British Columbia, Canada - sak_2010_1_5_45m | ecosystem: Environmental > Aquatic > Non-marine Saline and Alkaline > Saline ...
TCAAGAGCGCAAAGGGGGAGGCCACAACGGAGATAGAACATCTTGAGGTGGATTGGTAGGGGAGGGGTGCATGGACGAGAAGAAAAAGTCCTCTGGTGCGGCAGGGCCCGGGTCATACGACGCGTCTGACAAACCGTTCGATTTTGCCCTGGAGGGGGGGGAAACGGCCCTTGTCTGTGAGTCTGATCGCGCGGTCCGGGAAAATCTCGGTACTGTTCTGGAAAATATGGGGTATTACGTTACGAAATCCGCCGCCGCCCCCGATGCCCTGAAGAGTATGAGGTTTCATCTGTATGACCTGATCGTGGTGGGCGAGAGCTTCGATGAAAAAGGCTCGGATGAGGGCGGTGTCCTGGACTATATCCGGCACCTGCCCATGGGTATCCGGAGGAATATCTTCGTGACGGTGCTCAGTGCAACCGTTCGCACGATGGACAAGATGGCCGCCTTTGGAAAGAGCGTCAACCTTATTGTCAACCGGGAGAATATCGGCGAAGCGGACGGTATCATAAAGCGGGGCATTGCCGACAACGAGGCCTTTTACGGAACCTTCAGAGAGGCCCTGAAGAGGGCGGGACGCCTGTAGCCCCCGCTCCCTGAGAAGCTCATTTCCGGGAAGACGCCAGGTATCCTTTTGCCAGAGAGGTGTTTACATGGACGACACCTCTGTTCATATCTTTCATCGGGTAGTCTTCCGTGATTTCGGGGAGCCTGTCCGCGTCCTCCTGAGTCTTTATGATCGAACCGGCCGGTATGGCGCGACGAGGCGGCACGGTAACCCCCATAAGGATGCAGCCGGGTTCTATGACACACCCCGCCCCCACCTGAGATTTAAACACCAGGGTCTTCATCCCGACAAAGGTATCGTCATGCACAACGGCCGGGCCGTGTATCTGGACCTGATGGGCGAGTGAGACCCTCCTCCCCACATAGACGGCATACCGCTTTCCATTGACCGTGCGCAGGTTTTCTTCGACCGGTGTCCCGTTCATCTCCGTTTCAAGCGCGTGTATGACGACCCCGTCCTGGATATTCGAATCATCACCGATGAACAGGGGCTGCCCTTCGTCTCCGCGAATGGACGCCATCGGCGATACCAGTATGTTCTTTCCGAGGATGACCCCCCCTGTGACCGAGGCCAGAGGATGGACATAGGTTGAAGGATCGATCTGCGGTTGTGACACTTTGGCGTTGAAATCCGTCAGTACATTTTCCCCCGTCATCGTTTCATCTCCCTATTCCGTATGTTTCTTTCCTTTTTTAGGTTCTTCTCCAATTTAGTTGGAGAAAAGGGTTCAGTCCCGACTCGTCGGGACAGGGGCCAAGGATTCCAGGGTTTGTTCTTTAGAGACTTTATCGGCGCCTTGAACCCTTGGACCCTTCTGTTAACTACAACTAATCGGGAGATGCCCCCTTTTTTAAGAGTTCCTTCCATATCTTTTCAACGGCCGCCTCGGTCTCTTCCAAGGCGCCTTCGTTGTGTATGACGAAGTCGGCAAAGGGGATCTTCTCGGCCAGGGGCATCTGGGACCGGAGGCGATCCCGGGCCTCTTCCTCTGTGTAGCCGTTTCTCTTCATGATCCGTTCTATCTGCACGCCGGGCGGGGCATACACGAGGATCACGATATCCATCTTTTCGTGCCCGCCGACCTCTATCAGAAGCGGGACATCCGATATGACGATGGCCTGCCCGTCCCCGCGGCCGATATCGTCGATCCTGCGCCTCCATTCATCAAAAACGGCGGGATGCACAATACGGTTCAAGGCTTCCCGTTTCACACTGTCACGGAACACAATCCTGCCGAGCGCCTCCCGGTCTATTCGGCCCTCTGTGTCCAGGATTCCCCTTCCGAAATATTCGACAATCCCCTGCCAGGCCGAGCCGCCCGGCTGCTCCACCTGATGCGCGAGGAGATCGAGGTCGATGATATGCGCGCCCCTCTTCCGGAACAGTCCCGTGACAGTCGATTTCCCGCTCCCGATTCCGCCTGTCAGTCCGATGTGTATCATGGGAAGTTTCTAGCACAGGGCAGCCCTTCCATCAAACAGAAATTGAAGGCTTGACAATATCGGAGGGAATAATTAAGTATACAGATACTGGAGGGGAAGATGACGGTAAAAAAATTGTTGAAGCATGCCGAACGGTTTGAGGTAGACACGTACAAGCCCCGGGATTTCAGAGAGAGGCACGTCTCCTTCACGGGGGCCCCTGAGAAGCATCCCTATGCGGTCGACAAGATCATCCTTATCCAGGACCCGTTCAGTACGAATATATCATACTATGAATTTGCCGCCGCCGATGTCGCCGGGGTGGAGGAGCTGCCGAATCTGGTCACCGCGGAAGGGACGTCCGTCAAGATGTGCCGTGTCTGGGTAAGAAAGGGGAGCATCGGGGTACGCTCCACACCCTTTGTCGTCGAGGATACCATGTCGGGCGGTCAGCGATGAGCGCTGCCCGAAACCCGGACCTCCCGTGCTCCGCTATTCACCGTACTGCTCCGATATCCAGGAGCGGTACTCGTTATTCTTGACGCGCCTCACCCATTCGCTGTTCTCCAGGTACCAGGATATCGTCTTTCTGATCCCCGATTCGAATGATTCCGACGGCATCCAGCCTAGTCCTTCGCGCAGCTTCGTAAAATCGATGGCGTACCGCCGGTCATGACCGGGCCTGTCCTTGACAAAGGTGATAAGATCCCTCCGGGGGGCGCCCGTGCCGAGGCTCTCCCTCTCATCAAGCATATCGCAGATCATCTCCACGATGACGATGTTCTCCATCTCCATATTGCCGCCGATGTTGTATGTCTCACCCCTCCTGCCCGACCGCATGATGGTCCAGATGGCGTCGCAGTGGTCTTCCACATAGAGCCAGTCCCTGACATTCCTGCCGTCGCCGTAGACGGGGAGCTTCTCTCCCTCTTTCGCGTTCAGTACGATCAGGGGGATCAGTTTCTCGGGAAACTGGTAGGGGCCGTAGTTGTTTGAGCAGTTGGAAACGGTGATCGGAAGCCCGTAGGTCGCTCCGTAGGCTCGCACCAGGTGATCCGACGAGGCCTTTGACGCGGAGTAGGGGCTGTTGGGGCTGTAGGGAGTGGTCTCTGTGAACAAGCCCTGTGCGCCGAGGCTCCCGTAAACCTCGTCCGTGCTGATGTGGTGAAAGAGGGTAAATCCTCCCGCGTGGGCGCGGGCCGCCTCCAGCAGGTTGAAGGTGCCGACGATATTCGTGTAGATGAAGGCCCCGGGGTCCTTTATCGACCGGTCCACGTGCGATTCGGCGGCGAAGTGGCATACCGCATCTATCCCGTGGCGGGAGAATATCTCCTCCATACGTCCACTATCACAGATGTCTGCCCTTTCGAGCACGTACCTGCCCGGGTAGTCGTTCTCTATCCCCTTGAGATTGTCCGGATTCCCGGCATAGGTGAGCGTGTCCACGTTGATGATCCTCCCCGTGAAATCAGCCCGCTCCAGAAGGTACCGTACAAAATTGCTCCCTATGAAACCGCACCCGCCCGTGACCATCAGGTTTCGTATATCCATCCGTTCCACCACCCGATCTCTCATTTTTCCGGTATGACTACCTCAATTACAAGTTGACTGTCAATCAAAATGCCGGGACCTCGTGGCGGATCCTTCCGGGATGAATAATTATTTTCCCCCTCTTTATGGATTTACTTATTGCCAATCCTGGTGTAGCATGTCCGTAATGTCCATCCGGAACCGAATCTTCTGAAAATGAAAACCAGGGAATTGTAACGCTGAGGTGACGATGATGAGAAAAAGCAGGTGGGTTGCCATTGTTTTTGCCGGAGTGATTCTGGCACTCGTTCTTGTCTTCTTCCTGTACAGAGACACATTTCTCCCCGGCGAAAAGACGGCGCTGAAGGAGAAACCCGGGCTTGTTTCAGAGGAACCCCAAAGCCGCGGTGAGGGCGTCAGAAAAAAGATAGAGCCCCTCCCCCCGAAGGAAGAGACCCCCCGGCTGTCCGATGCCGGAAAGGCCGACCATGATATCGTGCAGGAACGGGTTGAGAAGCTTTTCGAGTACCTCGACAGACAGGAGTATATACAGGCCTACAATCTCAAGGAGGGATCCTACCGGCACTTTTTGGGCATTGCCTCGAAGCTCTCTTCGCGCCTCCCCGTCGCGTCGGGCGAAACGAATGATCTCTCCCTCCTGAGGAGCAATATGGCACACCTTTTCAGGGTTATGGGAAAGGAGGATATATCGCTGACACTGGATATCCTCTCTCACGAGGAAAAGGAGATTGAGCACGCCATGGAGGTCCTCTACGAATGGGGTGTGCTGGAGGCGGAGCGGAAGGGCGGCGCGATCGGGGCCGATATGGGCGGCCTTTACGAGTATGCCGTTTTTTTCCTGAATACCGTGGGGGGGAAGGCGTACCTGCTCCGGAGGGATTCCGAGGTCCGGATACTGCTCACCTACTACTCGATTCTGATACTTGACAGGGCAGATACGCAGCAGATGAACCGCCATGGCGTGGATATCCTGCCCCACGTGAATAGTCTGATAGACGATATCAACCGGTATAACGGCCTGGATCACAAAGACAAATATCTCGCAAGGTTGAACGCTATCAGGGGAAAAACCAAACGAAATTCCCCCCAGCGGAGCGACACCACCCTGAAGCTGCGGGTGGTCGAATAGCAGGGCCGCTACGAGAGGATTCCCTTGTGTCTCCTGTACCAGAGGTTCGGAAACATCCGGTACAGCAGCTTTGAAAAGGGATCGATATATTCATTGTCCCGTTTGTCGAACTGGCACGCCTGTATGACATGCTCCCGTATTTCATCTTTGCTGGTCGCTTCATGAAATATCTTGTGGGCGCAGTGAAACAGCGGGCTGTACATATTTTTCTTTTCCAGATACCGGTGGACGTTCTTTATCGTGTTCGGTCCCTCCGGAGTCCCGTCTATCTTTTTCCGGGATCTGATATCTGTTTCTATGGGGTTGCCGTCAAACAGTTCATAGAAATACCTGCCGTACCGGTAGTTCTTGCTGGCTTCGGATGAAAGGGTGACGTACATGTCCCCGACACCCGCCTGGCTGTGAAATGCCTGAAAACTTCCCCCCAGCAGTTTTGACAGGGACCGTACCTCGACGCCGGATCTCGCGAATATGGTTCCGGGCAGGGAATTCCCCAGGTTTAGGTGGTCAGACATCCCCTTTATATTCGCGACGATATTCTTCAGGGCGCCGCATGCCTCGATCCCCACCGTATCAAAATTGTAATAGGAGGTCAGCTCTCTGCGGTTCAGCTTGAGGAAATTGAGGATAAAGGCCTTTGTCACCTGTTTCTCCCCCGCCGCCGTCACACAGACCGGTTTGCCCGCGGCGATATCTACGTCGAAGAACGGACCTCCGATACAGACAATATCAAATTTGTGCTTGAGACCGAAAAGGTGGTTCTTTATCATCTGAGACGGGGTTATCAGCTCGCTGGTCTTTTCATCCGAGGACAGGCCCTTTATTGGGGATACGAGGCATGTTTTCCCGCTCTTCTTCGCGATCAGGGGCTTGATATGGCTCAGCAGTTCCCTGAGCCTGTTCATGGTTATCGAAAGGATGATAACGTCATTCTCCTCGACGACCTTTTCCAGGTCATTGGTTGCGATGACCCCCGCCAGCCGGGGGACCTTTTCCATGCCCCCCATCATCTGCGCAAGATCATCCGTCAGGTGCAGGGGATTGAGATGGGTCCTGTTGATCTCCGCGCAGATATCGGCATTGTGATAGTAGATGGTTACCTCCTTCCCGTCGCGCCTGAACTTATAGGCAAAGGAGGTTCCGAGTCTCCCGGGTCCGATGATTGCCACTCTGGATGGGTCCATGCTGTCTGTCTCCTCAAAAACCTTGGTTCATCAGATGTGCGTTCCACGGGGCCGCAGGCCGAAGTGAATCGTGCCCGAATCCATCCCGTTAGCAGGGAGGATCGGAACTTCTTGTCATTTCCACGGCAAAGGCACCTGCTTTCATCTTGAGCGCCGAAGGATAGTAGGATAATGACGTTTTGTCAACAACCGAAACGAACCGGTGTCTGTTGCCGGGACCAAAAGAGGGTTTCCGAACTTCGCTATTGACAATCCGGGGATCAGGAAGTACAAATACAAATAATGCGTTAGGAGATGTTTCCGAGTGATTACCTTTACAGGCGTCAATAAGTGGTTCGGAAAACTCCATGTCCTCAACGAGATCAATTTCCACGTAGCCCCGGGAGAAGTGGTGGTCGTCTGCGGCCCGAGCGGGTCGGGGAAGAGCACCCTCATCAGATGTATCAACAAGCTGGAACCCATACAGAGCGGTGAGATCATTGCCGACGGCATCCCCATCCATGACCGCCGGGTCAACCTTACCCATCTCAGGGCGGAGATAGGGTTCGTGTTTCAGCAGTTCAACCTCTATCCCCACATGACCGCTCTCCAGAATATCACCCTTGCCCCCACCCATGTCAGGAAAACCGATCCGAAAGAGGCCGAGAAGCAGGGACTCCGGCTGCTGGAGAAGGTGGGCATCGGCGAGAAGGCCCACGCATATCCCTCGCAACTCTCCGGGGGACAGCAGCAGCGTGTGGCCATCGCGCGCGGACTTGCCATGCAGCCCAAGATCATGCTCTTTGATGAGCCCACGTCGGCCCTCGACCCGGAGATGATAAACGAGGTCCTGGACGTCATGCGCGACCTGGCGCGCGAGGGGATGACCATGATCGTGGTGACCCATGAGATGGGATTCGCCCGCGAGGTTGCCGACCGGGTAGCCTTTATGGATGAGGGGCAAATCATCGAGGAGGCAACGCCGGAGGATTTCTTTTATCGTCCCCGAAGTGAACGTACGAAACTTTTTTTGAGCAAGATATTAACGCATTAGAGTATGTCCCTGCGCCGGTAGGATCGGTATCGGGGTGTGGCCTTGTATTTACTTTAAAAAGAGGAGGTTGTCCGATGCAAAAGAGCGTATGGAGATCAGTATTGGTATTGGCTGTGGCACTTCTGCTTGTGCCCTGTATCTGCTTCGCAGGCCCTACCTATAAGAAGGTTAAGGAAACGGGTGTTGTCAGGGCGGGGCTGATGTACAACAGTATCCCCGCTGCGTATTTTAACGACAAGAACGAATGGGTCGGATTCGACGTGGATATCGCGTCGGAGGTGATAAATCGTATCGGCCAGTCCATGGGGAAGAAACTCGCCATGGAGAAGATCAAATTGAACAACAAGACGCGTATCTCCTTTCTGACATCGGGGAGGATCGATATGAGTACCGCGAATATGACCCACAAGCGCGAAAGGGACAAGACGATCGATTTTTCCATCACCTATTTCTTTGATGGCGAGAAGATCCTGGCCAAGAAGGACAAGTACAAAGATCACAAGGATTTTGTGGGCAAAAAGATAGCCTCCATGCAGGGTACCACCAGCGAGAAGAACGCCATCAATCTCCTAAAATCGCTGGGCGACACGGACCCCAAGGTCATCAGCTTCCAGGATGAACCATCCTGCTTCCTGGCGCTTCAGCAGGACAAGGTTGCCGGCTGGGCGACCGACAGCACGATCCTCATCGGGTACGCCGCGAAGGAGCCGGGCACGTATGAACTGGTCGGCGACTTCTTCAGCGATGAGCCCTACGGTATCGGGCTTCCCCAGAACGACAGCGACTGGCGTGACGCCGTCAACTTCGCGATCCAGGATATGTGGAAGGATGGGACCTATATGAAGATATATAACAAGTGGTACGGTCTCGATACGCCCTATTACTTCCCGATGACCGAAAAGATCGAGATGTGGCCCTAACGAGTTCAGTATTCTTGAGTGACAGGGACTGCGGCCCGGAAAACACCCCGGCCGCAGTTTTTGTGCGGTGACCTCCGAGAGAGCGGATGTAACGATGATCGAATTATGGAAACGCCCGGTTCAACAATTCGTTGTGGTGGCCGGGATAGCCCTTGTCATATACCTCTTCTTTACGCATATCGACATCGGATATCAATTCCACTGGGCCGTCCTCTGGGAACTGAACCCCACCTATAAGGAGGTCTTTGGTGTCTGGCTGATACGCGGCCTGCTCCTCACGATAGAGATCACACTGATCAGTACCGCTGTCTCTCTGGTATTGGGAACGTTTTTCGGCATAGCCCGTCTTTCCACCTTCAAACCGCTCTACTGGTTCGCCACCGTATACGTGGAATTCTTCCGCAATACGCCTCTCCTGGTGCAGCTCTTCTTCTGGTACTTCGCCTTCCCCCTGGGGCTGCCGGACGCGCTGCGTGAGTTTCTGTACGACCACAACTATGAACTGATGGCCGCCACCGGGGGCCTGAGTATCTATACTGCCGCCTTCATCGCCGAGATCGTCCGCGCGGGGATACAGGCGATTCCAAAGGGACACCTGGAGGCCGCGGCGTCATCCGGACTCAGCAGGATTCAGGCGCTGCGTTTCGTCATCCTGCCCCAGGCCTTTCGCGTCATCATGCCCCCCCTCGGAAGCGAGCTTCTGAATAACATGAAAAACTCCTCGCTTGCCATGACCATAGGCGTGGCGGACCTCTGCTGGCAGGCGCAGCAGATCGAATCCTTCACCTTCCGGGGATTCGAGGCCACCACGGCGGCGACGGTTATCTACCTCAGCCTGTCGCTTACCATCAGCATGCTCATGAACAGCGTGACCCACCACCTGGAGATCGGCAAGGAAAAGGAGCTGAGCCTCCTGGACAGGGCGCTGGGCTTTCTCGTGAGGCCGCTTTTGCTGCTGGCGGGGATGCTTGCCGAGGGCCTGCGGCGGTTCCGGGATGTCCTGAGACTGGAGAAGGGGAAGCCATTGGAGGTGGAGACCACCTATATGTCCAGCGGGGCTCAGTGGCGAGAACGGTTGCTGGGCGTCCTTTCAATAGCGGGCAGAGGCGTGGTTCTCCTCTTCCTGCTTGTCCTTCTCGCTGTAGTGGGATACGGAGTCTCCGGTTTCAACTGGGGCGTCATATTCGACAACTTTCGCGCGCTTCTGATCTGGACCTTTCCGCACGGACAGGGCGGTGAAATCTTTTACGGTCTCGGCGGACTTACCCTCAGCATTGTGCTGGCCTTTATCGCGCTTACTACCAGTTTTGCCATCGGTCTGGTGGCGGGGTTGGGGCGCCTGAGTAAAAACCCCCTGATCAGTACCCCGTGTGTGCTCTACATCGAGCTGATACGCGGGAACCCCCTCATCATGGTGATCTTCTGGGTCTATTTCTTTTCCCCCATCATCACCGGGATGCAGATGGATGTCTTCTGGAGCGCCACGATCGCGTTCACCGTATTCTCCGGGGCCTATCTGGCGGAGATTGTGCGTGCCGGCGTGAAGGCCATCCCCCCGGGACAGATGGAGGCGGCGACGGCCTCCGGCCTGAACTATTTCAAGGCGATGCGCTTCGTGATCCTCCCGCAGGCCCTCAAGATGATGATCCCCGCCATCGTGGGACAGTTCATTGCCCTCTTCAAGGATACCTCGCTGGCGTATATCATCGGGGTGTTCGAGCTGACGACCGTGGCTCAGACCGTCAACAACCGGCTCATGATCTATCCCTTCGAGATTTACACGACGATTGCCGCGCTCTACTTTATCTGCTGCTATGGTATGAGCATGGTGGCGCGCAGGCTCGAACGGAGATACACCCCTGAAGCCCGCATCGAGATCCCGACCATGGCATGAGGGGAGCGGGGTGTTCAGTCTTTGCCTGACTTATCGCAGGCGGGCGCTACCGCTGTTCCAGGATGCCCTTGCCGTCCACGAGCTCATTGATGGCCCGGTGCAGATCGGCCAGGGTGCCGTCGTTTCCGATGGAATAGTCCGCCTGCCGCCCCGCTTCTTCGACGTGGAAGAGGTCTTCTTCCGCCCTGTCCAGGGCGAGAAACTGCTCATAGCTGCGGGGGTCGCGCTCTTCGCCCCTCGCGACCATCCGCTCGTAGCGCTGCCCCGGATCGCTCATGGTAACGTGTATCAGGATAAAATCATCTTTGAAAAGATTTCTCAGGATGGTGACGTCGGCGAGCGACCGTATCCCGCTGATCCCCACGGTCTGATCTTTTTCTCTCTTGATCCGCTCGGCCAGGAGCCTGACGAAGCAGCCCTCTCCCCGCTCGCGGAACCAGCGCTCGGAGATGGCGCGCAGGTTGTCCCGTGTTGCCTCCACCCCCTCCTGGGCCGCAATCTGTCTCACCATGTCGCCGGTGGAGAAGAAAGGAACGCCGCAGGCGGCCTTGAGATACTTGAGGACCTCGTCCTTCCCTGAGCCGTTCTGGCCGACGGCGCCGATGACCTTCATCATGTATCCTCCTCGATAAACAGACCGCATAAAAAACCCCCGTCCGCGGCCTTGGGGCCGGGGACGGGGGTTATAGTGAACGGGTTACACCTCGGCGTCGCACCGCAGGCAGCGTGACGCCTCCCTGACGGCGGTTTCTATGTCATAGCCGAGTTCCACTTCGTCGAAGTTTGTCTTCCTCTGTACCGCATCCAGTTCCGGCATCGCGGCCTGGGGCTGCTCGGTCGTCTCTTCATCGATCTCAAAGGGTATATCGATCTTCTCAATCGGCGTCTCCCAGGGAGGTTCGCCGTTCCTGGCGCGAATCGCGCTGTCGATATCTTCGGCAGCCTGGTGTCCCGCCGCGATGGCGCCGACAACCGTCCATGGCCCCGTTACCGCGTCACCGCCCGCGTAGAACTTCTCGCTGGTGGTCCGGGATTTGCTCCCTTCCGCGAGGTCGAAGCACTCCCACCGGTTGACTGTTACGTCGCTCTTCGCAGGAACGAAGGAGAGATCCGGGGTCTGGCCGATGGCGGCCACGACGGCGTCGACGCCGAGGGTGAACTCGGAATCTTCAACGACGACGGGTCTTCTCCTCCCGCTGTTGTCGAAATCTCCCGCCTTCATCCTCTCGCAGGTAACGCCGGTCACCCTGCCGTTCTCCGCGACGATCTTCTTGGGGGCCACGAAGTACTCGATCTTGATCCCTTCGTGCTCCGCCGCGACAATCTCTTCCTCGGCTGCGGGCATGTCCTCGCGTGTCCTCCGGTAGAGGATCGTGACGTCCGCGCCAAGACGGACCGCGCACCGGGCGGCGTCGATGGCGGAGTTGCCTCCCCCGATGACCGCGACCCTGGCGCCGAGGGTCTTTTTGCCCTTCAGCCAGGCATCCTCATTGAGATTGAAGTCTCTCAGGAATTCGACGCCGCCGAAGACGCCGGCCGCGTCCTCTCCCTCAACCTTCATCCGCTGGCTCTTGTGCGCCCCGGGGGCCAGATAGATGTAGGCGTATTTTTTCTCCACGTCCTTGAATGATATGTCCTTGCCGACGCGGGTGTTGCACGTGATCTCCACTCCCAGAGCCCGTATGCTATCGATCTCTCCCGCGAGGATGTCCCGCGGCAGCCGGTATGAGGGAATGCCGTAACGGGTCATCCCTCCCGGTTCGGGGAGCTCCTCGAAGACGGTCACCTGGTAGCCGCGCAGGGCCAGATCCTTCGCGGCGGTGAGGCCCGAAGGCCCGGCTCCAACGACGGCGATCTTCTCTTTCCTGTCGACCGGCACTGCGTTGATCGCCGGACGGGCGGCATTGTCTGTGATAAACCGTTTGACGAATTTGATGGCAAGCGCTTCATCCAGCGTGTTGCGCCGGCACTTGAATTGACACTGGTGATCGCAGACCCTCCCGCAGATGGCGGGGAAGGGATTCGTCTTCATCATGACTCGGTAGGCGTCGTCGAATCTCCTGGCGCGGACCAGTGCCATATACTGGGGGACATCCATGCCGATCGGGCAGGCGTTCTGACAGGGCGATTTGAAGAGCGCCGAGCAGACGCCGGCCGGGCAGTGTTTGTCCCTGATGTGGGCCTCGTATTCGTTCCTGAAGTACCGGAGGGTGCTCAGGACGGGGTTGGGGGCGGTCTGGCCGAGACCGCAGAGGGCCGAGTCTTTGATCACGGCGGCCATCTCTTCCAGGCGTTCGAGGTCTCCCTCCTGGCCTCTCCCCTCACAGATATTGGTGAGGATCTCCAGCATCCTCTTCGTCCCCTCGCGACAGGGCGTGCACTTGCCGCAGGACTCATCCTGGCAGAAGTCCATGAAGAAGCGTGCCATGTCGACGGGGCACATGTCCTCGTTCATGACGATAAGGCCGCCGGACCCCATGATGGCGCCCAGCTTGGCGACGTTCTCATAGTCCACCGGGGCGTTGAGGTGCTGGATGGGGATCATGCCCCCCGAGGGGCCTCCCAGCTGCGCCGCCTTGAACTTCTTCCCCT
>Ga0268276_1003436_pt1 | contig 12288 bp, 6 predicted proteins | sample saktaG_4_FD_190145 | JGI IMG/M metagenome (GOLD analysis project Ga0268276, IMG submission 190145) | Saline water microbial communities from Sakinaw Lake, British Columbia, Canada - sak_2010_1_5_45m | ecosystem: Environmental > Aquatic > Non-marine Saline and Alkaline > Saline ...
CGATCTGCTGCACCTCGAACCGGCAATGAGTTGCGGGATTTGATGTTTACAGCATATGAACAGGATAAAAACCCCTTTGTTATTCGATATCCAAAAGACAGTTGCGTTGAGTTCGATGAAGATCGGAAACCAAGTCTGCTCAATATTGGTGAATGGGAAGAACTGAAAAAAGGGAATGATGTCGCCGTAATCTCAGTTGGTGTGATGACGAATGCTGCGGAAGAAGCCCTGAATATACTTAAAAAGGAAAATATCACGCCCAGCCTAATTCATGCTCGTTTTATCAAGCCAATTGATGAGAAAATGCTGAACCGCATCGCCAAAACACACTCCACGATTATTACGATTGAAGAGAACAGCCTGAGGGGTGGATTCGGTAGTTTTATTAATTCATTCATTGTGGATAACACTATCGGAATTCGAGTGAAATCCCTGGGTATTCCCGATCAATTTATCGAACATGGACCGAGAAACCTATTACTGAAGAACATTGGTCTTGATCCGGAAGGTATTGCTGCGGAAATCAGAAATGCCACAAAAAAGTAAATCACTTTAGCGAATAGACTATTTTTAAAATCATTCGTATTTATATGGATGATGGATTTGACAGCCATCCAGTCCATAGGGTTGGAATGTTTTAGAGCATAGGTTTAATCAATAATTATCCTTATTAGTACGTATCCTAAGAAGATAATACCTACATCTGGTTTGATCTGATTAAACTGGAAATCATTATTATCTGGATAAATGAGAGATATATCACACTGAAGCAACCTCAATACTGTTATTATATCCAACAATTTAGTTTTAAAGAAAAATAAGGGTTTTAACATGAAAAAATTTGTTTCGTTATTCATGCTCAGCATATTGCTGGTATCGAGTTCATGCATGATGAAATTGCCTGATAAGTCCGATATGCCTTCCTGGAATGTCAATCTTGAAATTCCTTTGATGAAGACCACGATTACCGCTGATGATCTGTTTGGAGATTCATTGTTTGTTGGCGTACCCTACGGTACAAGCCGTGATTCGATTTTTGCCTATGAAGATCAGGTGGAGATTGAAAAAGTTGAGGTGGGTGACCAGCTGAATATTGAAGATATTAATCAATCTTTTTCACAATCAATCGATGATATCCGTGTGAAACAAACGGTGAAGCAATTTTCTTCCCAATTGGACCCGGTCGGAGTAGATCCGATAACTCAATCAGTCAATTCTCTCCTGGGGACGATTTCACTGGACGATACGGACCCGATAGCGACGGATCCTGTATTGATGTCTGAGGTTATTGATTTTTCAGGAATTGCAGAAAACAGTCAGATGACTATACCACAATCAACAGACATCCCTGTAATTTACCGAAACATAACATTTGAAGATTTCAAGAATGCCGATTTTGCTACCGGAGTGCTGGAAATTTCAATCAATAATGCAATGATTGTAGAACTGGGTGCACCTTTAACGGTCCGCCTGCTGAATGCCGACAGCACTAAAATCGTCGGTGCTGATAATGACAGTGCCAAAGCCGTCTGGGATACGGGAATTTTAACCGGCAGTTCTGATACTAAGACAATTAATTTGACCGGTAAAATACTTCCGGAATCCATTATATTGGAAATAACAGGAGTTGTTTCCGGTTCCGGGACAACGAATGTCACTAATAATTCAACTACCTGCAATTCCAGTTTTATTGTTGATGTTCAGGCGCGAAAACTGGAAGTCATTTCCGCAGAAGCAATTGTTCAATCTCAGACAATTGATACCACCGATGTAATCTTACTGGCCGAATCAGAAGACAAAGTTCAAACAGCCAAAATACAAAATGGTACAATCGGAATTAGTATTGTCAATAATCTGCCTTTGAACTCACAATTGGAATTAACGATAACTTCAATAGATGTATCTGATGCCGCTGGTATTCAGGCATTTACGGAGATTATCAATTTGACTGCCAATCAGCCGGCAGATGAGACATATGATTTGACTAATGCCTATCTGGTAATGGATGTGAACAACCAGCAAGTGGAATACAGTTATCAGGTGATCACTGAGGATACCGGCACAGATAAGGTTCAGGTTTCTGAGGATGACGGAGTGACGGTTAACATTGCTATGTACGGAAAAACTGTTGGTGAGCAGATGACCTTTTCTGAATTCGAAGGGATAGTGACTCAGGAACCAATTGTTGATATGGGTGAGATTGATGTATCTACAGAATCTAAAATAACATCTGCAGTTATCAGTTCCGGGACGATGGTTATCAATATTCACAATACCGCTAATAGCAATGATCAGAATGTTCCTGAATTAACACTGGATATTCCCGAATTTGTCGATCAGACCTCAAATTCAATTCATGTCGTCAGAGACCTGTTTCCTGAGCCAAATACAACGACGATTTTACTGGATTTGAATGGCTATACGCTTCATCCGAATACGGTCGATGTCAGTGCTGACAGTTTCAATCAAAATATTACGTATACATCAACTGTTGTAGTACCTTCCGGAGTGATCACTGCCTATGACCTGCAGGGTGCCTATGACGTGGATATCAATGTGTCCGAATTGATCTTCTCAGAAGTCACCGGCTACTTTTCACAGGATGCGATTGTTGACAAAAATGTAATAAAATTGGATGAAGCTACAAAAATTGAGGAAGCCTATTTCAATACCGGAGAGTTGGCTCTGTCGATTACCAATCATATCGGTGCGGTTGCTGCCGTTAAATTCAGGGTTACCGAATTAGTAAATATAGCGACAAACCTGCCATTACAGCATACGATAAACCTAACTGACAATACCGACCCGATTGTTGAGATTATCCCGTTGAATGATTATAAACTTGTGATTCCCTTGACCGATTTTACCGCTGACCAGGAAATTCACTACAGATCTACAGTAAGTTTGCCTTCCGATCAGGAAATGACCCTGTTCATTGGTAATGAAATTGACGTTGATGTCAGTCTCCAGAATATATCTTTTTCATCTGTAGCCGGTTATATCGACACCGTAACCATTAATATCGATTCCGTTGAACAGTCTATCACCGCCTTGCCGGAAGAACTAAATGGAATTAATCTTAATAGCGTGGAAATTACGATCAATTTCGATTCCAACATTGATGTTCCGGTAGTCCTTGATCTTGTTATTGTCAGTTTAAACGCCAACGGTGATCGTGCCGAATCGGTCATTCGCCAGAACATTACTGAAAATCCGCTGGTAGTTATTCCGAACGCTTCCGAACTGATCAATCTCAAACCCGATAAAATTATCTCCTATGGTACAGCATCGGTCGGCGGCGAAGGGTTTGTAACAACGGCACAATTTGTTCAGGGAACAATGGACATTCTGGTACCGATGTCCTTTGAAGTTGCCGACGACGCCGCAATTGAAATTGCACCGGAATTGATGAAAGATGATATACCCGATGAGTTGGAAGAGATAGCATTATATGCCAATTTGGAGAATCAATTTGAATTTAACGGATTCATCCGGGTGCTGGGTGCAAAGGATACGCTTTACTTTCTGGCAGATAGTCCGATTGCACCGGATACAATCGCCACATTTCAGTTAATTCCGGACAGCAGTTCCCAGGAGGTAATTTTTCTCGATGAGAGTCAATTTGCGCTCTTTACGGACTCATTATACATTATGACTAAGATTGATCTGCTGAGTAACACCGACAATGCCGGGAACCCGATTCCGACCCGTCTGTTTAAAAGCGATTCGCTGACGATTCAAATATATAGTAAAATTAAAGGGTTTATTGACTTAGCCGGAAAAGATAATTAGGAGCAAAACCATGATAAGAATAAAACAGTATATAATCACAATTGCATTAATTACATCCACTGCCTTTGCGCAGTACTATATCAATCCCGTCAGCACATCACTGGCGGGCGCCTATGCCACAAAGGCCCGTGGTGCGTATATCAGCGGCTGGAACCCGGCGAACCTTGGACTGGATAATAATCCCCGCTTCTCCATGAATTTCTGTTTTTTTCCGCTGGTCCCGTTTCCGACCATTCAGATCAGTAATTCCGCGGTATCGCCGTTCATCCTGAATGAGCACTTTTTTACCGGCGCTTACCTGAATGATCAGGATAAAGAGGACTTGCTAGCCTATTTTCCCGACGATGGTCTCAGTTTTAATCCGTTGATTCAGTTTCCAATCCTGAGCCTGTCCTTCGGACGTTGGGCGCTGTCTATAGGTTCGGAGGTGACCGGCGTGGTGACTTTGCCGAAATCACTGTTTAATTTTGTATTTTTTGGAAATGAATTTGGCGAGCCGATATTCGATCTGGATAACACAAATGTTGAAATGCAGGCGGTCACCTCGATTGCATTGGCCCATGGGCGTGAAGTGACCATACCGGTATTGAGCGATGTGGTTGAAAAAACAACCGCCGGTGTTGCCGTTAAAGCATTGGTCGGTATTGGTTATACAGGTTTCAATAATGTTACCGGATCAGCGACTACATATCCCGATAAAATGGTACTGGATGGTGACATGGAAGCCGTGTATGGTCTGGGCGGCTTTGGAATAGCCTTCGATCTGGGATTGGCGACGGTTATTAATAAAAAGATGTCTGCGAATGTCTCTTTGAATAATCTGTTTGGTTTCGTAAACTGGGGCATTGTCAGTGCTGAGAAGGTTGAATATTCAATTTTTACGGAAGTTTATGCAGAGGATTTTGGAGATATGGATTCATTGCTGGAGGCAGGAGTGAAGACCGATACTACTTATTCAATTTCCGGTTTCAGTTCGAATTATCCGACCTATATGCTGGTTGGATTCGAGTACCGGGTCCTTGATGATCTAATGACCTATGCAACAATAAAGCAGTATTTCAGTGACGATCTGGCTTCTAGCTACCTGCCGAAAGTATCAGTCGCGGCCGAATATGAGGTAAGTCCCTGGTTCCCCACCCGGATCGGGTTTGCGGTCGGCGGTCTGGAAACGTTTCAGTGGGGCATCGGAGCGGGCCTCAATTTTCAGCATTATGCAATGGATATCGGATTTTCCCAGATTGGTGGTATGTTTAATCATGCCAAGGGATTTTCCATCTCTTTCGGGCAATCAATTCTCTTTTAACAGAAAGGCATTATGCAATTAATCTCATGGAATGTCAACGGAATCCGGTCGGCACACAGAAAAGGATTCATGGAATGGTTCCAAAAACAGAATCCGGATATTTTCTGTGTCCAGGAAACCAAAGCCCAAATGGACGTTTTGCCGCATGATCTCCTGAATATCCAGGGTTATCATTCGGTCTTTTCATCGGCGGAAAAAAAAGGCTACAGCGGCGTTGCGGTCTATTCGAAACGTAAACCAGTTCAGATCAGCACCGGGTTGGGTATCAGCAGGTTTGATCACGAAGGGCGGACAATTGTAGCTGATTTTGGTGAATTTGTGCTGTTCAATATCTACTTTCCCAACGGTCAGAAAAATGAAGAGCGGCTCAAGTATAAAATGGATTTCTATAATGCTTTCCTGAGTGTTGTTGATGCTTTGGATAAAGAGGGGCGCAATGTCATTGTCTGCGGTGATGTCAATACCGCCCATAAAGAAATCGATCTGGCTCATCCGAAAGAGAATGAGACGACATCGGGATTTCTGCCTATGGAACGGGAGTGGATTGACAAGTTCCTAAGTCACGGTTGGGTTGACACATTCCGAATGTTTTACCCGGAACCGGAGCACTACACCTGGTGGTCCATGCGCACCCGGGCAAGGGAACGGAACATCGGCTGGAGAATCGATTATTTTTACGTCAATGAGCGATTCCGAAAAAACGTAAAAGACGGGTTTATTCTTCCCGAAGTTGAAGGATCCGACCACTGTCCGATTGGATTAAAGATTTCTCTGTAAAGTTCTGCCGTTTTATGTATATAACTGTGTAACAATAAATTCATAAATTTTTCTCGAAATGAATATCTGAAATCGATCTGTATTTTTCATGAAATGGGTTGATTTAGAGATTAATAATCATCAATTTAGCACCGGTAAAATTGGGAAGTGAAAAATGGAATATGAGATAAAAAGTATAAGCCCTTCGTCAGTGTTTAAAATTTCCTTCATCGTGGTTCTGACTGTGTCGTGCATTTTTATTTTTCTGCTGTCGTTGATCGCCATGTCACTGTTTTCAACAATGGGAGATTCCCTCAGCAGCATGCCCCTGTTCGAAAATATGGAACCGGTCAGTTTTAATCTGGGTACGATTTTATTGTCGTCGATTTTTAACGGATTCTTTCTGACCCTGATAATCCTGTTTTTTATTATGCTGACAATCATTTTCTATAATATTTTCGTCAGTTATGTAGGCGGAGTCGTTCTGCAGATAAAACCGGCCAATGAACAGATGATCCGAAACGAGGAATCCGATGGGTAATATACGTGTACGTTTCGCACCGAGTCCGACAGGTGTCTTGCATCTCGGCGGTGCCCGTTCAGCGATTTACAACTGGCTCTTTGCCTGCGCAGAGGGTGGTAAATTTCTGCTGCGAATTGAAGATACAGACGCCCAGCGCTCAAAATCCGAATATGTGGAACAGATTTATAAGTCGCTGCGATGGCTGGGACTGGATTGGGATGATGAACCGGTTTTTCAATCCAAACGGATGGATGCCTATCAGGAATCCGTTCAGAAAATGGTGGATGACGGCAGTGCCTATTACTGTTTCTGCACACCTGAGGAACTCGAGGAGCGACGTAAAGCCTCCGGTGACTATAGTTACGACGGAAAATGCCGATCGCTCTCTAAAACGGAAATAGACGCCAATCTTAAAGCGGAAAAATCGGCAGCAGTCCGGTTTAAAATCGAACCCGGCACCACGGAGTGGAACGACCATGTTTATGGAACCATAAAAGTGAACCACAGGGAAATCGATGATTTTGTGATTCAACGGTCCAACGGGTTCCCGACCTATCAGCTGGCAGTCGTTGTGGACGATATTTTTATGCGGATCAGTCATGTCATCCGAGGGGAAGATCATATCTCCAATACTCCCAAGCAGATTTTACTTTATAAGGCATTGGGTGCAGCGATACCGGAGTTTGCGCATTTACCGTTATTGAATGGAACCGACGGGAAGCGATTGAGCAAGCGGCATGGAGCGACCGGCGTCGATGAATACAGGGATCAGGGATACCCGACGGAAGCGGTCTTCAATTACCTGGCTATCCTGGGCTGGGTTCCGAAGGATGGCAACGAGATTTTGAATCCCGATGATTTGATCAAGCGATTTAATCTTGATGATATTGCCAGGAAATCCGCCATCTTCGATTTGAAAAAGTTTGACTGGGTCAGTAATGAACATATCAAGCGGATGGATAACGAAGAAATTTACAGGCATATTCTTCCGATTCTCGTTGCTAATGACTTGGTCAGTGCGGAACCGGACAGTACCATGCGGCAATATATCCTGAAATTTATTGATTTGATGCGAAACCGCTTCAGAACCTATCAGCAGTTCGGCGAACTGGGCAGTTATTTCTTTAAGGATCCGGAAACCTACGAGGAAAAAGCGGTTCGCAAGAACTGGAAGGATCGGGAAGTAAACCGGCGAATGGAAACTTTCCTGGCCAAGCTGAAGGCCCTTGAGGATTTTACCGGTACCACCATCGAAACGATTGTGCGGGAACTGGCTGAAGAGCTGGAGATTTCCGCCGGGAACCTGATTCATCCTGTCAGACTGGCGGTAAGTGGTTTTAGTGTTGGTCCGGGAATCTTTGAGTTACTGGAAGTCTTAGGAAAAGAAACTGTTCTGCGGCGGGTCCATACGGCATTACATAAACTGCCGTTAATTGATTAATTTTCGATCTCAATTTACGGTCGACAACTTCATTTGAATAATCGTACAAAATGTAATATACTTGCCATGGAAAATTTCAACTGACAAAACCATTCTTTGTCATATTTGATTAAAATCACACTTGAATAATTATCATTAATACTTTGACAACCTTTTATCTTAAAACCATTCAAAAAAAGCATATTTTAGGATTTCGAAAATTTTGATCAGATATTGACACGATTATCTAATTAACCATTATGGAGGGGATCATGAAAAAACTACAAATTACAGTTATCTTAATTCTTTTTTGCTTCAGCTTCTTGTCATACGCTGAGTCTGTCGAGGAGTATATCCAAAAAGCAGATTCGTTATATAAGGCTGGTAATCTTGATCAGGCAGCAGAGTTGATGAATAAAGCCGTTGATTTATATCCGGATAATGCACTGGCATGTTCCTATCTGGGACTTTATCGGGGATCACAGGCAGGTGCGACAAAGAACTTCGTGGAAGCTGGAAAGTTTGTTGATATTTCCTTTAAAATGCTGGACAAAGCGGTGGCAATTGAACCGAACAATCCGGTAATCCGCTTTAATCGGGCAGTCATTTATGTAAAAGTTCCATCCTTTTTAGGGAAGACGGATACCGGTATTCAGGATTTTGAATATCTTCTGAAAATGTATGCCGCAGCACCCAACAGAAGGACTGCCGGATTGATTCCACCTACATATAATTTCCTGGCTGAGACATATCTCAAGCAGGACGAAAAAGAAAAAGCAATTGCTGCATGGCAGAAAGTAGTTGAACTTGCCCCCGGGTCACCACTGGCCGAAGGAGCACAAAAGCAGCTAGCCGGACTGACGAAAATAAAACCGGAAAAAGTATCGGTCGAAAGGCAAATATTCAATTCTGCCGATGTTGAGAAATTAAAACAGGCTGTTCAGGAAAATCCTGAGAATGCACTCCTGCATATTCGACTTGGGCAAGCCTATATCGATATCGAAAATTATAAGGAAGCGGATAATATCTTAAGACAGAGTATTAAGAAAGATTCTACAAATGTTGCTGCATATTTGTTACTCATCCAGGTGGTTGGTGAATTAGCCGATGTGGGCTATGATGAGAAGATTTATGATGATACCAACTATCGCACAAATCTTGCATTTGATATCGTTAATTTGACGGAGAAAGCCGTAAAAATCGCGCCGGATAATATGGAATTATTGCTGCGTCGTGGGGTCATTGGGATAATGATGCCATTTTTTGTTGGCAAACTCGATGATGCCATAAAGGACCTGGAAACCGTTCGTCAGAGCGACGCACCCGATGAAATAATTGCTGAAGCAATTTTCTGGCTTGGCTATGCTTATCAGAAAAAGGCGACCACACTCTGGATAGATGTTGTGAAAAACTATTCCGAAACTAAAGCCACCAGGATGGCTTTTCAAACAATGTATCCCGCCGTTCAGCATTTCGACCCGGCAAAGTATAAAAAGCCTGTTTTAGCAATTGATTTTCTGCTGGGATTTCGGGATGAATTGGAACCACAGACGGTAGTTTGGATTGAAACAGAAAATGGTGACTTTGTGAAAACCATATACGTTTCCGGATTCAGCGGCTATGCCAAAGAAAAACAGATCAATCTGCCGAAGTGGTCAAAATCATCCAGGTTTATGGATGTGGATGGAGTGACCGGAGCGAGTATTAATCTGGGACAGCATATTTACGTCTGGGATTTGAAAGATAACGACGGAATGAAAGTCCCTGCCGGTAGTTATATTGTCAGGGTGGAAGTAACCTACTGGCCAAGTATGGAATATCAACTGGTTTCGGCGCCGATTAAAATCGGCAAGAAAAGCAGTAAGATGGTTATTAAAGAGGGTGATTTGATACCCTATCTGGAAGTCAGCTACTTATCAGGAAAAAAATAGAAGGGATTCCCGAACATTGAATTCCAGAAGCGCAACTTCGATGGTGTTGTCCCAAATGTAATAATTTCGACCGTTTCTGTCATGTTGAGCGTAGTCCCTTTCTGCCGGCAAGACAGGGAAACATTTCCTTTTCCTCTAAAGAGATCCTTCGATTTCACTCAGGATGACCTGTTTTTCAAACTTTTAGGACAGCCCCTGCAACTATATGAAATATGTCATTCAAATAAAGCAAATTCATTCCAATACCACACTAAACGAAATTGCTTGACTTTTCTGATTGATTGAATTTATGTTATCGCATTACATGGGGGTAGAAGCGGTAAGTCTGAACCGCCCGGTTTTCACTTGCCGCAATTTGACAGACAGAATTTGAAAATTGCTTATTGATCGAAGATTCCCTGTTGAGAGAGGAATGATAAGCATGTCTGGAAAAATTTCTGCCGGCTCCGACGGAGCAACATTGATACGACTGAGACGTTCCGATTTCGGACACTTTCGGGAACACCTCAAATATCAAATCCCAAAACACAAATAAAACCCTCCAACAGGAGTCTCTGGTGAGACAATGTTAAAACTTCCAAATCCAAAACGGGACACTCCGGGATTTTCAGGGTTTGGGTCATTAGTTATTAGAATTTTGAATTTGTTTGATATTTGGTTTTTGAGTTTTTGTGCTTTGATTTCATTTGGTATTTGTCTTTTGAGATTTGCTCCAGAGGAGCCCCATTGGGGGAATTTAATTCCTATCCGGAACATGATGCTTCCTGTCCGGAATAAGAAATTTGCGATCTGAAACGACAAACTTCCTGCTTGAAACAGGAACACTCCTGTTTTTCACGGTTCAACGGCGTGCTTAACACAGGAATATCGCTGTCTTAACCAGGAAGTTTCCTGTTTGATTTGAGAAGTTTCCTATCCATAACAGCATCGTTCCTGTTTGAAAACGGGAAATAATGCCGCGAAAACAGGAAAGTTCTCTCCTCATGCAGGAATCATCAAGATTAAAACAAGAAAATTCCTGTTTGAAACAAGAACACTGGTATAAGGAGCAAAAATTATCCAATTTTGAAAATGAGTGGTTTTATAAGATATCAAAAACTTCCTATTTAACAGATAATTTATTAAACTCACTCATCGAAAATATCCTGAACTGTAGAAATTTATTTATATTTGTAACAAAATGACTGCTGGAGGCTTTTATGATAGACTCTTCTATTCGAGATAACCGGAACAGGGGCAACGTAGCCATTTTTCTGGAGCAAAACCTCAAAGAAAATTCAAAAGTAAATATCGTTTCAGCATATTTTACAATTTATGCTTACGAGTCACTGAAGAATTCTCTCGATGGGATAGAGAGTATGAATTTTCTCTTTGGCGAACCGAAGTTCGTCAAGGCTCTCGATCCGAACAAGACGGATAAAAAGTCATTTCAAATTGAGGATAATGGGATTGAACTATCAAACCGCCTGCATCAGAGCCGGGTCGCCAAAGAGTGTGCTGATTGGATTCAAAGAAAAGTAAATATACGGTCGATCAAACAAACCAACCTGATGCATGGTAAGCTGTACCATATTGAAAACAATGGCGTGGAAGTGGGATTGATGGGGAGTTCAAATTTCACCCAACGCGGGCTCGGCGTTGCCTCTTCCTCCAATATTGAATTGAACATGATTGTTGACAGTGACAGAGACCGGAAGGATCTGAAAAATTGGTTTATTGAAATATGGAATGATGACACCCTGGTTGAGGATGTCAAAAAAGAAGTACTGCAATATCTCGAACAACTCTATATCGATCAATCTCCTGAATTTCTCTATTTTAAAACACTCTATCATATCTTTAAGGAATTTCTCGAAGACCAGACCAAAGGCGGATTGCTTGCCGAACAACATCTGCTGACTGAAACCGAAATCTGGAAAACGCTTTTTGGATTCCAGAAAGATGCTGTTAAAGGCGCTATCAACAAAATTAATAAACATCGCGGATGTATCATCGCCGACAGCGTAGGACTCGGTAAAACCTTTGAAGCGCTGGCTATCATCAAATATTTTGAATTGCATAATGAACGGGTGCTGGTTCTCTGCCCGAAGAAATTGAAAGACAACTGGACCGTTTACCAGGCGCCTAACGTCAGTACACTTAATCCGTTTCTCAAGGACCGGTTTGGCTATTCGGTTCTTTGTCATACCGATCTGAGCAGAACCAGCGGATTCTCCGGTGATATTGATTTGTCAAACATCCAGTGGGGCGTTTTCGATCTCGTCGTCATTGACGAATCGCATAATTTTAGAAACAACATCAAGGGTAAAAGGGATGAAGACGGGAATATCATTCGTCACAGTCGTTACGAAAGATTGATGGAGGATATTCTAAAATCCGGTGTCCGCACCAAAGTGCTGATGCTTTCCGCGACGCCGGTAAACAATACGCTAAGCGATCTCCGCAATCAGATTTCCTTCATCACTGAAGAAAAAGACGATGCTTTTGCCGCGCCGGAGTCAATGGCTATTCACAGCGTCAAGGAAACGCTGAGGATCGCCCAAATGAAATTCACCGAATGGGC
>Ga0268276_1003438_pt1 | contig 12284 bp, 8 predicted proteins | sample saktaG_4_FD_190145 | JGI IMG/M metagenome (GOLD analysis project Ga0268276, IMG submission 190145) | Saline water microbial communities from Sakinaw Lake, British Columbia, Canada - sak_2010_1_5_45m | ecosystem: Environmental > Aquatic > Non-marine Saline and Alkaline > Saline ...
GGTCAATTTTTATATCTTTCAGGTCCCTGGCAGCTTTTGCATTGGAAGGCAGATGTGGAGCCGAAACCTGAAGTTCCAGATTACTGCAGTCAATCTTGTAGGTCTTGAAATAGCTTGCATTTTTATCACTTTTATATATCTTGTAATCTCTGGTCTCTTTTGGCTCCAGATATTTCCCGGTAATTTCATCAAATTCTACTATCCCAAATTTCCCTCCGGCTTCAACAGCCATGTTGCACATTGTAAATCGGCCATCCATGGAAAGCTGTCTTATTACCGGTCCGCCAAATTCCATTGACATATAAAGCGCGCCATCAACGCCAATCAATCCGATTGTATACAATATCAAATCTTTTCCGGTCACCCAGGGTTTCAATTTGCCTTCATAAATGAATTTTATTGTATCAGGAACCATAAACCATGAAGTTCCGGTTGCCATTGCCACTGCAGCATCAGTACTTCCAACCCCTGTGGTTGCAGCGCCAAGAGCTCCATACGTGCAAGTATGTGAATCAGCGCCTACTGCAAGGTCCCCGGGTACAACGAGCCCCAATTCAGGAAGAAGCGCATGTTCGATGCCCATCTTGCCAACTTCAAAATAATTTTTAATCCTGTATTCATACGCAAACTCTCTTATAAGCTTGCATTGCTGAGCAGATTTAATATCTTTATTTGGTGTAAAATGATCAGGAACAATTATTATTTTTTCAGAGTCAAAAACTTTTTTAACTCCTAATTTTTTGAATTCTTCTATTGCAAGCGGCATTGTAATGTCATTTCCTAGCACGAAATCAACTCTGGCATTTACTATTTCGCCAACATTTAAATATTGGCGGCCGCAGTGCCAGGCTATTATTTTTTGAGCTATCGTTTGTGGTTTATTTTCTACTGCCATTTTCCACTCCTACCGGACCCTTTCGTTATTTTCTTATTTTATCATGCTTGAGTTTTGCTAATCATTATCCTGTTAAGCGCATCTATATATGACTTTATGCTGGCTTCGATAATATCAGTGCTTATGCCACTGCCCATTACTTCAACATCCTGCGAGCTTACAATTATCTTAACTGCGCCAATTGCATCCTTGCCTTCAGAAACAGCTTCAATATTATAATCAATCAATTTTACTTTCATTTTTGTAGCAGCATCTATTGCTTTAAAAGAAGCATCAATGGGCCCGTCTCCATAAGAAGCGCTTTCAACCAGCTTCCCATCAATATTTATTCCCACAGTTGCGGTTGATTTAATGTTTGTGCCACTCAGTACCTGGTAGTACTTTAACTTGAAATGCTCTTTTACGTCTCTTAGCTCGTTTTCTATTATTGCCTTGAGGTCGTAATCGTTTATTTCACCCTTTTTTTCGGCCAGGTCCTTAAACCCGTCAAATGCTTTTTCAATGTCTTCTTCTTTCAACTTGAAGCCAAGTTCACTAACCCTTTTTACGAAAGCATGCCTGCCTGAATGCTTCCCGAGAACAAGCTGCGATGGTTTTGATCCTATGTCTTCCGGCTTCATAATTTCATATGTGGACCTGTTTTTAAGCATTCCATCCTGATGAATACCTGCTTCATGCAGGAACGCATTCTTTCCAACAATTGCCTTATTTGGAGCGACCGAATACCCTGTCAAATGCTTTACAAGACTGCTTGTCGCCATTATTTCCTTCAAGTTTATATCAGTATAAAGATCAAGATCCTTTTTTCTTGTGTCAATAATCATCGCTATCTCTTCAAGTGAGGCATTGCCCGCGCGCTCTCCTATTCCATTTACTGCGACTTCAATTTGTCTTGCGCCATATTGCGTGGCTAAAATAGAATTTGCAACTGCCAGCCCTAAGTCATTATGGCAGTGCACGCTTATTATGACATCCTCGATACCTTTTACATTTTTTGAAAGGTATTCTATAAGCCTGGAATATTCTTCCGGGAGTGCATAACCCACAGTATCAGGCACATTTAGTACCCTGGCTCCGCTTTCAATTGCTGTTTCATACATCCTGCAAAGGAAATCCCAATCACTCCTTGTGGCATCCATTGCTGAAAATTCAACAATGTCTGTATATTTCCTGGCCCTCTTAACAGCTTCCTTTGCAAGCTCCAGTGCTTCTTGCCGGGTTTTTTTGAACTGATACTGGAGGTGTATATCTGAAGAAGAAATAAAAGTGTGAATTACAGGATTGGAAGCATTTTTTAGAGCTTCTCCGGCAACATCTATATCTTTTGGCACTGCTCTTGCAAGAACAGCAATTGCACGATTCCTTATCTTTTTTACTATTTCCTGAACAGCATGAAAATCACTCTTTGAAGAAATTGGAAATCCTGCTTCTATAGTATCCACATTTAACTTGTCCAGCTGTTCTGCAATTTCAAGCTTTTCCCTGATATTCAAGTGAATACCTGGCGACTGCTCTCCATCTCGCAGCGTTGTGTCAAAAATGTAAATTTTCTTTGCCATTTCAAGTCTCCAAATCCTTTTAATATATTTAATTTACAGATTAACTACCTTAATATTGTCAAATCCACTTATTTTCTCGAGTTTCTTGATAATTTCAGGAACAAGCTCGTTGTCAATGTTGAGTCCCATCACTGCTTCTCCGCTAATCTTCTTCCTTCCAACATGCATACTTGCGATATTTATATCAAGCTTTCCAAAGGCTGTGCCTATTTTGCCAATCTGGCCAGGTATGTCTTCATACCTGATAAAAGCCATATATTTTGAAGGCACCATATCTATTGCAAATTTATCAATAGACACAAATCTTGGTTTATTTTTTACCCCGATAACCGTACCGGAAATCGAAAGCTCGCTGCTTTTACCCCTGCCGGTAAGATTGATTAAATTAACATAATCCTGAGACTGACCGCTTTTTACTTCTTTAAATTTTAGGCCGTTTTCTTCAGCAATAATACCGACATTGACCAGGTTTATGCCTTCCGATGAATATTTACCGAGTATTTTTACCAGGATCATATTAGTTAAAAATTTTGTATCATATTCAGCAATTTTTCCAAAATATCCAATCTCAATGCTTTCCAGATTTCCTTCAAACATACCGGCAAAAAAACTTCCCATGTTTTCGCAAAGCTCAAAAAATGGAGAAACTGCCTCAAGAAGTTCAGGTCCTATTGCCGGAACATTTACTGCAAATGTTGCCATCTTCCCATTCAATACATCAATAACCTGTTCAGCAATCATTGTGCCTGCCCTATCCTGCGCTTCTTCAGTTGACGCCCCCAGATGTGGTGTGCAAATAACCCTGTCAATGTTAAATACAGGGGAACTCTGGCATGGCTCGCTTTCGAAAACATCCAGCGCTGCACCACCGATCTGTCCATCATTTATCGCATCTGCAAGGTCCTTTTCTACAATGATGCCTCCGCGAGCCGCATTTATTATTATTGTCCCCTTTTTCATTTTGTAGAGTTCTTTTTTATTAAACATTCCCATCGTATCTTTATTCTTCGGCAGATGAATAGTTATAAAATCAGATATCTTGTAAAGAGCGACTAAGTTATCTGCTCTCTCAATTCCAAGAGAAGAAAATTTTTCATCAGCAGTAAATGGGTCAAAGGCTGTTACTTTCATACCCAGTCCAACAGCTTTTTTTGCAACCAGGTAACCAATTTTACCAAAGCCCACTATACCTAAGGTCTTACCCTCGATTTCCATGCCTTTATATTTTGATTTTTCCCATTTCCCGGCTTTTGTGGAAAAATTTGCCTCGGGGATTTTTCGTGCAAGCGCCATCATTAGTCCGATGGCATGCTCTGCAACTGAAACACTGTTGCTGCCTGGCGCATTTACAACAACTATCCCCTTTTTTGTAGCTGTGCTGACATCAACATTATCCACTCCAACTCCTGCTCTTCCAATTACTTCCAGGTTATCTGCAGCCTCAATTATTTCAGCTGTCATTTTAGTGGCACTTCTGATTATTATTGCATTGTAATCTTTGATTACTTTTTTAAGTTCGTCGGGAGAAATCCCCTTTTTTATATCTACAATGAATTCCTCGTCGAGCATTTTTTTGGCATTTTCTGAAATGCCGTCAGTAACAATTATTTTTTTCTTCATGAAATCACCATTCCATTATCTATAAATTATTGATAGAAATTATTTATATTAAAAAATTATCCATTTAAATAATTGTTTTCCATAAACACTTTTTCAACCTCAACAACCCCTGCACCCAGTTCGAACTTCCAGTCTTGTTCCTTAAGAGCAAATTCGAGAGCTGATATTGCTACCATGACATCAAAAATTCCTACATAACCGAGATGGCCAATTCTAAATATCAAACCTGTTAGCTTACCCTGACCGCCTGCAACAGTAACTCCATATTTAACACGCATTGTCTTGGTTAGAAGCTTCCCGTCAATTCCTTCCGGCACATTTATTGATGTGACAGAAACGCCCCTCTTGGCTGGATCTTTCACAAGCAGTTCAAGTCCCAGTTTCTCACATGCTCCCTGAACTGCCAGAGCCAAAATTCTATGCCGCCTATAAACATTTTCCCTGCCCTCCTCAAAGAACATGTCAAGAGCTTTATTCATAGCAACAATTATTGAAATTCCCGGTGTCCACGGGGTCTGGGGTGGAGTTTTTTCTACATATTTTTTTGCAGCAGCAAGATCAAAATAAAACTTTGGAATATTAGACTTTTCAACAGCTCCCCATGCCCGGGGACTTATGCTTATAAAAGAAATGCCGGTCGGGGCGCTAAGAGCTTTCTGTGAACCACCGCATACCATGTCAAGGCTCCATTCATCAACCTTTAGCTCTGATGCTCCAATCCCGCTGATTGCATCTACTACCATTAAAGCAGGGTAACCTTTTACTATTTTACTTATTGCTTCAATATCATTTATGACACCGGTAGATGTTTCACTATGCTGAACCATTACACCTTTTATATCAGGGTTTTCATCAAGCGACTTCTTTACATCTGCAGGATTTGCCGTTTCGCCCCATTCGTAATCAAGTGCAATAACATTAAGTCCAAATTTAGCGCTGATCTTTTTAAACCTCTCCCCAAAATTGCCAACATTTATTACTAGAACCTTGTCACCAACTGAAAAAGCGTTTGTTACTGCAGCTTCCATGGCTCCTGTTCCCGATGAAGTCAGGATTAAAACATCGTTGCTTGTCTGCATGAATTTCTTTAATTTGTCTGTAACTTCAATAAAAATTTTTGAAAATTCCGGAGATCTGTGATGCATCAATGGCTTGCCATGCTCCATTAATACCTCTTCAGAAATTGGTACGGGACCCGGGGTCATAATATAGTTCTTTCTCATTTAGACTCCTTTTCTTTATTAGGTTAGAAATTTTTTAAATAATTACTTTTTACTGCCTCTGCTGCAGGCGATCTTTCCTGTCCTGATAAGCTCAAGTATGCCATATGGTTTAAGCAGATCTTCCAGCCCTTGTATCTTGCTGCTGTTGCCTGTAATTTCAATAATCAATGATTTCTTGGCAACATCAACAATATTTGCCCTGAAAATATTAACAATCTCAAGAATCTCAGCTCTGGTATTATTATCTGCACTAACTTTTATAAGTACCAATTCTCTTTCTACGATATTGGAAGGATCCAGCTCCTGTATTTTTATAACATTTATTAGCTTATACAATTGCTTGATCACCTGCTCCATACTGTGTGTTTCCGCATTTACTACTATAGTAATTCTTGAAATTTTTTCATCTTCGGTAGGGCCGACAGCAAGACTTTCTATATTAAACCCTCTCCTGCTGAAAAGTCCTGAAATTTTAGCAAGTACGCCTGCTTTATTTTCGACAAGCACTGAAATTATATGATTTTGATTCATTAGGCTCACCTGTAATTAATTATTAATTCTAAACATTATATTTACTCGAACTCAAGCATCTGGTTTATGGGAGAACCCGTAGGAACCATTGGATAAACATTTTCTTCCCTGTCTATCCAGAAGTCTACCACTACCACATTATCAATGGATAGCGCTTTTTTAATGGTTTCTTCAACCTGCGACTTTTCTGTAACCCTGAAACCAACTCCCCCGTATGCTTCTATCAGCTTCACAAAATCAACACTATTTTGAATAGATGTATGGGAATATCTTTTATTGTAAAAGAACTCCTGCCACTGCCTGACCATGCCAAGATAGCCATTATTTAAAATCATAATTTTTACAGGAATTTTGTTGAAAACAGCAGTAGCAAATTCCTGTGAAACCATCTGGATACTGCCATCTCCTGCAATATCAATTACTGTTTTACCAGGCCTGCCGACTTTTGCCCCGATAGATGCAGGTAATCCATAGCCCATTGTACCAAGACCACCGGAAGTTAAAAAAGTCCGCGGTTGGCTAAATTTATAAAATTGTGCGGTCCACATCTGATGCTGGCCCACTTCAGTGCAAATTATTGCATCACCCTTGGTGATTTCATAAATTTTTTCAATTACATACATCGGTTTTATTCCCCTGGAGCTCTTATCATATTTCAAAGGAAAATCTTTCTTAAGATTCTTAATTGTTTTTAACCAGTCATCTCTGTCAGGAAAACTTTTTTTATCTATTAACTCCTTGTATCTTATTTTTAAATCCGCAAGTATTGTTTTTGCGTCACCAACAATAGGTATATCAGCTTTTACATTTTTTCCAATTTCGGCAGGATCTATATCGGCATGAATAATATCAGCATTTTTTGCAAATTCTGACAGTTTTCCGGTTACCCTATCGTCAAACCTGGCACCGATTGCAATGATAAGGTCCGCATCCATAAAAGCCAGGTTAGCATACTTGGTCCCATGCATTCCCGCCATTCCAAGAGAAAGGCCATCTTCATCAGGAAACCCGCCCTTTCCCATTAAGCTTGTAATTACCGGAATTTTTGCATATCTTGCAAAATCTGCAAGCTCCAAGCTCGCTTCTGATATTATTATTCCTCCGCCTGCAAAAATAACAGGTTTTTTACTATCGAAAATTCTTTTTGCTGCTTGAATTATCTGTTTCGGATTACCCTTGTAAGTAGGCTTGTAACCTTCAAGTTTTAATTCAACCTTTACATTTTCTTCAATTAAGCTTTTTGACACATCAACCGGTATGTCTATCAATACTGGTCCGGGCCTGCCTGTGGAAGCAATATAAAAAGCTTCCTTAACAACGGTAGGCAACTCCTTAACATCTTTGATCAAGTAATTATGCTTGGTAATAGGTGCAGTTATACCTGTAATATCTGCTTCCTGGAAAGAGTCTGTGCCTATTAAATTTGTTTCAGCCTGTCCGGTGATTGCAACCATGGGAATTGAATCCATATAAGCACAGGCAATACCGGTAATTAAATTTGTCGCTCCCGGACCAGATGTTGCAACGCAGACACCTGTTTTCCCCGTCGCTCTTGCATAACCATCTGCAGCATGGGATGCACCTTGTTCGTGACGAACCAGTATATGCCTTATATCACTATCAAAAATGGCATCATAAATTGGAATAACTTTACCACCGGGAAAACCAAAAATAACTTCAACACCTTCTTCTTTCAAACATTTTATTAACATCTGGGCACCATTAATTTTTCCCATTTTCTTAACCTCTTATAAGTTAGTAACAACTTTATAACATTTAAATTTTATTGATTATAACACTTATTTTATTCTAAAACAGCACCTTTTGATGCTGATGTGACAAGTTTTGCATACCTGTAAAGATAACCTTCTTTAATCTTGGATTCAGGTGGATTCCACTTCTCTTTCCTCCTGGCTAATTCTGAATCACTGACAAGAGCATTAATCTTGTTATTGTTTATATCTATCTCAATAATATCCCCTTCTTCAAGCAGTGCTATCGGACCACCGGCCTGCGCTTCAGGTGAAATATGACCTATTGAGGCGCCTTTTGTAGCTCCCGAAAATCTTCCGTCAGTAATAAGAGCAACATCCTTATCAAGCCCCATTCCAGCTAATGTTGAGGTTGGAGCAAGCATTTCCCTCATCCCCGGACCACCTTTTGGACCCTCATACCTGATGACGACTACATCGCCTTTAACTATTTTTCCATTTAAAATAGCATCCTGTGCGTCTTCTTCACTATTAAATATCTTTGCCTTGCCCCTGTGGTGCATCATTCCAGGATCAACAGCAGACTTTTTAACAACACACCCTTCGGGTGCCAGGTTTCCCCATAAAATTGTAAGTCCCCCATCACTGGTATGTGGATTGGATATCTTTCTTATCACTTCTTCGTTTAATATTTTTAAACCTGCAACATTGTCTTTAACTTTATTTCCGGTGGCAGTAATAAGCTCTCCGTCAATCATCCCGTTGGCGAAAAGCTCGCTCATAACTGCTCCAATACCTCCGGCCCAGTATAAGTCTTCCACATGGTGTGAGCCTGCCGGGCTGATTCTGCAGAGATTTGGAGTTTTTGCACTTATTTCATTTACAAGTTCCAGGGAAAAGCTTGCCTTTGCTTCCTTTGCTATTGCTGTGAGATGCAGGATAGTATTAGTCGAGCATCCTACCGCCATATCCACTGCAAGAGCATTCTTTATTGAATCCGGGTTGATAATATCTCTTGGTTTTATATTTCTTGAAACAAGATCCATGATTTTGATTCCTGCAGTTTTTGCAAGCCTCAATCTTTTTGAAAATACCGCAGGTATGGTTCCATTACCAGGAAGGGCTATGCCAATTGCTTCAGATAAACAATTCATTGAATTTGCAGTAAACATGCCTGCACAGCTTCCGCATGTCGGACATGATTCATTTTCAATTTCTTCAAGATCACCTAAGCTGTACTTTCCTGCCTTGTGCATTCCAACAGCTTCAAAACAATTGCTTAAATCTATATCTCTTCCCCTAAATTTACCTGCAAGCATCGGCCCGCCGCTTATGAGGATGGATGGGATATTTAACCTTAATGCAGCCATAATCATGCCGGGGATGATTTTATCGCAGTTTGGAACAAGTACCAGGCCATCAAAAGAATGGGCCATGCAAACGGCTTCTATGCTGTCGGCAATTAATTCTCTGCTTGCAAGAGAGTATTTCATCCCAATGTGATTCATGGCTACGCCATCACAAATACCAATTGTGGAAAACTCCTGCGCTGTTCCTCCTGACATTGTTATCCCGGTTTTTACTGCTTCAACAATACTGTCCAGATTCATGTGCCCGGGTATCAAAGTATTCGCTGAATTAACAACACCAATAATTGGCCTTGCAATTTCCTCATCAGTAAATCCAAGCGCTTTGAATAATGAGCGATGAGGCAGCCTGTTTACTCCTTTTTTGATATTATCACTTCTCAATTTTCCTCCAGACATTGTCAAATTTGTATTCCAATAAAACCTTTTATTTATTAAAACAAACCTATTTTTATTTTTTAATCTATTAGATTTATTTTATATTAATTTTTCAATAAAACCATAGCACAAAACAAACAAGCCAGTTAATTAAAGTAGAATGATTGTTTATAAACTAAAAAAATGAGAAAAGAAACCATCCTACCTAATCAAAGTGAAAGACAGACTGGTAGGACTACAAGAATAATTAAAATAATTATGGCAGATGAAATCATACTGATAACTCTGAAATTATCAGAAAAAATAGAACTAAAAATACTGCTATAAGTTGTTTCCATTTAAGTATTTTTCAATTTGCCATAAAATCTAAGGTAACCTATGTTGGAAAGCATGTTAGCATAAATATACATGTAACACAATAGATTTTTATAAAAAAATTTTATTAAAGAATTAAATCAAATTAAAGGGTCCAGGATAATTTATTATCCTGAACCCTTTTTTATACTTTTTAGTTTGCTGTTATCTCGAAATTTATAAGCACTAAAACAGTTTCATTTATACTAACTTACTTCCACAATTAGGACAAAATGTAGCACCTTCTTCAGTCGGTTTTCCGCAAGAAGGACAGAATTTAGCTTTAGACTTTGGATGCTCTTCAGGTATCTGCTGTGGGGGTGGTGGTGTATATGTTGTCGTTGTTGGAACAACAACCTGAGGTTTGTTTTTCCTTCTCACAAGAAGTACGACCAAGACTATTATAACCGCTATTACTATTATCGGAATAACTATAATCAGAACTAGCACGGTTGTGGTTATTGCAGCATCTGCTTCACCAGATAAGGTTGTTGGTGTTGTAGATGTACTTGTATCAGCAGCAACTGTGGTTGCTGTAGTTTCCGGTGCAACTGTCTCTACAGTTAGCGGAACATCACTGCCCATATTGGCCTGAGCTTTAGCAACGTATTCTCCGGCAAGAAGGTGGCCGGCACTCAAGTTCTGGACAGCTTTAAAATGAATAATCGCCTCACTGAAATGATTTTGTCTAAACATTGCAAGGCCCGTTCGCCATTCATTATCAACCTGGCCCAACTTGTTTTCAACTCCCAGCAGCAGTTTTACATCATTAGCCGGCCTCAGGTAATTGTTGTTGTCATCGGTACCCATAGTCAGTATTCCAATAACCGTACCCTCTTTTCCTAAAACAGGTCCCCCGCTATTTCCAGGTCTTGCGTCTCCCTGGATCTGGAGTACTTCGGTGCCATTATACATTACTTTTCCACTGATTGAACCCTGAGTAACTGTTGGAGTTAACGGATTATCCTGTCCAATATCAGAGGTCCATGGATAGCCGATTATTGTTACTTGATCTCCTACACTGGTCATCGATGAATCGCCAATTAATATAGATGATAAGGCCCTTCCGGTAACAGGGGCCACCCTTATTATTGCTATATCTCTTTGATTACGATCGCTCAAGCTTACAACTTCTGCCCGGGTAAATGTATTTCCGGGATTGTCTGGAACGTTGGCTACCGCAGTATTAAATTGAACCCATACTTCTCTGTCAGGTTCAGTTTTATTCTGGCCCTCTACCTTGAAAGTATCATAAATTACATTCCAATCAGCATTTGTCAGCATGTCATAATCGGCAAAAGTGTCAAATATATATGCATCAAGAATGGCCCATTTCATATTTACGTAATCAGCCACAATACTATCAACCATATGGCCCGCAGTAACTATTGTGCCAGTTTCAGGATTTACTACAAATCCTGTACCACCAAATGGTCCATAGTAATACTGTTCACTCCAGGCAGCAAGCCCAGGGTCGTATACATATGCAAAATAAACGCTGGTTATATAACAAACCGCCGGTTGAACAAGAAGCCATGCATCACCTGGTGAAAATTGGTAGTCTGTACCCGTATCTTTTTGATCTGCTGAGCTGTCTTGCGCAAAAAGCAACGAAGCAAAGCTAAGAAAGAATACCATTATAAAGACTACTAACAAAGTCTTTAATAAATTCTTCTTCATTTAATCTCCTTCCATTTTAATATTTAAAATTTGGTCTCTTTTAATTTAGCCTTTTTTAAATAACTATACTATAAATTATAGTTAATATATCGTCGTAGTCAACAAAAAAGTTTAATTTAATTATTTAATACTTCATTGTAATAATTTATATATTGTGGAACTATAATTGAACTGTCAAAAAGCTTGGCCCTTTTTCTTGCTTCATGGCCCATTTTTTTAGCCAGTTCTTCACTACAAAGTATTTTTAGCGCTCTGTTTGCAAGTGATTTTATATCGTCTGGATCACAAAGATAACCGCACTGGCCGTCAATAACTACTTCAGGAAGTCCCCCGGTATTTGTTCCAATTACAGGCACCGAACAACTTAAAGCCTCCAGTGCCGAAAGTCCAAAGCTTTCACTATTTGAGGGCAGCATGTAAAGATCGCTGGCACTCAGAACAGGAATTATATCATCATATCTGCCAAGGAAAAATACCTTGTCCTCCAGTTTCAACTTTTCAACCATAATCTTGCACCTTGCGGCTTCAGGACCTTCACCAACCAGCAGCAGTTTACTTTGGACCTCCCTGCTTATCCTGCAAAAAGCTTTTATAATATTCTGTATTTTTTTAACGGGCCTGAAATTGGAAATATGTGATATTACTTTATCACCTTTTTTTATATACTTTAAAAAATCCACATTTTCCCTGTCCAGGCTCTCCCTCTTGTATCTGGCGGTATCAACAAAATTATAAATTACTCTCATGTCTTTTTTTATTTTAAAAATTTCCTCAGTTGATTTTTTCAGGTAATTTGAAACACAAGTGATACCATTGCTGTTTTCAATGCTGAACTTTGTTATTTTATAAAAAGAACTGTGCCTTCCGACCAGGGTTATGTCTGTTCCATGAAGCGTTGTCACATACTTAATCTTATCTTCTCCTACCATTTTTTGTGCAAGATACGCTGATGCAGCATGAGGCAT
>Ga0268276_1003440_pt1 | contig 12283 bp, 10 predicted proteins | sample saktaG_4_FD_190145 | JGI IMG/M metagenome (GOLD analysis project Ga0268276, IMG submission 190145) | Saline water microbial communities from Sakinaw Lake, British Columbia, Canada - sak_2010_1_5_45m | ecosystem: Environmental > Aquatic > Non-marine Saline and Alkaline > Saline ...
TTTTCGTTGAACGCCTGGTAGCGAACTGAAATTTCCCTGCTCAGGTTCACAAGCGGTTCGAACAGTTCTTCGAATAGCTGTAATGGTGAATGTGAGCGGTTGAGGTCGGGTTTTTTCTCCATTCAGGGCAAATAATTGATAGAAATGACAAGGGATTATTGAATAATTGATCATAAATGTTATGCTATGTTAGGTTAAGGGTAAAAATAATGTGGCCAGATATATTATATGACAAAAGAGAGGGGGAAAAGGTTGGGTGGGTGGGGGGTGAAATAAATTACGAATTACGAATGAGGAAATACGAAAGATGAATGATGAACCAGGATATATGCAAAAACCTGCGATTGATCAAAGATTAATCTTGCTTGATGTCAAAAACTTTCCATCCCCACTGTTTCCGGTCCTGATTATAACCTTTAATGCACATGGCTTGAACAGTTTGGCCGTGTTTCAAATTATATTTTAAAACGGTTTTTGCAAATATTGTAGCATCGTTGATGTAACCAGAAGACCGACCTTCAGGAATTATTACTATTCCGGTTATCTTCTTAATAAATCGGTCTGCAAAATCCAGATCCGGAGTTTTCTCAACAGTTAGTACTTGATAGAGCCCTTCATTAGTTCCTCCAGAAAATCTTACCTTCAATGTATCTCCTATAGCGATCTTCTCTATAAATCTATCATATTTGAAAAATCCAAACTTTGTTTCTGAAGCAATAAAATTTAGAATTTTCTTGTCTGTATTTACAAAATCTACAATTATCATCTCATCCGGAATGTCCGAATATAGTATTTCATCTGCCTTTGGGACAAGGCTTTTATAAAAATCCTGATTTGATCTGGGTGCAATCGCACTGGCGTACCATTCCTGTTTCGTCCAGTTGTTTACAATTTCGGGGATAGGCCACTTTTTATCTTGCCTTACTTTTGTCAAAATCAGTATTTCTGCTTTCGCTTCATTGAATTGTTTGTGTGCAATGAACCATGCTGCAATCCTTTGCCGAATATTTACAAGGTATTCTTCGCTTGCTCCGCAAGTAATTGCCTTTGCCCAGCAGGCAATCACACGCTCATCATCTTTAGGAAATGCTTTGCTCAGTATATCCCAGGTCCAGAATTCTCTTTTTTTCTTCTTTGCGAAAGGGATCAAAGTCTCCATCACATTTCCTTTCTCTCCTATTGCCAAGAGAAGTTTTGCCTTATGGAATTCCGGATACTGAAACTCAGGATGTGAATCGATGATTTTATCAAGGCGGGGGAGGAATTCTTTGGCTTTTTCTTCATTAAATATAGTGCCTAACTGAATGTCATGGACTGGCAATAAATGTCTTGCATAGGTAATGTAAGCCTGCTCAACCAGAGACATATATAGCTTGCCCTCCTTGGATTTTTCTTTTTGGTAATCTTCTTCCAGGAAACTATCAAGTCCCCACCAATCTGCAAAAACAAGATAATCAGATGAATCCTTAAATCCCTTGTGAAACCCTTTGAATAGAATTGAATAACCCTTCCCTGGTTTTGTGAATGGAAGATCTTTTAATTTTTCAAATAATTCATTAAGTTTAGAATTGTCAATGTTCTTTTGACCGGTAATTTTGCTGGCCATTAACCCGCACTGCCAAGCGATCTGATCATATAAAATCTTTTCATCAGCGGGCATTTTCATGGCAGTGATCTTCTCAAAATATGAGATAAAATCACTGTACTTGTCAATTGATACTAGCTTTTTCAAGTAATCAAAATAGACCCAACAAAGATTTCGTTTTGCCCAGATATTTTCAGGTGTTTTTTCCAACTCTGCAATTGCCAGGTCATAAGCTTCCTGGAGCTTCCCATCTTTACGCAATTCAGTTACTCTCATGACCTGTATATGTTTCAAGATTCTTAATAAATGCCCTCAGTAGAATATCATCCTCTCCAAAAGTACTCTTGGGTAAAGCAGCAGTGATTTTCCCCTTATTGTCAAAATAAAATTGAATGAATGCACAATCAGCTTCTGTTTTAAAAAACCAGATAGTGTAATATTTTTCCAGATTCGTATCATCAACATTCAAAATATGGACCCCGGATTCAATAGCAATAGCATTGATGAACTGGGAAAGTACGCATAAGATCGGTTTGGATGGTTGATACTTGTAATCGAATGACCTAACTGAAATTTGTTCGCATATTGATTTCAGCCTTTCCCCGTGCTCAGTTTTATCAGAGGTCTCAGTGTATGTGAAGATTCCGGCATTGTTGTGTGTTGAATTAATCCTGATTATCTTGCCATATACAGAAATGTAATATTGCTCCTGGTATCCGGAGGTGATGACCTTACTGATTGTATATTCCGTTCCTTGCAGCTTTTCCTCTATTTCAAAATACTTCAACCGTTTGGCCGGATGAGTGTTTTCATCGTGAAACGGTGTAGAAGGAATATTTTCGAAAGGGAACATACTGGATGGAATGTGTTTTGGATTCAATCGCTGAATCGGACTTATCCGGATTCCAGAGTGGGGTTCAAGTGCTGGTGGGTCAATTACAAATAAATGCTTCTCTGCCCGGGTCATGGCGGTATAACACCAACGCAAATGATCATTAGAAAACCCAATGCGTCCATAAAAATCAACAAATACATCTTTCCACTCCCCGCCCTGGGCTTTATGACAGGTTATCGCATAGCCATATTTTACACGTAAAGCATTAAAAAATGGATCAGTTTTAATCGCTCTCTTGAATTCGTCCGATTTGTCGCTGTATCTGTTCTTTGTTTCATCCCGGAACCTCATTACAAAGTTGATATACAAGGCTTTCAATTCTGGCGAAGATAGATCACGGTTTTCACTGTTAAGATGATTGTCAATTATTTTACAGTTTACCGGGTTTTGAAATCCAGGTACCAGAATAGTCACATCCCTGAAAGAAAGTGTTATTGTTTGGGACTTGCCATCGACAATGACAGACGCCGATTGCGGTGTCGTCATTTCCGCAACATAAAGAACTGTTACAATGTCGCCATTTAGAAGTTCTGTTTCATAGCGGTAATTGTTGTGTGTGACCAGTAAACGATCTCCTGCCGTTATGTATTCCCTGTCGGGAAACAATTTGCCCCTGATCAGTTTGTTATAATCGTGAACAATCTTGTTTGACCATCCGATAATAATTCTTTGTCCATCGTTAATTTCAGAAATATTTTCAAGATACTTGTCAACCAGTGATGATGAAGGAAGGACCGTTATATCTTCATACCCTGTTTCAATTTTATTGGAATTGTTGAAAGTGGAAAAAATCCGGTCGCGGAATAGTTCCGCATTTTTCAGAATCCCGCTGTCTTTCTCCTGACGAACAACAAAACGCAACTCGAATTCATCGACAGTTAGATTATGCTGTTTTAAAAATGATGATTCAAGAGCTTGGGAAACTGTATCATTAACAGGGGGTAATTGTGCAGGGTCTCCAATGAAAATTATTTTGTGATTTTTATCGGAGGTTAGATCAATAAAACTCAAAAGATCGTTCAGAAGACATCCGCTTCCAAACCTGAAAAACTCTCCTTCAGTAAACTGGTTTGAAATCATCGAACTCTCATCAACCAGAAAAACAGTATTGAGGTCGAATTCATTTTTGTTAATGTCAAAGAAGAACCTGTATGATTTTTTAGCATCCTCTCCTTCCGTATTAATGGCTTCAAGTTTCTTTAGATTATAGATGACCTTATGGATCGTGGTAGCGGGCAATCCTGTTTTGTCCTTGATGATCTTTGCAGCTCTACCTGTCGGGGCCATAGTATGAGCGTATTTTCTATTCTCTCTTAACCATGAACCAATCCCTTTGAGTAGTGTTGTCTTGCCGGTTCCGGCATAGCCTTTCAGTATCAGAACATGTGACTTCCCCTTGATAAAAGACTCAACTATCTTGAGAGCTTCTTGCTGACCGATGTTTAAGGATAAGTATTGAAAGTGGTCAAGAAGTCTCATGGTTCTACTGATTTCCTTTGAATTAGCCTTACGAAAGGTAAAGTAGCATCAATTATGGATGTGTCAGAAATAAATCCAAAATTTGAATTAGCTCTTTGATCTCGGATTGGGTAACATAAAGATTTTTACCGGCATGTCCAGCTTTTTCGTTTCTAGTATTGTTGACCTTTGCCCAATCCTTAAGGTCTAAATTTGAACGACTAAATTTAAATCCAAGAATAAAAGAAATCTTCGCAAGTGTCTGAACATTAAACTCTACATCTTTTTTTTCGTCATTTATTTCAAAGTAATCTCCATTATGTGAATCCTTTTTGAATGTTAGTTTCCAAATTAAATCACCGGATGTATCATCAATAACCTTCACAGTATGATTTGCCACATAACACTCTCTTTTAGAAAAGTATTCAAAATTCTCACGAAGAGATGAATAGTCTTCAATTATCTGAAAATAAACAAGAAACGCGAAATTTAAATACTTTTTATCTTTCACGGAGTTTTCAAGAAGATCAAAGGCAATTGATAAAGACGCAATTGTCCTATCGTAAAACTGTTGGTAATCTATATTTCTTCCTGGTCTGTCGACAGTAATGAATCTTATCCATTGCTTGTGAAATTTGTCAATATCCCGGAGAATTTTCAAGCTGAGGCAATCCATAATATTCTTAACGAATTCACGATAGTTATCATTCGAAAACTTAGGACTTATAATGAACTCAGGACTTTCTTTTATATAATACCCGTTAGCACCAATCTGAATAAGTTTTTCAATATTCCAAACCTTGTTCGATGCAGTAAAAATAATTACCTGGATACCCCGATTGATTGATTTAATCTTTTTCAGTATTCTTGTGCCAGTATAATTATCCACATCAATAATATTTTTTGGCAGGTCTTCCTCTTTTCGTAGTCTAAGATCAAGAAATACAACATCATACTTTTCATATTCATTGAAAATTTCCGCTTCTTCATGTGTTTTAAGAACATTTAAGGATACAACCTTCACCGGATTGACAATTTTCTGCTTTAATATGAATTTTAGCACATCGCTCCATCCAGAATCTGCATTATCATCAATTAGTAATGCCTTGCAAGGTTCAAATAAAAGCCCAATGCTAATATTTGGATTTGGGACAATCTCATTATTGGTTTGTGTATCCTTATATTTAAAAAATAATGAACTCGGTTTATTTATAGACATTACGTGTCCTGCATATTTAGCCAAGCGGAAAGCTCCCCACTCATTGGCTAATTGATGTCCGGTATCCTTCGTGTTTTCAATGCTCAGGTTTGGAATGACATTTTCCATAAAATCAAGCTCATCAATAAAATTCATTGATTCATTGAGCCTCTCTTCCAAATTTGAAATTGACACTAAATAGGAGCCTTTAGTAAAGAGCAGGAATGCAGACTTGATTTTATTATTAGTAATCTGGTTTTCCAATATTTCACCCTTCGTAATCGATGATATGAAAAGAAGTGGTACAAACCGAATATCTCCTAATTCCTTTGTCAACCTTATATGGAGGCCGACGTAAAGTCCCATGAATTCTGCATCCTCATTCCCTAGCCTGCACGGGATTATTATCTTATCTATGCTATCAAAAACATCTTTGTTCTCAACGAGCCAGGATTGGATATGTTCATCTGTTGATTGGCCGTTATATTCCAGTCTCCGAACATTTAAGCTGGCGGCAACTTTCGAGGAGGAATACTCTATTACTAAGATTTTCTCAAACATTCTTTTCTGCTATTTGTTTGACCAATAAATTGATTTGGTTAATTATTTCGTCAACAGTTGTATCAGACCTGTTAAAGGTTTCCTCAAACAAAGAGAAATTATCATCTTGATAGGCTAGGTTATACAGTGTAATTAAATCATTATAATGCTGACTTCCACTCGGGAAGGCTACTTCATAATTAAAATCCTTCCTGTTTTCAAATAACGTTCCAAGTGCAAGTCTTTCCTGAATAATCAATGCCTTTTCTATTTTGTAATTCTGGCCTAATGCAACGAAACCCAAATCAATAATCTTATGTTTTTTAAAATTGATAATGAAAGACAGAAGATTGTTATACATTCTGTCTTTCTTTATTTCCTTAATGGAAGAGCCTTCAAATAATGTTGCACTAAACCTGTTGCTAAAAATGCAATAAGTGATTCCCTTTTTCTTAGCTAATGCTAAAAGGTGTTCCTTGTCCTCTTTGCTATCTATTGAGTCATGTATCATAATACAAGATGCCCTAGATACAATTGATCCTAATTCATCAGAATTCAGTTTTGTCAGCCATGTTATATATTCCGGGAAATTCAACAATTCAACCGTAAAGTCGAATCTGTAATTTTCGGACATCTGTCCATAACTATTATCGTCAATAAGAAAAATCATTGTCTAAGAATAAAATGTAAGGATGTGCGTAAAACCTTCAATCATAGAATCATTAATCTTCTCCCTGGGTTTTAAAGGATATTTTATATCAAATAACACATTAAGCTTATTCACTGAATCATCGGGGGATTTTGAAATAATGGACCAGTCGCAAATGCCAAAGAATAACTTTTCTGCTTCTGCAAGGTCTCCTTTAATGATTTCTGCCTTATCAAGCGGATTTGGCGAGATAGATCCTAAATGAATTATTTTAAGAATTCTCTTCCGGCCATATTCATCAGATTTTCGTGTAAATTCAAAACGAAGCTTGTTCCCGTTTGAAAATCTTTGTTTTATGGATTTAAAAAGGTACCCTAATCCCTTTTGAAAAGCATCTACATCCGTATAGAAGTTTGCTTTATCAAGGTCAATAAAAATGCCCTCATGAATCTCGAACGAAGTAAAAAGGCTACCCATTACCTCAGCCAGTTTTTTAAGCACAATATCTTTAAGTTCAGGGGATTTTATCTCAATACTCTGTTTAAATGGATTAATCATAAATTCGTTAAACAAGTCATTCCGAATAGGATGAATATGTGGATTGGCATTCAGCCATTCTATTAATTCCGGGGAATTCCAGTTTAAATTATAAGGAATGTTAAAAAAGCTCCATTTTGATTTTGGATCTCCAAATGCAAATTGCTTTATTCTAGCGTAAAGACTTTTTTTAATAAAGTACTTATTACTTAGGTCATCAAACTCTTTGCGGGCAATCCTCAAAATGTTAACCCGATCAAATAAAGAATTGGCAATATCATAATCATGAGTTAAAAATTTAAGGCCTTCACTTGATTTGAAATTCAATAAGAAATTATTGACATCGATAGGTTTATGCTTTGAAAGGTCAATTTCACTTTCTTCTATTTCAATATTCTCTTTAACAACCTCGAAGGGAAGTGTTTCATCCTTTAAAATAATAATGTTCCTCTTAAGCTTAGAGGTCTTATTTGTTGAATTAATTGTGTTGACTTTAATACTTAGAGTTTCTATCGGGAAACTACCTTTCTGTTGAATCGGAAACAATTCCTGCTTTTCATGGAATTGTATGTTTTTAACCAATTCCACAAACCTGGCATGCAACTTAATATAAGTATCATTATTATAACCTTTAACCATTTTCAAATACTCTAACTTTCCATCAATCACATTTTCCATTCTCGGTTGGCCACTTATAACATGCCCCTTATCACCCACGTAATCATTTAGAAAACATGTCTTAGCCTTTTCGAAACCGTAGGTTTCCCAGAGATACAACCAAGATCGAAGTTGCTTGATATAACGTTTCTGAACGTTGGCTTTAGTGTTAACAATTAGTCCTGTCACTTCTTGTCGGTACCCTTGCTTCTGCAACCTAGTTTTTGATTTATTAATACTAAAACCTTGTTCGGTTATAATCCTATTGAGTTCCTGAAAAAAGATACTGTCCTGTTGAAAGACATTATACATTGATGAAAATGTAATATCGTCGGCATATCGGGAATACTTAAGACCAAACCGCTTTGCAACTCCAGAAAGTAAAAAATCTAATTTCTGACAGACAACATTGGTTAAAATAGGTGATGTTGGAGCTCCTTGGGGTAAAACATTATGTACTTCCTTCTCAATTACACCCTGTTCGTTCAGCCGTTCAACCTCCATTGATGAACAACACAGAGATGCAATAATGTTTGCAAGTCCTATTCGGTTGGTTTCCCTTGACAGGTTAAACGGTTTTAATTGCAGGCATTTCCATATTCTGGCCTGGTCTATTGAAGGGAAGAAATCTTTTAAGTCAATATTATATACATAAAAGCTTCCAGCATGCAATGACGCATTATCAACTATCGATTTCCCAGGAGCGAACCCTTTCGCAGCAGGATGCGGTGTGAAAACCGTTTGCAGGATAAGATTCAACGACCGCTGAATAACCTTTAAGCCTTTAACAGGAGCATGAATTTGGCGGTCACTTCCTGATTTTTTCTTAACAGTGAAGTTGACATACCTCTTTTTCGCAAGGGTTGGGTTTGAGTAATAGGTCAGGACCTTTATTTGAAAAGGTATAGTGTTCTCTCCATAAAGGATCCTCTTTGAGTAATTTAGAAGTTCCAGCAGATCCTCCTTACTTTTCATATCATGAAAAGCGCCATAAATATAAGTTAGCTGGTCGGAGTTGAGTTTCATATTTAACAGTTTCTTTGAAAAGACCTGCTGCATATTCTTTGTATATGAAAATTAGAAATAGTTAAGAGTTAAAATATTCTTAAATAATTCATATCTAGCTTCTCCCATATTAAGAAAGAAGAAAAAATGAAATATTCCGGCAATTCAGTAATTACCAAAAGAACATTCAGTTAATGAATCGCTTCACTAACCACCAGCCGATCTGAATCTGTTTTGCAACAGATTCCAGCTGGCCCTGGTCAATATCTAGCAGCAGGCTTTCAAAGAACTTTTGCAAAGTAAAAACAATTATGTGCAGTCTAGGTGCATCTTAAATTAAAAGGGGAGCACATCAGGCATGCCATCATCCGGTATCTCCATATCCCAAGGATTCTTTCCTGCCTCACCATCGCTTTTTGCCATCAAGTTTTCACTTTGTGGCTGAACTGTCACCTTCCAAGCCTTAACTTCAGTATACCACCTTCCATTGTATTCACGGCTTTCGAGGTCAAACATTACCTCTGCCTCATCTCCTTCAGATAATGAAAACTGGTCGACTTTCTCACCCCATAACGAAAAACAGACTTTTCGGACAATTTTTCCAGTAGCTTCCATTATATACTCCTGTTTCTTCCAAGGACCATTTTTCCCTTCGCCTTTCTGCAGCGGTAAAATATTAATTATCTTTCCTTTAATTTCCATGTGATTAATTTGATGGCAAACTTATCTTTGTACAGTGCATTAGAACTGCACTAAATTATAAATAATATGGCAACAAATAAAAATGCCCTGCTTCGTTATCATGTTTTAGATAGGTGTTTCCGAAACCCCGGAAGAATGTATTTTATGGAAGACCTTCTAGATGAATGCAATAAGGCTTTATTGGAGATCGACCCAGCTTCCAATGGAATTCAACGAAGACAGTTATTCATGGATATCAGTTTCATGGAAAGTCCTCAGGGATGGTCAATACCACTTGAACGGACCAAATTCGGAAGAAAAGACTATTATCGGTATTATGATTTGAAATATTCCATTAATAACCAGCCTCTTAACGAACAGGAACTTAACCAGGTACGATCGGCTCTTTCTGTTCTTTCTCGGATAGGAGGAATCCCTCAATTCGAATGGATGAACGAGATTATTGCCAGACTCGAACAAACATTGCATCTTTCACCCTGGCAGCACGATATTATTAGTTTCGAAAGCAACGAATACCTTGCAGGTTTGGAACATTTAGGGGTTTTATTCGATGCCATAAACTATAAAAAAGTGCTCAAAGTCAAGTATAAAGCTTTTAAATCTAAAGTGTCTTCATCAATAGAGATCCATCCATATTATCTGAAGCAGTTTAACAACAGATGGTTCCTGTTTGGGCACAACCCGGAAATAAACAAACTCTGGAACCTTGCACTTGACAGAATCATAAGTATTAAGGAATCCAAAATAACATATATCGAAAATACCAGTATTGATTTTACAGATTATTTTGAAGATATCATTGGTGTATCCAGACCCGACAATATTGACCCCATAAAAATTGATCTACATTTCACTTCAACACAAGCACCTTATATTCTTACAAAGCCACTCCATGGTTCTCAAAAAAAAGTTTCGTTAGATGAGACTGGTATAGTTGTTTCTATAACAGTAATCCCTAATCATGAGCTTGAGCAGCTCTTATTATCATTTGGAGAGCATGTTGAGGTTATAAAGCCAATTGAATTACGGAAAAAAATGGAATCGAGAGTCAATTCCATGGTCAACAAATACCAACATTTAACCAGTCTTAGCTAGACTCTTATTATTATGCAGGTAGAGTGCACAGTATAACTGTTGATTTGCTGTTTAATTCAACACAACATGGAATCAAACTCCCCGCTCGAACGTTACACCATGACCAGGAAAAAGGTCGCGCGATTGTGTGCACAGAACAGGATGGAAGAGGCCAGGGAGGAGTGGACCCGGTTTCTGGACAGCGCATTCAATTATCATACCTGGGATATCGTCAGAACGTACGCAGAAACCTGCATCAGCCAGCTGCCTGATCATTTCAAGGGATACCTTGCAGCCGGAATTGCCTGCATGAACCTCCAGGAATACCCCTCAGCACTCACACATTTCAGCAAAACCCTGGATATTTGTCCCGGCCATGTGACGGCTTTGCACCACATGAGCGAAGTTCTGTATGGAATGGACAGGTATGAAGAAGCGTTGCAATGTGCTGAAATGGTGAGAAAACATGATCCACTGCGCCCGGAATACATCCGGCTGGCAGTGAACAACCTGGTAATGCTCGGACGGTACCAGGAATCCTCCGACCTGATCGAAGCAGGTCTCAGAGTTCATCCCGGAAACTGTGCCCTGGTTTTAGACAAGGCAATGCAGATGAACATCCTAGGCGAAGTGAAGGAAGCATTTGAGCACTTTGCCAGGGCAGAGCAGCTGGCCAGAGAAGAGACCTTGTCACCCGACCTGATCACCAACCTGATCCTGATCCACCTTAACCGAGGCTACATGCGTGCCAGCAACAATGACAAGTCAGGAGGTAACAACGAGAAAGAATTTGGACAAGTGCTGATCGAGCTGGAGAAATCAAAGATAGCAGAATACCGGTCCAACTAACCGGCAACCATCATACATTAATTCGCTTATTAAAGCTTACAACCAATGCAAAACCCCATCCTTACCACCCTCCGGGAGATCATCGACAAACAACACCAGGCCTTTGACAACAAGGAATTACAACAACAGCTAAAAGAGATCCTCCTGCAGCTGGATCCCGGCGAAGATACCACCCTCTTTGTGCCACCCGCCAGTGTGGACACATTCCACATAGGACAATATACCCAGCAAGTTGTTGTTCGCGCCACCGGGAGGAAAGGAAAGAACTCCGCGTACCTTCCCACCGGCTTCCGGGAGCTTGACAAAATGATGGGAGGAGGCTTTGAGAACGGCGAACTCATCATTTTGGGAGGCCGACCTGTGATGGGCAAGACCACCCTGATGCTTGCCATCATCCGCCACCTCCTCACCAAAAAGAAGACCCCGGTCTACTGCCTCAGCACCTACGACATGGCCTCCAAACTCATCAACAGGCTGCATGCTATGACGATGGGAACCAACAACACCAGCCTGGCTGCCGGAACCGGCGAAGCGGATTGGGATCATTACATTGACACCCTGAGAAGCCTGGAGAAACTTCCCCTTTACCTCGACGACACCCGGCCCGCTTACATCGAACGAATCCTTGATGCCAGCCGCTGGATGAAAACGCATCACGGCATCCGGTTTATCAGCATCTGGGACCTGCAATCCATCCGCACCGGACAACACTTCCGCACCCGCGACCTGGAACTGGGGTACATCTGCAGGAGACTCAGAGAGCTCTCCCGGGAACTAAACCTGCCCATCCTGGCCATATCACAGCTAAACCGCACCGTAGAGTACCGCGGAGGCACCCGACGGCCACAGCTCGCCGACCTGAGAGACAGCGGCAACATCGAACTCGAAGCCGACAAAGTGCTCCTGCTCTACCGACCCGAATATTATACCATAGAGGTAGACGAAATGGGGAACTCAACCAAATACATTGCCGAACTCAACATTGCCCGGAACCAGACCGGAAAAACAGGGAGCATTTACCTGAAGCGCGACCCCGAGTTTACCCGGTATAGCGACTTCGACGGCTATACCAAAGACCTAAACATCAGTGGGAGCCGAATGAAAGACCTTGACGAAAACGATACACCTTTCTGA
>Ga0268276_1003441_pt1 | contig 12283 bp, 15 predicted proteins | sample saktaG_4_FD_190145 | JGI IMG/M metagenome (GOLD analysis project Ga0268276, IMG submission 190145) | Saline water microbial communities from Sakinaw Lake, British Columbia, Canada - sak_2010_1_5_45m | ecosystem: Environmental > Aquatic > Non-marine Saline and Alkaline > Saline ...
TCTCTCCGGCATTCTTTCGCCTCGGCTTTAGTAATCTCGGGGGCGTCATTATATGCAGTTCAAAAGTTACTTGGACATTCAACAAGCAAGACAACGGAAATCTATTCTCACTTACTCCCTCAACAACTCCACACAGAGGTAAATAGGGGATTACAAGCTTTTGGCAAGAATTTATGCTTCAAAGGGCATAATTGACAACATATCATATTAGACAGAAGGTTCGGGATGAGGGCTAAGAATGGCCACTGATTGAGTGTGGAGCGAATCCTAAAAAAGACTCCATTCGATCAGCTAAATAGAGTATATAGGTAGGAGTCTGTTCGTGTTAGAAAAAATATTGAAGAATCCTATGCAAACCTGACAACGCACTGCCCCCCAAAAAAGTGATCCAAGATCAGCTTAGTAAAAAGTATATTATGGATCAAAGGAGACAGTCATGGGCAAAAAACGACACAGTGTAGAAGCAATCGTGGCAATGCTGTGAGAAGCAGACGTTTTAATGGCGAAGGGAGGGCAAGGGATGAATATTCACTTTTATACAGGAATTGGCCTTTTCCTCCCCTGTGTAGCTCACCCTGCGAATTTCGCTTCTGCTTGTGTCGATAGTATCCTTCCTTTTTAACTTTTATCTTTTTGTGTCGTATCATTTCTAGAACAAAGAAACCCTCGAATGATGAATAATAACATGGTTGATTCGCTTGAACTTCTCATCGAAGAAGCCCAAAAAGGGGATATTCCGGCTTTTGAAAAGATCGTCAAAAGCCATCAATCGTATGCGTACGCAATAGCTTTCAGATTTGTGTGCGATGAAGATGACGCTGAAGACATTGTTCAGGAAAGCTTTATCAGGATTTGGAAACACTTGCAGGATTTCGATCCGGGAATGAAGTTTACGACCTGGATGTACAGGATTGTTGTCAACCTCTGTTATGATAGAATCAAAATGAACAAACGAAGAACGAGAGTGTTTGCGAGACTGAACAGCAATTCCTCCACCGAGGACTGTATTGACAAGTTCGACCTGGGACAGGAATTGTCCAACAAAGATATGGCATCGTTGATCAAATCTCTTGCCGATGGATTGTCTGATAAACAACGGATGATCTTTCTCCTAAGAGATTTACAGGATCTGACCATTGATGAAGTCGCCGATATTACCGGAATGCCAGAATCCGCGATCAAGACGAACCTGTTCTATGCACGGCAAAGCATCAGGAAGAAATTAGCACCAGCAGAGGCGAGAATATGAAATGCAAAGAACTGCAGCACCTTCTGTACTCGGCAAGAACCGAGGAACTGAATCCCGCTGAGTGGGAATCTATCAAAAAGCACCTTGCTGGCTGCAAAGCTTGTTCTACGGTCTTTCAGAACATTTCGAATGCAGACCGGCTGCTTGCCCGCTTGAAAGGAACTGTACCCCGAATCCGAAATGAGCATGCGTTGACAGAATCTATTATCGTTGAAATCGTGAACGCCAGGAGATTGGCAGCAGATACCGGTACGACTCCATTCCTCGATCGTTTGGACGCTCTCTTCACGAAGGAGATCATTCGGTTCGCTTGCGGTATCATCATCCTCATGTGTGGAATGTCGTATGTGTCTATGGAATACAACGATACGAAAGCCATCGCACATCTGGAACAACGGTTGGACGAAAAGAGTAAGATCAGCCGTGCCAATATCTTCCAACAGGAAATCAACGTCCTAAACTTCCTGCGCGAGCTCTACGGTCTGTCGAATGGAACAATATCGTCCGTGGAACTGACGAATACATTGGTTCTTATGAAGAAAGCGGATTTGCAAACTCTGCTCAATGGGTACAAAACATTGGATGAAGCATCCCGGACACGCCTGAACGAGATATGGGACAAATATAAGAGAGAAGAATCTTCCTTCATCGGTTCTGAGAAGAATCGTGAAGAAGTAGCCGCTCTCCAGAAGGAAATCGAACGGCTGAAAAAAGAATTGGAACAAAATAATCTTAAGAAAGGACGGCCATGAACATGTTACTTAAATATCGGTTTCTTCTTCTCATCGTTATGCTTTTGCTAACTGCATCGGGGTGTAAGAAGGAGAAGAAGACAACGACGAAGATCAATAGCGACGGCTCGTGTATGAGAACGGTCGTTGTCCATCCCGCCAGCGATACAGTATCCACATTTCCTGTCCCGTCGGATAAAAGCTGGGAGACCCGGCTGGAGGGTGATACGGAAAAGGTCTATGTTGCCACGAAGCGGTTTGATGATGTCAGCCAGCTGAATAACGAATATAAAAGAGCAGACAAGGTTGGCGTTGACATCCAGTTTGAAAAGAAATTCCGATGGTTCTTTACCTACTTCAGCTATCAGGAAACGTATAAGCCCTGCTTTCTGATCCAGAGGATCCAACTGAGGGACTTCTTGACCCAGGAAGAATATGCTCAATATGAAAAGGGAGATACGAGTAAATCGTTAAAAGAGAAGACGGACCAGTTCGTCATGACGAACATCTACGAAGAATTTTATAAACAATTAATCGATTCGGTACAACAACTTCATGATCCATCTCTCCCCGTGAGTGTTTTTATTTCGAAGAAAAAGGAAATTGATTTTCATGACATTGGTGACAAGCCAAAAGAAGTCGTCGAATATCTGGAAAAGATCCTTGGTCTGAAATTGAGCGGTAAATTGGGGCGGCAGATCGACGGTATTATGAAGTCGATCGAAGCTAAAGTCCAATTTATGTTAGACGCGGGGGGCGATTATGTGAACGAAGTAGAAATGCCCGGGATCGTCTTGAACACTAATGCGAATACGGTGGAGGGGGACAAGGTTGTGTGGCATTTCAATGAAGATAAGTTTGCTCTTTTAGGCTATACCATGACTGTCGAATCCCGTATTGCTAATACCTGGGCAACAGTTGTAACAGGAGGAGTGCTGATACTGATTGTAGGACTCCTGTTGTTTCCGCGGATAAGACGAAAATAACCGTTTTCGCTAAAGCCGGTGTGTTTTCCACCGGCTTTTTTTGTGCCGTGCAGTATCATCAACTTGGAGGTTGAAGCCTTCTTATCACCGAATGTCGGCCGGGTATTATAATCATCCGTAGGGTGTCCGCCGCAAGGCGGAATCTGAAGTATCATTTTCATGGATATCGTCTAGATCCGTTGCATCCGTAGAAGTGTGGGGGTTTTGAAAAGAAGAAGGGAAGAGATACTGCCACCCTAGCTCTTTCGACGCATTCTTGAGTTTCACTTGTAATGCATCGGGTAGAAACGCCTCGCCAAATCCTTCATGAATATCCTGCTGATGAAGGATATTTACTTTCTCAATAATTGGAGTTCGTTCACACCCTCATCTGTCCGGTAGGCTCTGATACGTAACAATTATAAGTCACTTCCGTATTAATACCAGGAATAATTGGACGATATTATTTTAATATTGGTGCTCTCTATGCCCTGGCATCAATAGGTGTAATTTCTTCGGTTTCATCCGATGTCCTAATCCAAGACTTCAAGAGTAACGAAGTAGAGCTTGATCGTGGCTCAGGATATGAATTCGCATGAGGATCGAGATGTTTTGTTGTCGAGGTTGGATATCGTAGTGTCCCGATTAAATATTCATATGAGAGCTATATCACGCCATCTCCTCGTTCGTATCAAAGCCGCCACTCTGTAGGTGAATATAGAACGTTTATAGAATAATTAGGTTGGGGGGGTATTTTCTTGAATATCGGGACATCGATTAATATCACAAATTATTCATGGAACAAATAACAATCAGCATCCATAATCTTTAACGTACACAACTAATCATACTTCATTTATCCTTATAAACGGATATATGGAAAAAACAACAATAAACAAAAATAAATAATGGGGATCTCTATGTCGACTGTAAAATGGTTACTTTTGATATTTTTAGTCTCGGGTATCGTGGGATGCACACCATACCATGCGACATTAACAAATGATGAGCAATCATATTCTGCTACTACCACAGAGAAAGTACAAGTATTCTTCCAAGGTGAAAAAACTCCACCTGCGAAAGAACTAGGGAGTCTTGTTGTAGGGGGTAATTCGGAAAAACATGGTATTGAATTCTTGCGTGAGCAGGCAGCTAAGATGGGAGCTGATGCAATAATAAACCTGGAAGTGCAAATTCAAACACAGACGCTGATTATTATTTTTATTCCTATTCCTATCCATTCATATTTTGTGTCTGGCACAGCAGTGAAGTATATCAATTAAATCTACGAGGAGCTCTCAAATGAAAATTACCATATCTGTAATATCGCTTTTATTATCAATATTTATATTGATTGGTTGCACAGGTAACGCTGTATACATGAAGACTACCAAGTCTTACACACAAACTGATTCTAAAAACATTAAAGTTTATTCAACCACGAATCCTTCAAGCAATTATGAGGTCCTGGGATATGTTTCCACCTATACGAGTGATGCCTATAGGGCTGGAGATCAATTAAAGGATAATTTAAGAGAACAAGCTGCAAAATATGGTGCCGATGCAATCATTGGGTTTAAATTCAATATGGCAGTAAGTGGTGGTGGTGGTGCACAGGGAGTTGCTGTTCGATATTTGCAATAGCATATTGAAACCAATCCTTTCAATACATTTTCGATTTAAAACTTAGTAATATAAACTTTAATTCCAGCGCAGAGGAGCGTTTGCACGCAGCATAGACGCCATCGTTAGAACACGCGAATTACAAAGGGCGTAGTTGAGCAAACCAAATAAGAAATAGAAAGAACACAAATGAAAGCAGTGATATGCACCAAATATGGACCGCCGGAGGTTCTTCGTTAGAACACGCGAATTACAAAGGGCGTAGTTGAGCAAACCAAATAAGAAATAGAAAGAACACAAATGAAAGCAGTGATATGCACCAAATATGGACCGCCGGAGGTTCGTTAGAACACGCGAATTACAAAGGGCGTAGTTGAGCAAACCAAATAAGAAATAGAAAGAACACAAATGAAAGCAGTGATATGCACCAAATATGGGCCGCCGGAGGTTCTTCAGTTTCAAGATGTAGAAAAACCTTTTCCTAAAGATAATGAGGTACTGATAAAAGTAAATGCAACAACAGTACACATAGGAGATACTAAAATTCGGCGTTTTGAGCCTGGTTTAGGGCCAGTAAAAGATTTCTTTTTCAAGCCGCTGATGCGAATCATAGTGGGTTTCAAGGGACCTAGAAAAAAAATACTTGGAATGGAACTGGCCGGAGACATTGAAGCAGTAGGCAAAGATGTTACGCTATTTAAAGTAGGCGATCCTGTTTTTGCCTCCACTGAATTTAGATTTGGCACGTATGCCCAGTATTGCTGTATTCCTGAAGATGGGATTCTTGCAATAAAGCCAACCAATATGTCCTACGAGGAAGCCGCCCCGATTTCTAATGGCGGATTAACCGCCTTGATTAATCTTAGAAAAGCAAATATACAGAAGGGGCAAAAGGTATTAATCTATGGAGCTTCCGGCAGCGTTGGCACTTATGCAATACAGCTTGCCAAGCACTTTGAGGCAGAAGTTACGGGAGTATGCAGTACTGCGAATTTGGAAATGGTGAAATCTCTGGGAGCCGATAAGTTAATCGATTACACGCAAGAAGATTTTACACAAAGCGGCGATGCGTATGACGTTATTTTTGATGCAGTAGGCAAGATTGCATCTTCAAAACGCAAAAATTCTCTGACGAAGTCAGGAATCTATATATCCGCTTTTGATTTGTCAGGCAACATTAAGTTAAAGGTACAAGACCTGATCTTTCTAAAAGAACTCTGCGAAGCAGGAAAGCTCAAGTCAGTAATTGATACATGTTATCCCTTTGAACAAATAGTCGAGGCTCATAGATATGTTGACAAAGGACACAAAAAAGGAAATGTAGTGATAACTGTGGGACACAACAACAAAGTCTAACAAAGTAACTGTACAAAACAATTTATATAAAAAGGGGGAAAAATGAATACAAGCAGAAAGACCGCAACAATTGTCGGCGTATTATTCATAACTGCGACGGTTGCAGGCATACTAAGTTTTGTTTTTTTGGGGTCTAATCTTGATGCTCCAAGTTATTTGTCCAATATTTCAGCGAATGAAACCCACGTGTTGATAGGAACGCTCTTGGAGTTTGCTATGGCTGTTTTAATTGCCGGTATGGCAATTTGGATGTACCCAATCTTAAAAAAACATAATGAAAGTCTGGCTATTGGGTATATCGTTGCCAGGACTATTGAGGTCGTAATCCTTACTCTCGGGGTAATCAGCCTGCTGACACTATTAACATTAAGTCGGGAATTTATAAAAGCAGGTGCTCCGGACGCTTCCTATTTCCAAACATCAGGCGCTTTATTACTGGCTGTGCGTGAATGGGGAGGCGGTGTGTGTTCATCTATCGTTTTCAGCCTAAGTGCCCTGATGTTAAATTATATATTATATCGCTCAAAACTCATTCCTCAATGGCTATCAGGTTGGGGTCTTATTGGAGCCGCATTGTATTTAGCGTCAGGCTTTTTACCTCTATTCGGACATGGTCCGCGTTCTACGTTCTATCTGCTTATGGAAGCTCCATTAGGCCTGCAAGAAATGGTTTTTGCGGTATGGCTGATCGTAAAGGGATTCAATCCAACAGCAATCGCTTCCGGGTTTACAAATGAATCAGGAGGGAACTGATGAAAGCAATTATCTGCACTAAATACGGACCTCCCGAAGTCCTAAAGATGGTGGAGGTTGATAAACCAACACCTAAGAAAAATGAAGTGCTAATAAAAATATTTGCGACCTCAGTTACTGCAAGTGATTGCATTATTCGGGGTTTTAAGTTGCCTCTTACACAGTGGATTCTGGCACGATTGGCGTTAGGTTTAACAAAACCAAGAAAATCTATACTTGGACTTGTATTATCGGGAGAGGTTGAAAAAGTAGGTGATAATGTAAAACAATTTAAAACGGGAGACAAGGTATATGCTCATACATTAATGCGATTTGGTACTTATGCCGAATATATATGTATTCCCGAATCCAGCGCAATTGCTCTGATGCCATCCAATACATCATTTGAAGATGCAGCGGCAATTCCTTTTGGAGGAACATTAGCTTTATTTTATTTGAAAAAAGCAAATATTCAAAGAGGACAAAAAGTTCTTATATATGGAGCTTCTGGAGCAGTAGGAACTTCTGCAATACAACTAGCTAAGCATTTTGGTGCAGAGGTTTCAGGCGTGTGTAGTACTGCTAATTTAGAATTAGTCAAATCATTGGGAGCAGATACAGTAATTGACTATACAAAGGAGGATTTTACGGATACTGGGAAGCAATATGATTTAATATTTGATGCTGTCGGGAAGAAAAAGAGTTCACATTTACAATACAAAAAAGCATTAAATCTCAATGGAAAATTTATATCAGTTGATGATGGAAATCCAGGAGAACGTGCGGTTTGTAAAGCTAATTTGACTATACTTAAAGAACTTACTGAAAACGGGAAAATAAGACCTGTTATAGACAAAATTTATTCATTGGATCAAATAGTTGATGCACACAGATATGTTGATAAGGGACATAAAAAAGGAAATGTAATAATAACTGTGAAATGAAAATAAAATAATAACGAATGCACAACACAGTGTATAAGTCATGCGGGTTTCAGAGCAATTTGCAAGTTTAAAGTTCGCTGGTGAAGTCAGTAACGGTTGATAGTGTGGCCTCCACGAAACCTCGCACGCTCCATACACTCAACGTTAGGTACAATGCAAACGCAATTAGTAAACAATGAAAACATGAAAAAGACGACATTTATTCTTTTCTTAATTCTTAATTTGCTTGGATGTAAAAACAGACATGATGATTTGATATTATCAACAATGAATTCTTTCATAAAAGATGATGGGAATAATACAGGATTATTATTTGGTTGCAATGAAGACGGAAGGATTTCTATTTGGACGGTTGGTGGAATTAGCAAAGATGATGAACTTAGAGTTGCTTGCCCTACAAGTAAGCCAATAATCAGTTATCTCATTTTAAAAAATGGTATTGATTTAAATACTCCGATAAGCAAGTGGTTTCCCCAAAAAGATGGTTATACATTGTCAGATTCAATTACTGTCAAAATGTTATTACTCAATTCAAGTGGAATACGGGATTTTGTAAGATTGGTTCCAAACCATCCTGATTCAATTGTAACCGTTGAGCGGACAATAAATATTGCATATAAAAATAAAGAGCTTATGTTTAAGCCCGGTACAAGTTGGGAATATTCAAATACAAACTTTAATCTATTGGGTTTGATACTTGAAAAAGAATTGAAAAAGACATTTGAAAATTTAGTATTAGAAAATTTCCATTCAATTGCACCCTCAATCAAAATGGATGATGGGAAAGCAAAATATCCTAAATGCTATGTGAATCCTTGGCCTTATCATTGGGCTGCGCCAGGATATGCTGGTGGGATGGTCAGTACAGCAGAAGATGCTATTAAAACATTTGGATTTATCTCAAAGCAAAAGGAGTTTTCTATAATGTCAAAATCTTACAATCTTGACGGTTCAGACGCACAAAATGATAAATTGGGATTAGGGATTTATTTAGATAGTAACTATGGTGGATTAGGCAAGACTATTTATTATGATGGTATTATTGGTGTAAGTAAAATGAATATATACTCGATAAATAATAAGATCTATTATGTGTATGCTCCTTATCCATGTCAAAAGGATTTAAAAGAAATAGCTATTAAATTGATTAAGATAATGAATCAATAAAGCACTGTACCCAACAAACACCGACATGCCCTGGGGTGCACAAGTATTCCGTCTGAAAGACCCAGACAGGTTTAAGCTATCGATCTCATGTGACCTTCACCCCAAAAAGATAATCTCCCGCTATACCGACTGAGATAGTATGGGACCCAAGAGCCTCAACCCGTGATTCCGCCAAGCCGAGGAGTTGCTTCTACACCGATATAGGATAGGAAACAATGTCGAGAGGAGGGTCAAAGTGCTTCCGCCAAATTTTTTCTGGAATATTTTTTGTTTCCTTATGGCGAATCGATTCCATAGAATTTTTATTTGGTGTTGAATTCGGCCTATATACGATTTTCTGGCATTATTTTTTGGGTTTTATAAAAGGTCTTGCTACATTACACATATGTTCTCTATCAATTACTCTGCCCGACATAAAGAGTGTGGCGAACTCACGATTCTTTCTGATCATAGATTTAAGTCTCGCGATGATTTAAAGCTTTACCCCGCTATTACACCGGTAAAGATGCATTGTCGGAAGTGCTACTTGGAGATGGAACCAACTCATTTTGAGATATGGGAATCGGTGCGGTTGGGAGTAGAGAAGATTGTTGATGAAACTCCTATTGATCGGCTTGATGAAGAGTGCAGGAAGTTGACAAAATCATAGAGGATTTATACCACCCTATAATAACACCATCTACCGAATAGGTGTTTAAAACGCTTGCATCTGACCGTGGAGACCCATAACATATTACTACCAATCCCGCAAAACGGGTAACATACTCTGCTATGCAGGCCTAATAAATATATCATATGCAGAGAGCATGAATCAGTCCCAGAACAGTTTGCTCTATTCTGGGATTTTTTCTTCTACTCCGATTGAAGTTGGAAAGAAATTCACCTTGACATTCATCCAGTCATTCGCTAGTATTGCGGTGTCCCGTCTCCCCGACGGGGCATTAGTTAGCCTCCCTAGCTCCGGCGTCTGGTAGTGCGTCGGAGCTTTTTTGTTGTAGATCATACCGTTGTTGACTACATTGGATCATACAAAAGGGACTTATTGGGATGGCTACTCTCAGTTTCTTTGTTCACACCGCGCAACTCTTCAATCATAAAACAAGGGAGGATCAATGAAATGTCCATCGTGTAACCAATTGGCATCGACGTGGCTACGTAATTCCTTCTCTTTGCAGGGAGTCACCTTGGTGCAGTCATTCAAAGGACAATTGAGGTGTCAACATTGTGGTGTGTTATTGCGCAACCTCAAATATGGGAAACAGCTCTGGATCTCTTTTTTCGCAATGATCGTTTTCCTATCGCTAATCGTTGTTTTTTCTGATCGCCTTTACAAGTCCTTCGGAATGGGGGCCGTAGCTATTTATTGGATTGTGCTTGTAATTATGGCTTGTATAACGTTTGTTTACGGGTTGTGGAAATATGCTGTTCTACAAAAGGTTGATGAGGATAAATCAAAAGCGTTATGATCAGTTGAAGATCATTAGTCGCGAGACTTCCTCAGTTACTGGTTTTGGAAGCAGCAGCTATGAAAAGCGGCGATGATTCGTATGAGCCGTGAAGGAATCTAAATGGATTCTATTAAACTTAGCGGTAAAGGGAACATAAATCCGGGCAAACCGAATGCTTCCTATAAAATATTTCGGCACAAGAAATCTGGAGAATATTCTTATTCGACTACATCATTGGGATCTGATTACATTCTGCTGAAAAAAGAGTATGCGAATGGAGATAGTGCGTATGCTCGAGTGATAGATTTGAATAAAAGGAGAAGGATTGTAGTCAAGAGGGGAAAGACCAATGTCTCAAACAAAGAATAGCGCGACCGATTGGTTTAAAAGTGCAACGACGAAGTGCGAACGTGGAGACTTCCAGGGAGCTGTTGCCGACCATACGAAGGCAATCGACCTCGAACCGAATCATACCGATGCCTACTATGGCAGAGGGCTTGCAAAGTCTTCCCTTCAAGATTATCAAGGAGCGGTTGCGGACTTTACGAAAGCCATCGATTTGAAACCAGATTATTCAGACGTATTCTACAGCAGAGGAAACGCCTACTTGGGGCTTGGCCAAAAGAGTAAAGCACTTGCCGACTTTATGAAAACGATAGATCTCGGTTATAGTGTCCCTCGGAAGCTTTTGGATCAGTGTAGATGATCATTTTACCATCTCGATAGTCCGCAGCGAGGTGAATTCTAATTATCGCCAATCACTAGTTTCGTGTCAGATCAAATGTTCCATGTTCATTTTTTTCCTTAAACTCTCCGATGAGTTTATTGTTAATCAGTTTTCCTTCGAAAACAAGAGTTCTGGAATTCCGCGTCACTTCAAAATGGATTGCTGAGGATTCTATGATAATCCACGACAATTCTAGTCCAAAAGCCTTTTCCTGAGGGAAATCAATGGTTCCTTTTAACTCATCGATTTCTGACCAGAAATGTGTTTCAAACGGTTCCGCCCCTGCATTTCCCGTAAATTCACCAGTCCAACTCCCGTCAAGTGGTGATTGTCTGGACCAACTGGATGAAGTGAATGCGGTTATACATAAAAAGAGCACGAAAGGAGCAAGAATAAAGAGAGCCTTCTTCATTATGGAAATCCTTTTAAGAAGTGAAGGAGTATTCCGTCAACAACAGAGAGGGAAAAGAAATAGTTCCAACGATGACAGGACTTCTTATTTATTGAAAAACGAATCGTATAAATTTTGTTTGAGGTGGCTGGAGAAGGATACTACTTCCATCGCTTCAAATTTGATTTTCCACCATCATTCGTTACATTATTGGCACATTGAGATACGGAGTGAGGCAATTCCAGGAGATTCGATAATGCAAGAAGCGGCTTAGCTCAACCGAATTTTATCCGCACAGGCTACGTATGAGATGTTCCAATATAGTTTTGTTGATGTGCGGATGAAATCCTTAACGTTAGGTTGCATTCAATCTTAGATTGGGGTAAATATGAGAATCTTATTCATTCACTTATTGCTTGTTACCGTCTTGGTATCCTGTAATAGTCCGGTTTCACCTGATGCGCAGAATAGATTTGCTATGTATCTATTACAAAGTGACACACTAACGACCAAAGATGTTGAAGGATTAGAGTTAGTAGGGTTAGAACTTAATAATAGACCCTTTATTTCGTATGATGATATCGTTGGATATAATATGGAGACTCACAAGGTGTATCTAAATGAAAAACTGTCGAATTATTTTGGTTCGGATTCGTTAACAATATTTTCAGAATATTTTGGTAAACCTTTTATCATTGTTGCCAATGACCAAAGAATTTATCTTTGTTCGTTTTATTCTTCTTTTTCTTCTTGGCGTTCTAATACACCTCAAGTTGTAGATTTCTCGGCCAACAATGATGAAAAATCCTTTATTATATCTGGTGCTCCTTATTATGACAAATCTTCTTTTAAAGATGTAAGAAATGATGAAAGAATATTTTTGGCACTGAGAGATAAGATGATAAAATAGTTGAATGCAACCTCCTAAGCAACAAACTCAGGAAGTAGAA
>Ga0268276_1003444_pt1 | contig 12272 bp, 10 predicted proteins | sample saktaG_4_FD_190145 | JGI IMG/M metagenome (GOLD analysis project Ga0268276, IMG submission 190145) | Saline water microbial communities from Sakinaw Lake, British Columbia, Canada - sak_2010_1_5_45m | ecosystem: Environmental > Aquatic > Non-marine Saline and Alkaline > Saline ...
TGATTTATTTCAATTCTCGGATGCTTTCGGCAATAAGAGAAGTGTCTTCATTTCTTTTTGAAATTCTACCTTTAATTAAAACACATTTTTCATTTTGTAATAATTCAACAAAGTCTGAATAAATTTTAGGAAAGACGACTACCTCTATGCTATCACTAAAATCTGATAATTTGAGGAAGACCATTTTATCTCCCTTTCTGGTTAAAATTGGTCTACAATCCTCAATTAAACCAGCCACAACAGTGGTGACTCCTTCTGATGCTCTTTTTTTAATCCTACTTAAATTTGTTTTGCTTTTTAATAATTGTTGGCTAAATTTGTCCAAGGGGTGACCAGAGATATATAAACCCAAAAGTTCTTTTTCCCAAACAAGTTTTTCTTCAGTAGTAGCAGGGGTTACTTTTCTCAAAGTGATTTGAGGAGTCTGAAAATTATTCCCAAATAAAGAATCTTGTTCTTTTGGTTTTAATCCAAAATCTTTATTGTATTTTAATAAATCAGGCATATTTTCTACAATTTGTTTTCTTTCGCCTAACTTATCCATGGCCCCACACATAGTTAGAGCTTCTAAGGATTTTTTATTTAAATTTCTATCTTGAACTCGTTCTAAAAAATCAATTAAAGATTTAAAAGGTCCGTTTTTCTTTCTTTCAGAAATTATAGAATTGGCGATTCCTTCTCCAAAATTTTTAATAGTTTGTAAACCAAAACGAATAGCTTCTTTTTTGGTCTTTTTATCAAGAACTATTGTAAAATCTGTGAAAGATTCATTGATATCGGGTGGGAGCACTTCAATGTCTAATCTTTTACATTCAGTAATAATTTCAGCTATTTTTTCTGTGTCGCCAGAGTCGGCCATTAACAAAGCGGTCATATATTCAATAGGGAAGTTAGCTTTCATATAAGAGGTCTCATAAGCTACTCGTCCATAAGAAGCTGAATGAGCTTTGTTAAAACCATAAGCGGCAAAGGTCTCTATGGTCTCCCACAGTTTTTGTATGATTTTTTGTTCTATCCCATGTTCTGAACATCCCTTAAAAAACTTGTCTTTTTGTTCTTGCATCATTTCTGGAATTTTTTTCCCCATGGCTTTCCTAAATTTATCAGCTTCTGCCCATGTATAGCCAGCCAAGTTTACAGCGATAAGCATAACATCATCTTGGTAAATGATAATTCCATAAGTTGGTTCCAAAATATTTTTTAGCTCAGGATGAAGATAAGTGACTAAACGAGGATTTTCTTTTCTTTTAATATAATCTGGGATAAAGGCCATTGGTCCTGGACGATAAAGAGCTACCATCGCCATAATATCCCAAATTGATTTTGGTTTTAGTTCTTTTAAGTATTGGGTCATCCCTTGTCCATTTAATTGAAAAGTTCCCAAAGTTTCTCCGCGAGCTAACATTTCATAAGTTTTTTTATTTTTTAAATCAATATTATCTAAATCAACTTCTATCCTCCTCAATTTTTTGGCTAATTGAATGGCATTAGAAAGAATTGATAAATTTTTAATTCCCAAGATATCAAATTTAGGTAAATTAACTACGCCGTCTTGTCCTCCTGTATACATATCATATTGAGTAATAATTTTCCCATCTTTATCCAGTTGAACAGGGGTATAATCATCAATTCGGGTGGGAGAAATTAGAACTCCTGCAGCGTGAGTGGAAATATGTCGAGCACAACCCTCAATCTTTTGAGCATATTTTATTATTTCCCGAACATCGGGATTATCTTCTTGGAGTTTTCTAAGTTCTTCTTCCATATCAAGAGCTCTTGATATGGTCATGGGGAATCCTTGAGAACCAATAGGAATTAATTTAGCAATCTTATCGCCCAGTTCATAAGGGTGACCTAAAGCTCTGGTAACATCGCGGACAGACCCACGAGCAGCCATAGTTCCAAAAGTTCCAATTTGTGCCACAGCTTCTTCTCCATACTTGCTTCTCATATAGTCAATGACATCATCTCGACGGTTATCAGCAATATCTACATCAATATCAGGGATACCAGGGCGTTCTGGGTTCATAAATCTTTCAAAAGGGAGTTTTAATTCCAGCGGATTAATTTTAGTAATAAAATTTAAGTAAGAAACTAAAGAACCGGCGGCAGAACCTCGGGTGTTAGTTAAAATTCCTTCACTCCGAGCATGTTTGATTAAGTCAGAGACAATCAAAAAATAAGAAGAATATCCCTTATTTCTGATAATTTCTAATTCATATTCAATGCGGTCTTCAATTTCTTTAGTTTTTTCTAAACCCCGTTCTTTTATTCCAGCGTAGGTAGTTTTTCTTAATTGAGAATCGTAAGTTTCTCCTTCAGGGATTTCAATATCAGGGAAATACCAACTATCAATATCTAACTTAATATTGCATTTATCTACTATTTTTTGGATATTTTTTAATGCTTCAGGGGTGTTTTTGAAATACTCATTAGCGGTTTCTTGATTGATAAAAGAAAAATCTTCTTGTTCATTCCGGCGGTGGGGAATTGAATTTTGGATAGACATTAAAATATCGCGAGCTTTTTTATCTTCAGGATTTAAATAATAAACATCTTGGCAAGCCACCAAAGGAAGGTCTTCGTCATTAGCAAAATTTATAATTTGTTCTTTTAATTTTAATTGGCCTTCAATTTCAGGGTGATGAGTTATTTCTAGAAAAAAACTTCCGAAATTTTGTTTGTACCATTCGGCGACTTCTTTAGCTTTTTCTTTATCATTAATTTGAAGAGCTTTGGAGATTTCTCCACTAAACTGGGGCATAATACAGATTAATCCTTCTTTGTATTGCTCAATGAGTTCTTTATCAATTCTGGGTCTGTAATAAAATCCCTCTAAAAATGATTGACTGACTAATTTGATTAAATTTTTATAACCCTGTTCGTTTTTAGCCAAGAGGACTAAACGATTGTTGCGATTATCAATTCCTGACCGTCTATCATGACGGGTTTTAAGAGCGACATAAAAATCTACACCCAAAATTGGTTTAATATCTTGTTTTAAACATTCTTGGTAAAACTCAATGGTGCCATACATATTTCCATTATCAGTTAAGGCTAAAGCAGGCATCTTATTTTCTTTAGCACGAGCTACCAACTCCTTAATTCTAGGTAAAGCATTTAATAGGCTATAGTGGCTGTGGGTGTGTAGGTGAGAAAATTCAGACATAGTCATATTATAGCAGAACTTAAAAATATTTCAGAATGATTGACAAAATCCTACTTTGTGGTATAAAACAATCAGTGGTCCTTTGAGTGAGATAACTTAAATTAAACCAAAAATGGGGGGTATTAAAAATGGAAAATTTAAGCAGAGTTTCTGGTGGTTGCTTGGCGATAGGGGGAATGTGTCTTGCTTATTTTTTAGTGAAAGCCTTTGCAGAAGAAAAGTTCTCTGCATTCTCTTTCGCTTGGGCATTTCTCTTTATCAGCTGTGGCTTACTAATATTTTTTTCTTTAGTAAGCCCAATAGTTGCTTATATCATTAGCCTAATCATATTCTTTGGTGCCGTCCTTGACTTTTTTATCGTCATGGGGAAAGAACAAAGAAAGAGATTACTTTTCATAGTCATCAGTCTCTGTCTTGGTTGTTTGTTCGTTTTTGATCTTGGCCCACGGTATACTATTTGGTAGTAGAGAGAAAATCTTACAGTTTGACAGCAGGTTTCGCCGGAGGCGAAACCTGTTTTTGTTTTATTTCTTTAATTTGCTTTTTTTACAAAATTAGCTATAATAATTCTTAATATGTCAGTCAGAATGCGGCACACTAGTGGTCATACTAAAAATAGGCGATCACATCATAGCTTAACAGAACCACGACTTTCTAAATGTTCAAAGTGTGGTTCCTTTCATTTGCGTCATCGTGTTTGTGGAGTTTGTGGTGAATATAGGAGTAGGCAGGTAATTGATGTTCAAACACAAATAGAAAAGAAAACTGAGAGAAAAAAAGCGAAGATGAAAGAATTGGGTAAAGATTCCAGCACAAAATCAGAAGAAAAAGAAAAGGTCTTAGATGCTAAAAAGTTATCTAAGAAAACAAAATAGTTTTTTAAAAATTTATCGGGTTTGACAACCTTCAACAATTTAGGTTTATGTTGAATAGGCACCTTTCAAGATCAATAGTTTTACAAACTCTTTTTGAATGGGATTTCAAGGAGGAAGAGAAAACAAACATATTTGATATTTTAGATTATAATCTAAAGGAATTTGCTATTATTTCAGAGGAAAATCTTTTTGCTAAATCTTTAATCACAGGAATTCTAAAAGAAAAAGAAAATCTTGATAATATTATTCAACAAGCTGCTCCACAATGGCCGATAGATAAGATTTCTATTGTAGATAGAAATATTTTACGTATTGGAATTTACGAATTATTGTTTTCTGATAAACAAGAAGTTCCGCCTAAAGTAGCTATCAATGAGGCCATAGAATTGGCCAAAGCCTTTGGAGGAGAAAATAGTGGAAAATTTGTAAGTGGTGTTTTAGGAACTATTTATAAAGAATTAGGTGAACCAAGAAAATATGAAACAACCAAGGATAAACCTAAAAAAGATTTTAAAGATGATGAGGATATAAAAAATTTGCCCCTTCAAGAATTAGGGGGGGCAATTATTTATACAGAAAAGGAAGGAAAAACTCTTTTAGTTTTTGTTCATAATGTTTTTGGTTTTTGGACATTGGTTAAGGGGACAAAAGAAAAAGGCGAAACTCTTGAAGAATGTGTAAGAAGAGAAGCCAAAGAAGGAACAGGTTTAGATGTAGTGGTAGAAGGCAAAGTAAATAGTAATGAATATGTGGCCACTCTTTATGAAGAAGATAGCACCCAAGAAGGTGGTTCACGCACAAGAAGGAAAGTTACTTATTTTTTGGCTAAAGCTGATTTTAATATTCTTGAGTTAGAAGAGAATGGGGGAGAGCGAGGAACTCTGGATGATGTCAGGTGGTTTGAATTATCTAAAATTGATGAAATTGGAACTTATGAAGATTTAAGACCAATAATTAACAAAGGAGTTGAGCTAATAAAGTCTCAAGTCCAAAGAAAATAATTATTAATAGTGTGGAATTATTAAAATCACCCATACTAAATATCATTTGATTTTTTAACAAAAAATCAAATGACTCAAATTTCTACAAAATTTGGTTTAGTAGGGTCATATTTTTCTAATTCGCTTCGTTTATAAGAAAAATATGATTGATTTTACAAAATTTGAAGAAAAAATTGGATTAAAATTTAAGAATAAAGAATTACTAAAAACAGCTCTAACTCATCGTTCTTATGTTAATGAACATCAAAATGAAGTTTCTGAACATAACGAAAGATTAGAGTATTTAGGTGATGCTGTTTTGGAGTTGGTGACTACTCATTATCTCTATGAAAAATTTTCACAAGAGAATGAAGGAGCTTTAACAGCTTACCGGTCAGCTTTAGTCAATACTACTTCTTTATCTCAAGTAGCAGAGAAATTAGAAATAAATAATTTTTTACAATTATCAAAGGGTGAAGCTAAAGATACAGGCAGAGCACGGACTTTTATTATGGCCAATGCAGTAGAAGCGATTATTGGGGCAATTTATTTAGACCAAGGTTATGTCATTGTTCAAAAATTTATTGCTGATAACTTTTTTGGAAAGATAAATGAAGTGGTTAAAAATAATTTGTGGCAAGATGCCAAAAGTAATTTTCAAGAAAAAGCTCAAGAAATTGTGAAAATAACACCCAATTATCAAGTTTTAGAAGAGACTGGACCTGACCATGATAAAAGATTTAGAGTGGGAGTATTTTTAAACAATAAATTAGTGGCAGAGGGAGAAGGGGTTTCTAAACAAGAAGCAGAACAATCAGCGGCCGAGGAAGCTCTCAAAGCCAAACAATGGGGTTAAGAGAATTTTTAATTTTTAATTTCTAATTTTCAAACAATGTAAAAATTTTCAATTTTCAAAGACGAATTTTGGTTTTGCCAAAATTCGTCTTTATTTAAAATTCAATCATTGGAAATTCATTGAAAATTGTAAATTGGGAATTGAAAATTATAGATCTATTGTCTCAGTTGGGTTAATTTTGTTATAATGATTTTAATGAATGACAATTTAGTACTTTATCGTAAATATCGGCCTCAAAGTTTCAACGAAGTTTTGGGACAAAATCATATTACAGCCACTCTTAAAAAAGCTATCAAATTAGGAAATATTTCCCATGCCTATTTATTTTCAGGAACAAGAGGAACGGGAAAAACTACTGTGGCGAGAATTTTAGCGCAAGAGATAAAATGTTCTGTTAATGATTTGAATGAAATAGACGCTGCTTCTAATCGGGGAATTGATGCTATTAGAGAATTGCGGGAAGCAGTGAATGTTTTACCTTTTGAATCTCCTTATAAAGTTTATATTATTGATGAGGTCCATATGTTAACCAAAGATGCTTTTAATGCTCTTTTGAAAACGTTAGAAGAACCACCCCAACATGTAGTCTTTGTGTTAGCTACAACGGAAGTAGAAAAAATTCCTGACACCATAGTTTCTCGTTGCCAGACATTTGTGTTTAAAAAACCGTCACAACAAATTTTGACAGAAATTATTTTAGATATTGCTAAAAAAGAAAAAATCAAATTAGAAAAAGGGACAGAGGAATTAATTGCTTTGTTAGGAGACGGTTCTTTTCGTGATACTTTGGGAATTTTGCAAAAAGTTATTAGTGCTTCGGCTGATAAAAAAATCTCTTTGAAGGAAGTAGAAAGAATCACTGGAGCTCCGAGTGGGGAACTGGTTAATCAGTTTATTTTGGCTCTTGCAGAAAAAAATATAGGAATAGGATTAGAAAAGATAAAAATTGCCTTAGAAAATAATATTGATATGCAAATTTTTGTAAAATTAATTTTACATAAAATTAGAGCTATTTTGTTACTAAGATTTTCTCAAGAGGCAGAAAAAATGTTTAAAGAAGAATTTTCTGAAGTTGATTTCAAATTCTTACAAAAATTGAGCAAAAAGGCCGATTCAGGTATAAATGCAGGGCTAATAGATGAGTTAATTGATGTATTTGCTCAAATAAAGCTCTCCTATATTCCTCAACTTCCGCTAGAATTATTATTGATAAACTTAGCAAAAAATGTAAAATAATAAAGAAATATTGCCAGATCGTCTAATGGTAGGACATCAGCTTTTGGAGCTGGTTATCTAGGTTCGAATCCTAGTCTGGCAACAAAATTGAGAGCGACGAAATTTTATTGCCAGAAGAAATGTGCCTACGCACATTTTGGATAGGATTCGAACAACGGAGTATGTTGCGACCGTGGGGAGCAACAACGAGCCGTGTCCCGTGGCTCTTAATAAAATTCAAGTGGTTAGCGAAGAATTTTATTTAGAGACCGTCAGGACGAATCCTAGTCTGGCAACAAAATTGTGTTTCTTGAATAAAATATGAATAAAAAAACTATTGATGCCTACAATAATTTTGCTCAAAAATATGATGAAGAAACTTTTGATTTTTGGAGTAAATTCCCACAAACTTTTTTAAAAAAATTTATTGGATCAATCAAGAACGAGAAAAAAATCTTAGACATTGGAAGTGGCCCAGGAAGAGATGGACTTATTTTGCAACAAGCGGGAATGCAAGTTGTTTGTTTAGATGCTTCAGAAGCAATGATTAAACTGTCACAATCAAAAGGATTAACCTCTATTAAAGCTGATTTTAACCAACTTCCTTTTGAAGATAATTTTTTTGATGGAATATGGGCATATACTTCCTTGCTCCACGTTCCCAAAAATGAGATTAGTAAACCAATGCAGGAAATTAAGCGGGTGTTAAAGCCCGATGGTATTTTTGGATTAGGACTTATTGAAGGGATAAATGAAGAGTATCGTGAGACTAAGAAAGTGGGTGAACCACGTTGGTTTAGCTTTTACACGAAGAATGAAGTAGAAGATCTACTTAGGCAATATAAGTTTAGGATTATATATTTTAAAGAATTCAGACCAAACACAAAAAATTATTTAAATTTTATTTCGGAGAAATTAGTTTAGTTATAAAATACTGAGAGAAAAATTTTAATAAAAAAGTGGAAATTGTTTTTTCGCTTTTTTTACGAAAAATGGTTTTTTTGGTTTAATGACCAAGAAGTAGGGGTGATTTTAAAGTGTTTTTTAACAAATGGCTCTAAAAAGCCTAAAAAGGAGCAATCTTTTTCTCGACCAAAACAACAACTAACTCGTTACCGAGTTGGTTGTTGTTTTAAATTTGTTTCTTAATAGGCAGATTTTAAACTATTCAAATAAATTAACTAAATATTCGTCAATTTCTCGTTGGTCTAAATCGTAAAAATTTTTTCCACTGGTGTGCAAGTCCGTTGCCAATTTAACACCGACAAAACGCCAATGCCATGGTTCAAAAACATAATAACTATTATCGTCGGGATAGGACATTATAAAACCGTATTTGTAAGCATTATTAAGCAACCACTGATAAGCTATTGTTTGTTCAAATCCTTCCAGCGTTCCTCCAATTCCAGTCGTGATTAAATCAACGGCTGTGCCTAATTGGTGTTCAGAATAACCTTGGTCGGCTGAAAATTGATTAGCAGTGCCATCTCCGTAGATAATAGCATATTGATTTTTGAGAGCAGTTTGCTCATTAAAAGAGCGATAAGCCGAATAGACATAAATTTCTAAATCAGCATTAAGAGAAGCTTTTAACATCTTTTCTAAATAAGGCCAGACTTGTGAATCTATTTTAGAATATTTGGCTTCAAAGTATTCGTAGTTATTTGGTATTTCTGACAGACGAGCTGGGGCATAATGTTCATTTAAAAAGAAAACTTTGGAATATTTTTGTAATAATTCTGGATCGGTTTTACTTAATTTTTCAAGATTCGTTACTGTACCAGTTATATTTCCAACCTCCTCTTTATAAGTACCCAACAAATTTTCTATTTTTCCAACGTTTTCTTTTTCATTGCTTAAGGCTTGAGATAAATTTGTATAAGTTTGGACAATATCTCCTTGTAATTCTGCTGTGGTAGAAGCCAGTTTTCTTTCCAAAAGTTCTAAATTTGAATTAATTAAAGAAAATTTTTCATCTATAGATTTTAAATGATTATTTCCTGACCAAACCAAATAACTAAAAGTGCCAGCGGAAATAACAAAAACTGATAAGATTGTTATATAAACACCTTCTATTTTTGTAAAAAATGATTTCATATTAATATGATTATACCACTAATTCTATATTTGGTGAAATTAAAACGGAAATTACCTCTCCAACAACTCGTCGAATAGGCGGAAACAAAAAAGAAAATCTATGGTATAATAAATTCATGAAAACAAAGGAAAATCGGGATATTATTTCGGTTAATGATTTATATAAAAAAACTCAAAAAGGAAGTGATTTTACTTTATTAGATGTGCGAACTTTGATGGAATATAAAGCAGGACACATAAAAAATGCTATTTTGTTAAATCTTTCAGAAGATTTTTTAAAGGATTTAAAAAAAATTGGTTTGATTGACAAAAAAAAGAATTCTATCATTGCTTATTGTCGGAATGGAGTTCGAAGCCAAATTATTTTCAATGTTTTAAAAACTTTGGGTTTTAAAAATGTTAAAGATATGCAAGGAGGTCTTCTAGAATGGAAAAAGAATAAGCTACCATTAATTAAAGAATAAAGAATTTATGAAGAAAATAGGCATAATAATTTTAGTTTTAATGGGGATTGTTTTTTTGCTTTTAATTCTTAGAGGAGATGAAGATATTTGGATTTGTCAAAAAGGGGAATGGGTTAAACATGGGAGCCCCTCTGCTGAAAAACCAGAACAACTTTGTGAAGAGGAAAAAAATTTAAAAGATTTAATTAAATTAGATTCAATTCAACCTAATGATAAAATTTCTAGCCCATTGTTGTTAAAAGGACAAGCAAGAGGAACTTGGTATTTTGAAGGTGATTTTCCTGTAATTTTAACTAATTGGGATGGTTTAATTATTGCTGAGGGATATGCAATGGCTCAGAGTGATTGGATGACAGAAGACCTTGTTCAGTTTGAAGGTGAATTACAATTTGATAAGCCAGATTATGGAGAGAAAGGTTTTTTAATTCTTAAAAAAGATAATCCCTCAGATTTACCAGAAAACGATAATGCTCTAGAAATACCTATTTTGTTTGAATAAATTAATGATAATTAGGTTTAAAATTTTTTATACACTAATAATATGTTATTATTAATTTAATGGAACTCTCAGAAATTTTAAAAAATAATATTATTGGAAATTTTCTTGATAAGGCAAATTTTTCAGCCAAAGAGATTCTTGAGACAAAGATCTCTGAATCAATAAAGGAATATTTCTCAAGGCAGAAAACTGAAAAAGAGGTTGATTTTACGGTGGAAAATTCCACTGAAGAATCTCACGGGGATTATGCTACTAATGTAGCCATGGCTTTGGCGGGAGTTTTGAAAAAAAATCCTTTAAAGATAGCTCGAGAAATAGTTGAAAAAATAGACCTCCCTGATTTATTAGAAAAAGTGGAAATAGCGACTCCAGGATTTATTAATTTTACAATTAAACAGAATTATTTTGAGAGTGAATTAAAAAATATTTTAGCTGAAAAGGAAAATTATGGAAGATTTAAGGAGAACAACAAAAAAATAATGGTAGAGTTTGGTCAACCTAATACCCATAAAGCTTTTACGGTAGGACATATTAAAGGAGCAATTTCAGGATTAGCTGTCTGTAAATTAATTGAAAACTTAGGTTATAAGGTGATAAAAACTAATTATTATGGTGATATTGGAATGCACACTGCTAAATGCACATGGGGAGTAATGCAAAAAGGGTTGCCAGACAATTTTAAATCTTGGAACAAACACAAAAAGATGGATTTTATTGCTGATGCCTATGTTTATGCTTCTGATAATTTTGACACCAATGAAAAAGCTATCAAACAGATAAATCAGGATATTTATGATGGAGTAAAAAATGAAGCAACTGATTTGTATGAAAAAATTAAAGAATGGAGTTTAGAACATCAGACAATTATTTTTTCAGATTTGGGAGTAGTTTATGATAAACAATATTCAGAAAGTCAGGTTTTTGCAGAGGCTAAAAAAATTATAGATAAAGATGAAAAAGGAATCTTTAAAAAGAGTCAAGGAGCCATTGTTTATGATGGGGAAAAAGATGGTTTGGCTACTTGGGTGATGCAAACAAGTGAAGAAAACCCGACTTATTCTGCTAAAGACATTGCTTTAGGATTTCAAAAATTTGAAGATTACCCAGATTTATATTTGAACCTAACTTTAACTGCAATAGAGCAAGAGAATTATTTCAGAGCAATTATCAAAATCTTAGAAAGATTAGATAATAAATTCAAAAATAAATATTTTCATCTATCTTTTGGTTGGTTGTTAATGGATGGGAAAAAAACCAGTTCACGTAGTGGAAAGAATATAAAAGGGACTGATATTTTGGAAGAGTCGTTAAGAATTGCTAAGACAAAAATTGTTGAATTGAAAGATTATGACGAAAGTAAAAGGGAGAAGATAGCCCGAGTGGTGTCTTTAGCTGGATTAAAATTTTTAATTTTGTCTCATGAATTTAATAAGAATGTAAATTACGATCCAGAAAGATTTGTTAATTTTGAAGGCTATTCTGGCCCTTATATTCTCTATGCCTACGTGCGAGCTAAAACTATTCTTAAAAAATCACAACTTCGGGAGATCCAACCTCCCGAAGTTAGCAAGGTTGGAAGTAGAGGGGGATTTGAGAAAAGTTTGTTAAAATGGTTAGCTCACTATCCCCAAGTAACTTATCGGGCAGGGGTAGAAGTAGCTCCTCACTTATTATGTGTTTATCTATTTGAATTAGCTCAAAGGTTTAATTCATTTTATGCTCATTGCCCAGTTTTGGATGCTTCAGATAGAGAGAAAGAGTTTCGTTTAGCCATTACAGAAGGAGTAGCTCAAGTTCTCAAAAATGGTTTGGGCTTGTTAGGGATAGAAACCATTGAGGAAATGTAATATGCGACAACAAGAAACTTTAGAAATTTTAAAGATGGGGAAAAATGTTTTCTTGACTGGTCCAGCGGGGAGTGGGAAAACCTATGTTTTAAATCAATATATTGATTTTCTTAAAGCAAAAAAAGTTCCAGTGGGGATAACTGCCTCTACAGGAATTGCGGCGACTCACTTAAATGGAATTACTATTCATTCTTGGTCAGGTTTAGGAATTAAGGACAGTTTGTCTGATATTGAAATTGAAAAATTATCAAGTAAAAATTATCTCAAGAA
>Ga0268276_1003452_pt1 | contig 12258 bp, 9 predicted proteins | sample saktaG_4_FD_190145 | JGI IMG/M metagenome (GOLD analysis project Ga0268276, IMG submission 190145) | Saline water microbial communities from Sakinaw Lake, British Columbia, Canada - sak_2010_1_5_45m | ecosystem: Environmental > Aquatic > Non-marine Saline and Alkaline > Saline ...
TGTCTAAGCCGTTGTTATTGTTAAATACAGAAACATTTTTTCTTAATAACCGATAAAATGGACCATCGTATACATTGATTGCAGCAGTTGGAATATCGGTGATTTTTTTATTTTGAGAACAAGGAACGATCAATAATCGGGAATGACTGTAAACATTCGACTCTAAAAATTTTCTTACCTGTATGAATCGATCAATTTGAGCATCTTCCACATTAAATTCATCATTTTTTGAATAATGGAAGATCCAGCCCTTATAATCACTGCCAAATATGTTCAATTTTTCAAATTCTGAATGGCGGTTCCGATGAAAACAGCCAAGAGCGAAAAGCCAACCGTCAGGATCATACTCACGAATTTTTTGAAATACTTTATACAAATGCGGTTCATCTTCCACTTTTGTATACCGAGCAGAATTTGATATTTTCTGGAGAAGTCCACCAACAGCAATATATTTGTATTCTAATGCCTGCATTTTTTTGTAACAATTCAAGTATTGTCTAGGAGTATTCCCCTGAATAACCCCTATAAGTTTGAAATTAACTCCTTGTCTTGTTTTTCGCTCTTTATAGATTTTCATCGCTTTTTCTGCACTGGCTAACGTCTTTTTGGAATCATGGATATGATCGATAATTATCCCGTAATCAACTCCCATTTTTTCATATTCATCAAATAATTTGTCATAATTTTCAAACATACATCCGACTTTTGTGAAAACACCGGAATCAGAAATTTTTATTGTCTTATCTCGAACATGTTTTCCCTCAGGACATTGGGAAATGTCCATTTTATGAGGACAGCGTTTTTTTATGACGTCACAAAATTTTTTATTGAGACAAGGATAGGTGTTTAGAACCGTTTTAAAATTTTCAGAAGTATTTGCATGACTCATTATCCCGATATTACCCTGGACTTTTGAAAGATCCATTCCACTAATGATTCTTAAGGAAGCTTGTCGATCTGCGACAAGGAATGGAGTAAATTGGAAATTATTCATGCAACAACTCTTTTATTTTATACACCCATATAGGCCCTACCCCCTTTGATGAAATTCGTCTTTTACTCGGAGTAGAGTAGATAATCTGCACATGTTTGTTTTGAAGCCAATAAATAAATAAACCCAAAGTCTGAGGTTTTGTTCCCAAACAAGAAATTATAATATTCGCATCGTTTTTTGAGGAATAATTTGAGATAGTAAGATCCAATTTTTCTTTGACAGAATAAGGATCAAGAGCAGATATTTCGTCTATTATTACTCTTTGATTTGATAACAATTGGCTATTATTTCGTTTTGCATTATCAATATAAAATTCATTTGTGGTCGTAGAAAAGAAGCCTAAAGAATTTCCAAGAAATGCAAAAACTTTTGCGGGTTCAAAGTGTTTAAAAACGGTTAAAGCACGGGCCCCCTCAAAACCCAGTATTAGAACCATAATATTCACCCTATCAAAACGAATCGATCCTTCAAATCCTTTAAGAACACCAATTCCCTTCGTACCTATAGAAAATTCAGTCTCTGCTTCTCTCTCAATGCCTGGGCGTGCATAAATGCAAATGAATTTTTTATTCTCGTTCCACCGTAAAATTTCTAATAACAAGTATTTAGGAAATGAACTGATATCGAATAAAATTTTTTCATCAACAGGTAGAGCATCTGAAATTTTTTTAGCTAATGAAAATATATCGCTTGAACTGCCTTCAATTTCAATCAAATTAATATTGTTTCGAGTTAAAAGATCCCTAATTTCATTGTAATTGTTTATCCAGGACTCTCTTACTAAATCGTCTTCATTTTTTGATGACAAAGTTGTTATCGGTTTTTTATCCTCAAATAAATCAGATAGTTTAATTAAAACACAAGATGTAATTTTTTTTGTATCTAAAATCTTTTCAAGGACTAATTTCGATCTATCTTCGTAACTTACACAGGTTAAAACGCATTTTTCCTTAATGTAATAGTCTTCAAAAGGGATTATTCTCAATGCCATTGTTTACGTCACCAAGTATTCAATTTCCATTTGAGCAGCATCAGATTCTGGCTCATTTTCTTCCAATGTCTTCGTTAAGTCGGCAACAAATTTTTCTGGGGAATCAAAAATTCTATTTAATGCAGAAGCTTCAACCTGCCGAGGATATCGATAACCTAATTTCAGTCTAAAATATGGAATTAGTAATTTATGAAATTTCACTCCAAATAACGGTGTTTCTGTTTTTTGACGAATTCTAAAATAAAAAGGGATTTGTAATAATTGTAATTCAACAGCCTTATTGAGCGCGGCTTCAATTCGAGGATCAAGATTATGAAAATTTTTTATGTCAATTCCAGCAGCGGTTCGTATTTCTTTATTTGGACTAATTTGTTTGCTTTTTTCGAGAATTTGTTTGAATAATTTTCCTAATGTCTCAATTAATAATAAAACATCCTTTCTTAGATCTCCAGCCGCATCAATGTCTTTTAAATGAATAGAAGATTTTGTATAAATCACATCATTTTGAACATTTGGAGGAATTGGTTCTAATTTTACATACTGAGTAGAAATTTGAGGATATGCATAATAAATCGTGTCTTTCACTAATGTGATATAATCACGAATAATTTGAGAAGATAATATGGCATATACATCAAATCCATTGTAATATTCACCCTTCTTCCTTTCCCCTTGCGGTAATAACTCTTTTATCGTAATTGTTTGTTTAAAAGTTTCTAATCTAATGTTTGCTAAATTCTCTAAAAATTTTTTATAATCCTCAAATCCCTTCTTTCCGAACACTCTATCCAAGTAAACAGTCTCATAATCTTTTCCTTCTTGGATTGTCGCGCCAAAAAAGTCAGTATAAACTCCAAATTCTCTTGAAGTCCCTATTTTGAAGCTTAAGGGGTATTCACGATGGGATAGGAAAGAAATCAATACCTTTTTTTGATTTAGATCCATAAAATGGACGTCATCCAATACAATGAAGAAATATTTCTCTTTAAAATAATCATGAAGAATGGACAACCGTTTCAGAAAAGTCCTCAAATATAAGGGATCCTTAATATGAAATGATTTACGGTCATATGCTGTATGATATTCACTTCTTATTGCAATAATTTCATTAGTTAAGGTAGGTATATCGGCATTCTCATTAACTATTTTTAAATCGTTTAAGACCGCACTGACGAATTTTTCTTCATTTGCTTTTTCGAAGAATAGATGATTTTTATCTTTACATTCTGTTAAGATAACGCAGATTTTCTCTACAGTGAGAATTGCTAAATATGAAGCGAAAAATTTGTAATATTCATTGTCTGTATCATCACTCTCTCTCTTAACACAGCCTAAAAATGATGTAGAGAATGGTATCCAGAAACCAACAAAATTTGTTTTAATATTGTTAATTAATAAGTTTTCAATAGACAAGCCCCTTAATATTACTGTTTTTCCGGTCCCCCTCCCGCTTTGAAGTATGTGATGTTTGTCAATACTGTATAATTTTACAAAATCTGAATATTCTGGAGGCACAAAAGTATGATATAATTCAATAAACTGATCTGGGTTTAAACCATCCGTCGTATAAAATTTAAATGGATTTTGATCTTCTTTTTTAATTTCACCTTTTGGCACGGTTTGAATTTCTTCTGGCAGAGCTTCTTGAGTGTATGTGTAAACGGAATCGACAAGGTCTGTAAAAAACGAATCTGCCCCACCTTCAATTATTCTCGCTCCTCTCTTTTGCCATGAAGTGTGAATTAAAGGATCAAAATTTTGAATGACTAAGTAGATTTCGACATTAGGCCAAACAGATATGGATTCTTCAAAAATATCATGAAAATCGGAATCATTTAAAGAATATCCCACAATAATCAATGTTTTTGTCTTGAATAATGAAAATAAAAATTTGTAAACTTCAGTTTTTTTGAATTTTGCGTAATCTTCCTTTAAAATTTTTATTGATGTGGAATCCTGATACGTTCCGTGAATCTTAAAAATGTTATATTTTAGTGGATGATTATTAATGAGATGTTTATCTTCCCAAATTACGGAAATATCTTTCAGCGAAGAAAATTTACTTTCTAACAACGTATCAAAATTAGTTGTTATAATATCATTTCGGGGAATGAGTGTAATTTTTTCGAAAATTGATGGATTTGCTTTTCTTTGAGTTAATTCAATTATTTCGGCAATCTTATTTTTTAAACTATTTTCCCCAAAGATATTGAAGTAATATTTTGCGATTTCATCAAGAATATGTAAATTTTGTTCAATTTTATCTAATTGATCCAGTTGTTTAGTTTTGGTAAAATGTTGTAGCAAATCTTGACCCAAAATATTGCTTAACTCAACTGCATCTGGCATCCCGGCAAATTTGGATACCCCGGCACCTAAAAAAAATAGACTATTATGTTCAGCAATATTTTTTATCAATTGAGGATATTTTTTTAATAACTCCATTGATTATGCCTCTTCAAATTTTTACTGAAATTTATAATTTTAATTATTGTAAATTATCTCTCTGAGTTACTACCTTCCAAGTGCTTTAATTATTCGATCATTTGCGTTTTCGGCATGAATCGGGATAGGGACTCCCTTCAATCCTGTTGCATCATAACTAGCTAGCAACCAATCACCTTTTGTAAATTTGAAGGTCTGTCTGAACGCTTCTTCTGAAAATCCAAAGGCGTCCTGAACCGCGGTCCTGTCAGTTAACCGAGGTAGTTTGCTTACAAAATATGTGTGAGGTTGTGCCATGATGCTTGTATTCAGATAACGGGTTCGTTGGGTCGCAATGCCGATACCTATTCCAAATTTTCTTCCTCTACGAGCAAGCATGTGTGCAACTTGGACAGATTTTGAATAGGAGCTATCTTTGTCAAATTGTCCGGGGATAAATTCGTCCGCTTCATCAAAAATAAAACTAACTTGTGGAGACGTTGCGCCCTTTTTCCGTCTACTATCAAATAGTAAATTCCCAAGTTGTGAAGCAAATAACCTTAGCTCATCGGGGTCATGTGATTGTACGACAACCAGACTCGATGAATATGTGTTATTTAAATCAGAAATTATATCAAAAATTCCCATTACCGAATCTGGAGGAAGTGGTGTCGAATGTTCGATATCTTGCAATTTTCTCTCTAAAATTTGTTTAAAATCCCTAAGATTTGAACTCGCAGTTGAAGATATTTCTACAGTTTTTCCTTTTTTTGGCAATTCAATTCCTATTAATAGAACATGTTCAAGTTTGCATTCAGTTAATTGATCGACGGAGGTACAAATATCTCGAAGGAATTCGACGGACATTTTTTTTCGTTTATCATTTGCGATGTTTCTTAAAAAATGTGAAACCACACCTCTTGATGCACCCAAATTTCCCTTAAATAAAATATTCTCATGCTGCTCGATAAAAGAGGAAATATTGCCTTCAGTTTCTTGGAACAACCGAATTTTATTTTCTTTAAAAAGCCTGGTGATAATCGGTGTAAACTGCTCTCTGTGCTTTTCAAGTTCCTGAGGATATAATGAACTGTCTAAAAAGTCAGAAACAGCCTTATTTTGTACTTCGGGCCTTTCTAATTTTTCAATAACACTTCCTGGAAAAGTATTTTTCCCAATAGCAAGTAATTTCCCATTTTTTAATTTATCGAGTTGATCAATTAGCAGAACGTTATACTCACTCATCAAATCTAAAATTACGATTTTAATTGGGATTTTGCGATTTTCTGAACTTTCAATAATTTTTGCTATGATTGTACTCAATAAATTTGATTTCCCCGCTTTAGTGAATCCAAAAATTCCAAAGTGAACACGGAGTAAATCCTCGATGGAGAGAAGAATAGGAGTTTTTCCATCAACAAGCCACTTTCCACTTTCAAAAGTGTTATCCTTATCTGAAAAACCAATATTGATGATCTTTTGTGTGACCGGAGCAGTTACTACTTTTACTTCGGTTCCTATCATTGGAATTGATTTATCACTTTTTGGTTCCCATCCATCATTATTTTGAAAAATTTCAATTTCCGTTGGTGTTGCTGTACATTGAATTATCGTCGTATCTTCTGTGGATTCTGATTCTTGTGAGATCCAATCCGTTGAGATGTTTCTCGCGGCTTCCATTACAAAACCGGGATATCCGTCAACACTATTCCCAAGAGCATAGTGAATGGGTTTGATAGATGTCAATTCAAGAATTGAGTAATGTGTTGCGGATTCATCAGATGCAAAATTTTTAGCCGCAAGTAATGTCCCTTCTTTGAGGTGCATCATTGATTGACGGGTATATTCAAACCAGATATCGAACTGATAACGATTGAATTCGTTATCCTGAATTTTCATTAGTCTGCCAGAACGGTTTTTCTCGAATAGTTCTTCTGTTTGTGTAATAGAATCAGACATAATTATCTCCTCGCAGCATCCCTCGTTGTCCTAAATGTTCGTTGCAATGGTTTTGTCCGGAATGTGATTTCACTCGATTTGATAAGACGATCAACTTTCCTTTTTACAGTTTTTGCTCCCCAATCAGCTTTATGGAGTGGATCGGGATAGCCAATTACTTCGGGAAATAAATTTCGGGTTAATACATTGAGCAACCAGATTTCAATTGCCTGGCCATAATTGATTTGTTTATTTGTTCCGAAGTAAATGGGATGGATCTCCCCTAATTTATCTCCAGAGATTGTTGGATTTTCAACGTTATTGATGAACTGAGAATCCAATCTTGGATCAATCAAACGGTCAAGGAAAATTACATGCCCCATCAATTGTTTTGTTTTTCCTTGCATTTTGAAAAATTGCGCCAACGATCGCGCAAACAATCGTTCTTGATTGATTAAATATCCTCGATTACCCCGGATTTCTCTTTTTTTGTTCTCATCTTCCTCAATATGGAGGGACATGAATGCGGAATCAAATTCAGTGATCGCCCACGGAGCAGATAAGGAATCTACCTGATAAGAAATTCCTTCCAGTAAAGAACGATCGGTCCAGGGAAGATATCTAACATCAACCTTCGGGAATTTTCCGATTTCACGCATCACTCCAAGATAATTTCGGGAGAAGAATTTCGAGGAAGAGTCTTTAGCAATTCCTACGAGCATGATATTCTTATCCCAACACGCTTCGACCAACGCCCGAATGCCTATCGAAATTAAGAAGGAGATATCTTCAGGGGACATCCATCGGATGCGTTGATTTCCCTCTTCAATCACAGGATACAGAAGCGCATCCGCATCTCGTTTATGAAACAGTCGATCACAAAATTCCTCGAAGAATCGTACACTGTCAAACCATGATGATGAAAAATCAAATTTTGGTGCAATTTCTTCATTGGAATAACTGAATAGTTCTTTTGAAGGACTACTTCTCAGACTATAAACCCAATCGTCTTTTTTCACACCTGATTTTTCAACAAGTTCATTAATTCCAATTTTTTTTCCTTTATTTTTGGTGAATAAATTCACAAGATAGGCCCAGCGTCGATATTCTTTAGCTGTTGGAAGTCCTAGCTCGTCGTTAAACGGATGAGAGAAAACAACGAATCCATCTCTTTTCTCTAACTGCCGAGAACCGATAGGATGCCCGAAGAGATGTGTATACTCCAGATAACCATCCGTTGACATTACGACACTACTGAGAGACAAATCCATTAAAATGAGTTTTGGACAGGTTAGTGTCGATGAACTTGCCATTTCATAAGCAAGATAAATCTCAGCCAACTCCATGAGCCGGGTGTGGATTTTCGATAGGTTGATTTTATTCGTGTCATCGACGACGAATTGTTCATCTCCTAAATTTGTGACATCACCGGATTCTGCATAAGGAACCGGGACATACGCAACTAAGCTTACATCCTGATCCATCGACCACCGCTCGTAGCTTAGTCTTTTTGCTTCATCCAGCAGGTGGATTTTTCCCCTGACTCCATATGCAGCGGCAAAAAAAACCATAAAATCATTAAATGGATCTGCAGAACAGGTTCCATCAATAGCAATAAATTGAATCTCGTCTTTTTGGAAATAATCCTGGAGTTTCTCGGAGATCCTGGACATTGTATGAGGTTTTGAAAAAATTTCTCCATAATCGATGAAAAGTTCATTTAAAAAGTCCTCATAAAATTTCAGCCCGTTTTGTGATGTGAGATTATACGATTCCTGGTATCGATCGATTGAGCTATCCAGCGATTCTTTATAGCAATTAAAAATTTTTGAGAATATGGACATTAGCCTTCAAAAATAATAAAGGCTGAATGTGTATATACCGATTTCGTTTATAAAAACCGGCAAATTTCAAAAAAAGGAATTTAAATTGAATTTCATTTTTCGATTCGATTCTTCAAGGATTTGATCTCATTTTCCATTTCGTTTAACTTATCCAATAGGTCTTGGAAGTCGGGGAACTCTCGCTCACCTGATGGCTTTTGATCTAATAATAATTGAATCTTTTTTCGAAAATCTGCATTATTTTCCAATTCTTTACTTTCTGTAGAATGATTCCCGCGACTTCTTAAAGTAGGATCTAAAATTTTAAAAGCTACAATTTCTGCAGCTTCACGATAATCTTCGTCTGAAAAATCTTTGCATTCCCACCATTTTATTCCAGTAACATAATCAGGATCTAAAGACGCAGCTTTAGTTCCAGTTGTCACACTGGTATTTCGTAAAATAAGATGATGATTTACCCTTTCCTGTAAGTTATCCGTGCTACCTACGTATGCAACATATTTCCTTGGATCTTTGCCACCATATAACGCATAAATTGCTGGTTTTTTTGGTAAATCTGAAACCTTGGGATTTTTATGCATAACCTCACCGTCCAATATCACATCATGTGTTTTTTAGATCCTCAGGATCGAGTTTTGAGAGAAGATCATTAAGTAAATTGTAGATTTCATTCTTTTCTATTAACAAATCCAAATCGCAGGATATCATTTCTATCTCTAAAAAACCCAATTTATTTAATTTAAGTATAATGCACAGTTGCTCTTCAGTTTTCCACATTATTTTTTTCTTTGCGTTTATTGCGTTTTTTATCGAAATTATTTTGAAATTTTGTTTTTTTATTTCTTCAACTGTGTTATCAATAAATTTTCCCAGATATGATAAATCTGTTAAATATCCTCTCAAAGTTATTTCAGTACCTGATCGTTTCCATATTGTTGCCCGGAGATGAGTCTTTCTCAATACAGTGAATTTTTCAAATAATGTGTCATTCACTTGAATTCGTGAATCCATTTGTAAGAAAATTTTTTGAAAATTTGTTTGGAATTTTTCGTATTGTTCATCGAGAAGGGATTCCACGAGTTGTATAGGAAATCCATCGTCTTTAATTTCCCTAGATTCATTCGAATTGATCTTTTCTTGAGGTTTTTTTAGTTCATGATATAATTCGTTATAATATTGGAAATCCCGAGCCCACCGGGCATAAGTCAAAATAACATATTTTTCAATGTTAAATGTCATGCAAAGTTTCTCCTAATTCCAGAAAATTATACATTTTTCCATAACTTTTAAAATATTGACTTCGGTCCTTAGAGCTGAGATTATTTAATGAATATAACCTCTGTATTAACCGTTCTCGATCTTTTAATAAAATTAGATTAATGATCAAATTTTTCTCAGATTTATAGACAAATGTTGTTGTTATCCCGTACCCTACATTTTGAGGATATCTCTCAACTATTGTTCTCCAGTATGAGATTAGCTGTAATAACGCACTTTCTTGAGGCTCCTTAGAGTTCTTTTTTATTTCACTTCTCGATTTACATTCAACTGGCCACCATATCGGTAATTGGTTTGGTTGAATCTGGTTAAGAAGAACTGAAAAGGTATCGCTGATATTATTTAATCGCATTAAAAAATCAGGAGTTTTTCGCTTTTTGAATGGTTTTCTAACATCTAATATTACTATATCCCCACTATTTGCTTGCAGAAATGTATTTGCAAAAATTATTGCCAAACATTGACCAATATTTCCTGTTACACTAGTAGCATACGTTTTATGTTTAAGTACGTCATAAAATCGTTCACAAGGAAAGTTATTAGCCTTGGGCAATTCTATTTTTTCTGAATCGATGATATAGCTATGATAATGATCCCCCATTTCAAGAATATGATAACTCCCCCCCATTCAGATACTATGTCAATAGATCCCGAATCAACAAACAACGGAGGAATATCATCGATGGTTGTCTTATCGTTAAATCCCCGTTGCAATACTACTGGTATCTCCATCTACATCCCAACTGAAAAAAAATGATTTCACTGATATTTACGAGAATTCCCCTTTCGTGTTCCTCCGTTTATCTGAATTATCGTCTTTCATCCCCAATTTCTTCTTTATGGTCTTGTTAATATTCCCCTCATATCTTCTTCCCGCGCCTGGTGTCAGAATAGGGTAAATTTTTTCCTTCTTCTCACTCATATTTATCAAAACAGTGAATCTGGTGTATTTTATTTATACATTGTTATCCGCATTTCTTCAATACCCCCTCTTCCCCGGCACAACACCTCGCACCCCGCCCCTTGGATCCTTCACATCCCCGGCATACCGCGGGATTATATGGCAATGGCAATGCATCACCGTTTGCCCGGCAGCCGTACCGATATTAAATCCAATGTTATACCCGGCTGGCCTGAAATTCTCCTCAAGTATTTCCTTGCACTCATCAATCAGGGCAAGCAAAGCATATTTCTCCTCTACCGTCATCGAAAAGAAATCCGGAACATGCCGTAACGGGATGAGGAGGAGGTGCCCCTTGTTCACCGGGAACTGGTCCCAGCGGGCATAACAGAGTTTGTTCTTCGCAACAATTTCATCCACGGATGGGTTGCAGAACGGGCATTTCATGGATTACTCCAGGACTGGTACCCAAGAACATTGATCAGGTATTCACATTTTTTACGGAGACTGGTAAAGGCGTGTTCCTGCCAGTTCCCTGAATCTGCATCTTTTCCCATGAGAGAATACCGTATTTGTTTCATGAAAAGATCAGGGTCGTATTCGTTCATCTTATTCCAGTACCAGATAATGAATTCTTTTTGCCTGTCCAGGAGTTCCGGGTGAGGAATAAAATCACTCTTTGTCTGGTTTTCCGCTTTCAAAGCAGGTAAAATATTCCAGAGTTCATTATTCTTCCATACCGAGAACGGGATCATATGATCGAGTGCTTTTTCATCGACATGAGTAATTGTCTTCCCAGACCAGACCGATTTCAATGTGCCTTCCTTCCTCTGCAACTGGAGGAAGAAGGTTTTTGAATCCTGGATATCCCGCTCCTTAATTGGCTCGGATGCAATTATTTTCAACAAATCCCCGAAGGATTTTTTAGTACACATTGAATCATGGGTCAACTGGGCCCAGCCAAAAAGGATACTCTTGTCACCGGTGATAAATGGCCCGACCTCAGCAAATGCACAATAATAATCAGATTTTATCGAGAAAGTCCCAAAATTATCGATCAGATAATCCCGGCTGATCCGGGCGTTGGTATCATATCTGGGCAAATTCTTTGTAGGAACGAAAATTTTCTCATTCACTGATGTTCCCAGGTGAACCATCGGCATATCAGTGACTTTATTGCAGATTTCTTTGGCTAAGTCAAATACTGCCTTTCGGATGTCTGCGGAAAATGTGCCTTTTGAGAGATCATTGACATATTTGGAATACCCGCTTTCTTTCCCTCTGTAATGTGCAATAACGGGATCAAAGGATTGCCGGAATTTTGTTTTTCTCACGTTATTTTTCTCACTTTTTTGTTGAGGGATTTCGTGTTCAAAGATTGGATAATAATACAGCATCCATTGCTCAATCATTAATCCAAGCGGAAACGTTACCCATTCATGATCACTTCGAGCGATTCTGTGTTGATCGGATTTTTCACAAATCTCTATTGCACCACGTAAAAGTGCGAACTTATAGGTTGCATCCTTTCTTTCGCGTCCTATAAGCAGCGAGTTGATTTTCTTAAAATTTTCAGAGACAGGGGTGCTCATGCTCATCGGATTATCTTTTCTTCTATTGCTTAAGGATTCGGATTCAATCTGGGGAAGCGCACGCGGCGAGGGGCGAGCTCATGTGCATACAATCAGATCCCTTAAAGATTAGGAGAATAAATCTTTGGGATGTTCATTTTTTTTAAAACCAAAAATATATTTTCCTATGAGTTAAATTGCCTCTTGATCACTCATGGCAAAATTTGTTAATGGTGCATCGTCTTATGGTGAAATTACGGAAATCATAAATGGTGCCTATTCAGAGCTTTATATCGTTACTCCATACCTGAAGATAC
>Ga0268276_1003453_pt1 | contig 12257 bp, 10 predicted proteins | sample saktaG_4_FD_190145 | JGI IMG/M metagenome (GOLD analysis project Ga0268276, IMG submission 190145) | Saline water microbial communities from Sakinaw Lake, British Columbia, Canada - sak_2010_1_5_45m | ecosystem: Environmental > Aquatic > Non-marine Saline and Alkaline > Saline ...
TCATGTCACGTTCATCCTGAAGATCAAAAAGTTCTGGGAGTTCTGGATATGAAAATGCGGCTAGGCCGATTTGACGCTCATATTCAGTCTCTGGTTATCAAAGTGGTGCTTATAGGACTAGGGACGTTCATCGCCGTGCTGGGAACAATAGCCCTATATATTCTATTTAGGGTTCACAGGCCTGTAAGCAGGTTGCAGCAAGCGATGCAGAAAGTGTCCGCAGGAGACTTCAGTTACAAAACCCCGGTTGAGTCTAAGGATCAGTTGGGCGAATTGGCCACATCATTCAACCTGATGCGGGATCAGATCAGGAGACGAACTTATGAACTGATTCGCAGCAGAGGGGAATACAAGAACCTCTTCGAACAAGTCCCATGTTTAATCTGTGTCATAAATGAGGACTTTCGCATTGTTCGTCAAAATACTCATATGGCTTCCCTGTTCAAGGGGGGCGTGGGAATGCACTGTTACGAAGCGTTCAAGAAACAGAGCGAAATATGCGAGGACTGTCACGCGGTTAAGACCTTCGCAAAGGGAGAGAAATTCGCCAAGGAGCATTGCGGTTTGGATGTAGCGGGACAGGACGCCAACTATGTCAGCTACACGTCTCCGATTTTTGACGAAAAGGGTAAAGTCATCTATTCCATGCTAATTGCAGTAGATGTCAGAGATCGGGTCAAACTGGAACACGAATTAAGGGTATCCAAGGATTTTCAGACTAACCTGATTGAGAATTCTATCCACGGAATCATTGCGACGGATGAAAGTGGAAAAATAGCCATTTACAATGAAGCCGCTCAAAGACTCCTGGGATACGAATTCCAGAAGGCCGTAGGCGACGACGAACTTCAAAAATATTTCCCAAAACAGTTCGTGGAAATGATCTTCGCGTCACAACTTGGAAAAGCGCTTCCAGAGACACGATTGGTTGAACAGGAAGCGGCAATATATTCGAGCGAAGGGGAGGCCATCCCCGTACGATTTTCAGGACTCATTCTATTTGACCGCGGGAAGCCTGTGGGGTCGGTAGGATTCGTAGAGGATTTGAGGAACTTCAAGCGTCTGGAACGCGATAAGCAGGCGTCTGACCGGCTTGCAGTGGTCGGGCAGACTGTAGCTGGACTTGCCCACGGCATAAAAAACATAATTCAGGGGCTTGAGGGCGGAGTCTACGTGGTCGAAACCGCTATCGAGGACAAAGATTCAAAATTGACGGATCGTGGATGGAGTATGGTGAAAAACAATATTCACCGTATATCAGACCTGGTCAAGGACTTGCTGGCGTATTCCAAGGAACGAAGGCCTCAGTATGAAGCTACAGATCCCAATATTCTCGCCGAGGAAGTCTGCACACTGTTCGAAATTAAGGCGAATGAAAAGTCTATTACGATAGAAAGACAGTTTGATCCGAATCTTGGAAAAATGGTCAAGGTCTTTCTGGATCAACGAGGGATTCACACTTGTCTGTCAAACCTCGTGTCGAACGCAATAGACGCCTGTGAGATGGCCCAGAAGAAGGAGTCTCTCAAAATCGTTGTCCGAACACTCGAAGATAGTGAAGGTGGAGTCATTTTTGAGATCGCGGACAATGGGGCCGGTATGAATGATGAGACAAAAAGAAAAGTTTTTTCAAGCTTTTATTCGACCAAGGGAAATAGAGGCACCGGCCTTGGTCTTCTGGTGACTAGCAAGATAGTCGCCGAGCACGGTGGTGAAATCTATTTCGAGAGCGCAGAGGGAGTTGGAACAACCTTTACTATTCGGCTTCCTTACGGGCACAGGTCAAGCGCAGAATCGGAATCAAGCCCTACGGTCATGCCGCTGGAGTCGACGGATGGGAAACAGATAGCCTAGAAAGGGCAAAGCCTGTTCGTTAGATAATTTATGTCGGCAGAGATCCGGTAGGTTCAACGAGTTGAGGTAGCTGTCAAAATCGAAGGTAGGAACTCCCTTTCATGGAGGAGCAAATGAGCCCGCTGTTTTACCCTGATAAAGACTCTTGGGACTGGGATCCATCGTCCAGAGAAATCTCGAACATTGCCCAATGGCAATCGGATTTTAATGAAGTCCAGGAATTTGTAGTTAGTCCTGATGGGCAAAAGGTCGCCGCTTTAGTTCAAAACGAAGATGAAACTTTCACTCCCTGTGTTAACGGCGAAATATGGGAAAGTTCTTTTGAAAAGGCCTGGTCTCTCAAATTCAGCCCTGACGGGAGGCTTTTTTGTCTCGGGATGAACGACGATGAATGGACTATCATTGAAGATGATCGTCCGTGGGAAGAATCTTTTGAATACGTCTGGAACCTCAAATTCAGCCAGAACGGCAAAGGAGCGGGGGCAAACATCAGGACATCGGACGGATATGGGGTCTTGCTGAACGGAGACGTCTGGGAAAACAAATTTATCCAGATGCGAAGCATGGAATTAAGCCCTGACGGAATTTCAGCAGCCGGGAATATCCAACTCGAGGCGCTGTCGGAAGGCGATGTTACAAAATTCCGGCAAGGGCTCTGGAACATTGCGGTAAACGGACGCCCCTGGGATTCTAATTTTCTCAACGTGTGGGACTGCTCATTTAGCAGTGACGGTGGAATTGTCGCCGCCGAAGTCCGTTTGGTGTCCGGTCGCCAGACTATAGCAGTCGATGGAAAGGCATGGAAGAGTGATTACAAAGCAGTCTGGAAGCCAATCTTCATTCCAGGCTCACGCGATGTCATCGCTCCAGCTCTGACCACGGAAGGCTGGAAGCTGTTGCTCAATGGGGACCCCCTTTGGAACAAGCCTTATAGTCAAGTTTGGCGTCAGACGATCGGTCCCGATGGTCGGAAGCTGGCAGCGGTGGTATCGCCGGAATTTGGACGATGGACAATTGCTGTAGATGGAATTTCTTGGACAAAAACCTTCGGGGACGTGGTCCTGGATCCTGTTTTCAGCTTAGATGGGAAAAGGGTGGCGGCGGGGGTTAAAGACGCAGGCGAGTGGACGGTGGCCGTCGACGGGACCCCTTGGCCGGAAAAATTCGGCATGGTTTGGGACCCGGTTTTCAGCCCTGATGGAAAACATGTTCTGGCAAAAGTATGGAGAGATGACTCCTACATGTTGGTTGTAGACGGAAAAATTACGGGTCCAGCGTATGAGAATCTTTTTGACTTTGTCTTTAGCGACGAAGGGACGAAACTTTTGATTAAGTGTGTTGAAAACGGACTCTGTTTCAGAAAAGTCATTTTCTCGAAGGACCTCACATAGGAAAACGAGGAGTGCGCCGATGTATCAATTTGTCAGTGGACCTTTGGTCTGGATAGCGTTTGCTGTGTTTGTAGGGGGTATGGTTTACCAGTTCGTGACCATGCTGAGATTGGCCCAGAAGGATAAGGTCATATATCCTTATATGAGCCTCAAATATAGTTTAAGGTCACTCTTTCACTGGATAATTCCGTTCGCTTCCAGGAACATGAGAGCACGGTACGAGGTGACGATAGTGACTTTTATATTTCACCTTTGCCTTGTCCTGGTACCTATATTCCTGCTGGCGCATGTGGCGATGTTCGCATTTGCATGGGGGGTCAAGTGGTGCGTTATATCGGCCGGGGCCGCCAACTACATGACGTTGGCGGTGATTCTGGCTTGTGTGTTTTTCTTGCTCAGACGCGTGATGCTGCCTGAAGTTCAGTTTGTTACCTATGTTTCTGATTATGTCCTTTTGGCCATTGCATTTGCTCCGTTCGTGACGGGTTTTGCGGCTAACCGGCAGTGGTTTGATTACGAGACAACAATCATTATTCACATGATCTGTGGTTCATTGATGTTGATTGTTATCCCTTTTACGAGATTAAGCCACATGCTCTTCTTCCCATTCACGAGGGCTTATATGGGATCCGAATTCGGCGCCGTCCGCAATGCCAGGGATTGGTGAGAAGCAATCTAAAGGGAGGATAATGCCCATGGGATTACCTGCGATTCCAATAGTCTCTGATCTTGGTCTGGACGAAACCGCCAAGCGTCTGACTTCTGAACAGATCGCCGACGTGGTTAACCGAATACTGGATCAGGAAACAGCCGCCAGATTCAAGGTGTACATGAAGACCTGCGTGCACTGTGGGCTGTGTTCCGACGCATGCCACTGGTTTCTGTCGAATGATCGTGATCCAAGGTTTTCTCCAGTCGGTAAAGTGAAACAGACTCTATGGGAAATAATAAGGAAAAAAGGTCACGTCAGTCCGGAATTCATGAAGGACTGCTCCAGAATAGCCCACACCGAGTGCAACGTATGTAGAAGATGCAGCATGTACTGCCCCTTTGGGATAGATATAGCCTATCTTCTACTTGTCGTGCGAAGAATATGCCACGAACTTGGTATGGTTCCGCAGTTTCTACAGGATACTGTTAACAGTCATGCCGTAACGATGAACCAGATGTGGGTTAAGCAGGATGAGTGGGTTGATACCCTGCAGTGGCAGGAGGAGGAAGCCAAAGGTGAAATTAAAACGGCTCGAATACCTTTGGACAAAGAAGGCGCAGACGTTTTTTACTCTGTCATAGCCCCTGAACCGAAAATCCTGGCTCAACTTATCGGAAATATCGCCCAGATAATGGCCGTGGCCAAGGTTGACTGGACCATGCCATCTCTTGACGGATGGGACAACAGTAACATGGCGATGTACTCCGGTGATTTCGAGATCATGGGAAGAGTGGAAAGAGCACAATACGAATCTGCTCTAAAACTGAAATCCAGAAGAATTGTCATGGGAGAATGCGGTCACGCCTTCAGAGGAGCAGCGTATGATGGTCCGAAGTGGCTTGGATGGAGAGAGCCCCCAATTCCCCTGATTCATGCTGTTGATTTTTATCATGAGCTTCTTACGACCGGACGAATAAAGATCGCTAAGAAATTCGAGACTCCCGTCACAGTTCAGGAACCTTGCAACATCGTTAGAGGCAGGGGCTTAGGGCAGAAACTTAGGGAAATAATCTCGATGGTTTGTGAGGACTTCAGGCTTCCTGAACCGGGCCTGGAGCACAACTATTGCTGCGGCGCCGGCGGAGGCACTATCAACTGTGGTCCGCCATGGAAGACTTCCAGGGTGAAGGGGAATAGAGTCAAGGCCGAACAGCTAGCCGCAACCAAGGCGCATATCATTATCACACCCTGCCACAACTGCCATAGCGGCATAGAGGACATCATCGGCGGATACAAGCTCGGCATGCACGTTAAATTCTTCAGTGAAATACTCATGGAAGTAATGGAAGTGCCAGATGAGCTCAAGTGTTAACCTAATAAGGTTCTAGTGGAAACGCCACTAAAAGGGAGTGGATTTATGTATAGGATCAACCTCAGAAAAACAGGTATTCTGCTCGGACTGATCATCATTTTTGTTGTCGGCGGGACGGGTCTCATCCACTCCAAGTCCCAAGAGGACCAGAGAGTTGAACCGGCGCTAAGTCGGCCGATAACTATCGCTCATACCGGCGGAGCCGCTCGTTTGGAACGCCCTGCCGTGGCTTTTGATCATGATCAGCACACTAAGGCATTGAAACAAAAGAAGTTGGAAGACTGCGGAGTTTGTCATGTCCTCAAGGAGACCGACAAACGGCTCGTCAACTCCGAGATCAAAGTGTTCAAATTCCCGAAACAAGAATTCGACGCAAGCAACAAGTCGTCGATCATGTACGCCTATCACAACGCGTGCGTCAGTTGTCACAAAACCATGGCCTCAGAGGGCAAGAAAACAGGCCCTCAGATTGGTATGTGCGGCAAATGTCACGATAAAAGAGCAAAGCACGTCCAGACCCCATGGAGTTGGAAACCGATATTCAACTACGGTCGTCACGCACAGCACACCCAGTCTATAGATAAACTTAAGGACCCGGCCAGCTTCAACATCGCAGGCAAGGTGCAAACATTAGGTGAGGTAAGACCAGAAAACAAGAATTGCGCAGTTTGTCACCATTCTTTTGACGACAAACAGAAACTGCTCTATTACAAAAAGGACACTGAAAATAGTTGCTCAGCTTGCCACAAGTCTACTGATCAAAAAAACGCCCGGTCAATTCAAAATGTGGCTCACGCCGCATGTATCGGCTGTCACATGAAAGAAGCCGCTCAGCAAACCGAATTGGGCAAGTCATCAAAGAAAAAGGTTGGTCCTGTTGACTGTATCGGATGTCACGGAGAGCACAAAGAACTGACCCCCGAAGAAATTCAAAAACTGCCCCGACTTGTTCGAGGTCAGAAGGACGTGATGGATCTGTCGCTGGGAGAAGCTCCGGATCAAACGGGCAAAGCCGTCCCCGTTTCGAGAATGAAACAGGTTCCATTCAACCATAAAGGGCATGAGCCTCGAGCCCAGTTCTGTAACACTTGTCATCATCATTCACTTGAGAAATGTTCAAACTGCCATACTCTGCGGGGAGATCCAATCAAGGGCGGTGGTGTAAGCTACGAGAGAGCGTTCCATGTTGTTACCGCCAAGGAATCCTGCGCAGGCTGCCACCTTATTTCCAAGCAGACCACTCAATGCGCCGGTTGTCATCAGTGGCTGTCCGCAACCGAACTACCGCAGTCGTCCTGCCCTATCTGTCACAAGGGACCGTCAGACGGCAAGTTTACGGATCCGCCTCTTATTACACTGAATCTTCCCAAGGAAAAAGCGCCCGAAAAAATATCGATCAAGGGACTAGAACGAGAATTCATGCCGTCCGAATTCGCACATGCGAAGATTGCCAACAAACTCAACGAAATTTCCAATAAAAGCAGCCTCGCAAGGACTTTTCACGCCTCGAAGGGCGATCAGGCAGTTTGTCTTGGATGCCATCATCGCCTGGAGTCGGGCGGGAACCGTGAGAACAAGTTTCCATCCTGCGCAAGCTGCCATGGTCTTCCCTTTGATTCGAGGAATCCTGGAAGGCTCGGGACGGTTGGAGCATACCATCAACAGTGCATTGGTTGCCACGAAGCGATGAATCAGAAACCTCTTGGGCTTGAATGTGGCAAGTGCCACGCCGAAAAACCAGGTTTCAAGAACGCCGAGTTACTGACAATTGAAAAAGCGGATCAAAGATAAAAATCCTGGACAGGAATTAGGAAAAGGAGACCGAGATGCCGAATATTCTACTCGAATTTTTTACTCAAACTAAAGAAATGGAGTACTTGGTCATAATCATATATTTATTCGTCTTTATCTCCTTCTGGAGGTTTCTGACATACAAGGAGAAGGACTGAAGACATTGTGATTTCTGAAGCTTTGGATCAACAGGACCAAAAAGGAGATGATCAAAAATGGACACAAGCAGAAGAGATTTCATTAGGGTACTTACAGGTCTTGGTGTAACGGCCTCACTGGGCGGCGTCGGTGCGGCCAGAGCCGATAGCGGCTTGCTACCTGGATATCCTAATCAGTTTGGGGTCCTGGTCGATACAACTGTGTGCATTGGGTGTCGAAGGTGTGAATGGGCCTGCAAGGAATGGAACAAACTGCCGAATCAAAAGACCCTGAGAGAATATGAGAGGGACCAGAGTGTTTTTCAGAAAATTAGACGGACACATGACGACACATATACTGTGGTCAATCGTTTTGAGAACCCGAGAGACGCGTCAAAACCTATTTATGTAAAGAAACAATGCATGCATTGCTATGAACCCGGTTGCGCTTCTTCGTGCTTTGTAAAGGCCTTCACAAAGAGGCCCATAGGACCGGTGACTTACGACGCTTCTCTTTGTGTCGGGTGCCGTTATTGCATGGCCGCCTGTCCTTTCGATATTCCTGCGTATCAGTACTACAACCCTTGGACACCGGAGGTGACCAAGTGCACTTTTTGTTTTGATCGAATTTCCCTGGAAGGCCAAATACCTGCATGCGTCTCAATATGTCCGGTAGAGACCATGACTTTTGGTAAACGGACGGAACTAATCGATCTGGCCCGCAAGAAAATAAGAGATAATCCCGGACGATATGTGAATCACGTTTACGGAGAAAACGAGGTAGGGGGTACAAGTTGGTTGTATCTTTCGGCGGTTCCTTTTGAAAAAATAGGATTTCGCACTGACCTCGGAAACGTTCCAATTCCTACTATGAGCAAACCATTTCTGTCTCTGGTGTCCCCTGTCTTCATAGTTGTACCGGCCCTGGCAATGGGCTTTTACAGTTTCAAGAAGCGAAGAGACCAGATTGAAAAGGACGAATTAAAGAAAGCTTTGGAAAAGAAGGAGGCAAAATAATGGATAGCGCCCCCGCGACAATGAAGCTGGAATCCTCCTGGGTGCAGGACAAGCTCTTCCTGGGCATGACCTGGAATGACTATCTGCGAAGCCAATTTACTAAATTCAATGCGGTCGTTGCAATCATCCTACTTGTAGGCATTCCAGTAATAATTTACAGGCTCGTATTCGGGCTCGGTCCTTCCACAAATCTTTCGGATAACAACCCATGGGGGATCTGGATTGGTTTTGACATGCTGTGCGGCGTGGCTTTGGCTGCGGGAGGATTTGTTATAGGCACAGCGGTCCACATATTTGGCATGAAGGAATACTCTTTTTTGTTTCGCCCCGCCGTTCTTACCGGTTTTCTGGGTTACCTTTTTGCGATCATAGCCCTAACGTTTGATCTTGGAAGATATTACAGGCTTCCCTATCCTATGTTCGTTTCTTGGGGCGTAACTTCAGTGCTTTTTCTTGTCGCATGGCATGTGGCGCTATATTTGAGCTGTCAGTTCGTTGAATGGTGCCCGGCAATATTTGAATGGTTAAACATGAAGAAAGCCAGAAAAATATTTATAAAAGCTACTCTAGGCGCTACGATTTTCGGCGTGTGTCTTTCAATGCTGCACCAGTCAGCGCTTGGTTCTATTTTTCTTTTGATGCCAGAGAAGCTTCATCCGTTATGGTATTCGGACTACATTCCGTTGTTTTTCTTCATGTCGGCGGTGGTTGGCGGTATAGCTATGACCATTATGGAAAGCAGTCTTTCTCACAGGATTTTCAGCAAGCAAATAAAGAATCATGATCCTGAACATTTGGATCGAGTTACCTTGGGATTGGGTAAGGCTGCTTCGGTTACCCTTTTCGCTTATTTTTTCATGAAAGTAATCGGACTGGCTCATGGCAACACGTGGGCGTATCTCGACTCATCCTATGGATATTTATACCTTGTTGAAGTTCTTGGATTTGTGTTGGCGCCAGCTCTGATATTCATGTATGCTGTACAGAACAATCTTGTTAACTGGGTCCGAAATTGCGCAATATTCACCGTGCTGGGAATAATATTTAATCGTCTGAATCATTCGATAATAGCGTTTAACTGGCATCTGCCGCTTGATGAAAGATATTATCCGCATTGGATGGAGGTTGTGCTCAGCGTCACCGTGATAACAATAGGGATTTTGACTTTCCAATGGATAATGAACCGAATGCCGATACTTTACGAACACCCGGACTATGAACCGGAAAACCACTAATGGATAATTTCGGAGGAGTTCTAAATGCCCAAAAAAATCCTGGTAGTGGATGATGAACCTCATCTGGTGAAATATATGACGGCCTTTCTTGAAGACTCAGGCTATGAAACCTGTTCAGCGTCTAATGGTGAAGAAGCGCTAGAAGTCTTGAAGAAAGAAAATCCGGATTTGGTGACTCTGGATCTTCAAATGCCCAATGAAACGGGCACAAGATTTTATCGTAACAAAACTAAGAACAAGCTATACAAGGACATACCGGTCATAGTCATAAGTGGCCTTCCCGGAAGACATCTAGCGGTATCCCAACCGTTTGCTGTTTTCGAGAAACCGGTTGACCGGGACGCCTTACTTGAGGCTATCAAGAAAGCAATTGGCTAGGCGAAATGTATCTGGATCGAGCGTCTGACAATTTGTCATAGCTTTATCTCTAATTTCCTGCGGATAAGATATTGGGGGGATCGGTTTACGGATCCCCATTCAAAATGTTAGGAGCGGCTGACAAGATGCTGGATGTGGCCAATTTTGATTGGCGGCGCCTCCTGGACGCCCTCCCTTGTTACGTGACTCTTCAGGATCCCGAACTACGGGTTATCTGGAGTAACAGCGTCCATCGGCGTGATTTTGGGGAACCGAAAGAACGAGCCTGCGGAAGAATCTACAAACTCAGTAAATCCCAATGCGTTGACTGTATTGTGAAAAAAACCTTGGAGGATGGGGAAGGGCACAGTAGGGAACTGCAGCTGACGAGTAAAAACGGGCAAAGGTTGAATGTCATAGCGCATTCAGCTCCTTTTTATGATGCGGCCAACCAGTTGCTGGGTGTAGTTGTTACCAAGGTCAATATCACTTCGGTCAAGGAAATGCAGAAACAACTTATAATGGTCGGGCAAACTGTGGCTGGAATGGCTCACAGCATAAAGAACATTATGATGGGTCTAGATGGCGGGATATATATAGTCAACAGTGGTATAAAGGATAACGACCAGACTGAGATTAAAGATGGTTGGGAAATAGTCCTCCTGAATTTTGAAAAACTTTCACGGCTGGTTAAGGATATTCTTTACTGTTCCAGGGAGAGAGAACCCAATTACAAATTGATAAATCCGAATTTAGTGGTAACCGACGTGTACAATCTTTTTAAGGATCTTGCCGTCCGATACTCCATTGAAATCAGCCTTGATCTGGATTCAGGACTCAAAGATGTTGTGATAGATCCTGATGGTCTGCACACAGTGTTAGCCAACTTGGTCACAAATGCGATGGACGCGTGCAAGATGGATTTGTGGAAAGATACACACTTAATTGAAATAAGGACTAAAACCGGAGACGATGGTTCAACTATATTCGAAGTTGCCGACAACGGGATGGGAATTGATAAGGAATTAAAACACCACGTTTTCGAGGAATTTTTTACCTCCAAGGGGGACAAAGGCACAGGACTGGGCCTTATGGTAACTCAAAAGATTCTGAAGGAACATGAAGGGGAAATCACTTTTAGATCTAGACCATCACACGGAACCACTTTTGTGGCTACATTTCCAAAGAGATCAGTTGAAGACACCAAACCGGGTAACGAAAGTTGAGACCGTAAACGGCGGGACCTGGGTATTGCTTTGAAATCCAGGCCCCCGAGTTTTTATTTCTTGGCCGCCGCCGCTCGTTTTGACGCCTTCAATGGATTGATTTTCTGAGTTTCCTCGATTTTCTTTTTCTCTAGATGAGTAGCGAAGTTGCAATCGCCCCTGTTCCATTTTGCTTCAGGATCTGCGGCCACCAGACAGTAGACGCTCTCCTCAAAGGCTATTGTTCTGTTACAGCCTTGGCATTTTTCAATTATTGGCAGGCAGCGGCCTTTGCTGAAACTGCATCCTTTGTTTTTCATGAATGAGCAATTGACGCCTTTTCTGACAGTGTCACAATGCATATTATTGTCCTCCAGGGGAAGTTTAAATCATAACGCAAAAATTCTTTAAAACAAATAGTATCGCACGTTACAGACCCTCATTTCAAGACTAAACTTGTTGATCAAGCAAAAAATCAAAGAAGTCTTTATTACAAATTTATTGATCACTTGAGTTTTGCTGATCCTTGGACAGCTTTTCAAGAATCGACGAAGAATACGCCAATGCAAGCAAAATGGAGTTGAACTTCGTCTGGGCAGTATCCCCCCTTGATGTAAGGACAATCGGAGTAGTTCCAGGCCCGGCGGTAATAATGCCACCTATATCGATAATGAGTCCGAGACTACCCATAGTCTTTGACAACATTTTGTACAACACATTCGCCGTATTTATTTCGGTGGCGACAAGGCAGTTGGCGTCTCCCATTATTTTACCTTGATAGTGCTTTTCCTCTGCAACATCAGGGGCAGTAGCCAGATCAAACGAAAGCGGTCCCTCTATAACTACGGGACCATATTTCTCGACCAGATCTTTGGACATAGCCTCGGCCTCAGCGGCCACCAAAGTAGCTGGAATAGCCGCTGTTTCTTTCTCAACAGCGGTAATGATGGCAAGTCTCAAGGGAAGATCCTGGCTCACTACGCGGCGTAGTACGTCGAGCTGGTTTTCGATGGCCCCCAGCAAAGCTGGGGCGTTCGTAAAGGCTGGATTTACCGCGGCGTCGGACAGGGCGAAAAATCGCTTGTCGGGAAACACGAGAAGACCTGTATAGGTTGCCAGCTTTCTCTTTGGGGGATTTTGGGAATCGACTGAAGTCGCGTCCTGCTTGTATATGGAGAGCGCCACATGAAGCACGGCCGAGGTTTCTATACTCCCCTTCATGATGACAAAGTCGCGGTGCTCAACC
>Ga0268276_1003454_pt1 | contig 12255 bp, 17 predicted proteins | sample saktaG_4_FD_190145 | JGI IMG/M metagenome (GOLD analysis project Ga0268276, IMG submission 190145) | Saline water microbial communities from Sakinaw Lake, British Columbia, Canada - sak_2010_1_5_45m | ecosystem: Environmental > Aquatic > Non-marine Saline and Alkaline > Saline ...
GTTATTATATTATCAAAATGAATTTTACCTATTATCGGTATATTATCTTTTTGGCACCAATCTTCAATTTTAGATGAATTCTCTAAATTAATATCGTACTTATTTATTATAACTACTGTTTTTACTCCAAAATGTTGGGCTACTTTTACCACTCTTTCCAAATCATGTATTCCGGAGAGAGTTGGTTCGGTCACCACTACAGCTAAATCAGCTCCGCTAAGAGTAGCTATAAGAGGACAACCAATTCCCGGTGGCCCATCTACTACTATTAATTCCAAATCATTTTTTTCAGCAATTGCTTGAGCATTCTGGCGAACTAAAGTAACTAATTTTCCCGAATTTTCTTCTGCAATACCCAACCGGGCATGTACTAAAGGTCCATATTTTGTCTCGGAGATATACCATTCTCCGCAATGATTTTCCTTCATTTGAATAGCCTTTACCGGACAAACCAAAGCACATAAGCCGCATCCTTCGCAAGATACCAGATCGATTACGGTCTGACCTTTGATTGTTTTAATAGCATCAAAACGACAGACTTCCTGGCATCGACCACAATTAGTACATTTTTCTAAATCTATACTGGGGATTAATCCGGCATAAAAATCATGTTTTTCTTTTATTTCAGGATGAAGTAAAAGATAAAGATTAGAAGCATCTACATCGCAATCTCCCATAACTTTATCCTTAGCCAAAGCAGCTATGCTTGCGGTAATAACCGTCTTTCCTGTTCCGCCTTTACCGCTTATTATAACTATTTCTTTCATTTAAAAAATACCTCGGTTTTTATCATTGTAAAGCCATAAAAATATTAAATAATTTGCACTATTTTTTTAAAAAGCTGGCTAAATTTCTGTTCATAGGAGGAATTTATCTTCACTATAGGAATACCTTTAGAATAGGCAACTGCAATCTCTTTATCCAAAGGAATAGAGAGCAAAATAGGTATATTATTTTTTTTACAATATTCTTCTACCTTATGATCTCCGATATCACACTTATTTAATACTACACCATGAGGTATCTTTAATTTCTGAAGCACTTCCACTGCTAATACAAGGTCATGCAATCCAAAAGGAGTCGGTTCTGTAACTAATATAGTATAATCACTATCCTTTACAGCTTCAATAACCGGACAGGAAGTACCTGGAGAAGCATCAATTATGGTAATGTGATGATTGGTAATATCATTATTTTTTCCTTTAATGCTATCTTCATTAATTCTTTTTTTAATTTTTCTTATTATAGGAGGAACCATCGGTTCTCCTATATCTAAACGTCCGTGGATAAAGTCAATAGACCCTGCTTTACCCTCTTCTAAAATTCCTATTTTATTCCCCTCTTCACTAATCGCCTTTTCCGGGCAAAATAACGCACACGCCCCACAGCCATGACACAGCCCAGGGAAAACTAAAACTTTATTCTTGGTAACTGCGATAGCATTAAAAACGCAAACTTCCGCACATTTACCGCAATAATTACATTTTTTATCGTCAATTTTAGGCACAGGAATCTCTACTGATTCCGAACTCGTTATAACGGGTTTTAAAAAAAGGTGGGCATTAGGCTCTTCTACATCACAATCTAAAAATTGCACATTTTTTCCTTTATCTTTAGCTAAAGCCAAAGCAAGATTAACGGCAATAGTTGTCTTGCCAGTCCCACCCTTTCCGCTGGCTACTGAAATTATCATTTAGTTTAATCCTTCCCTTTTATTCTATTGTCTTGTCATCATAGCGCCACACTTAGGGCATTTAATGTTGTTGCAAGGAACACCTACTTGATGAGGAACTATAGCGCCACAAGAAGGGCAAACACAATCGCCCCCTATTCCAATTCCTCCGCCTCCTCGGCGTCCTTGTCCGGCACCTCTTCCCTGGCCAGTTCCTCGACCAGTTCCCGGTCCTGCTCCTGTTGGTCCAGTACCATCTCCTCTTGGCATATTTTTCACTTCCTTTTTTGGTTAATTAGTTAGCTGGTTATTTAGTTATTTGGTGTGTATATATTTTTATGTTTTGATATAAATATTATTTTATTTATTCTAATTAATAATAATCTAGATATTTACATTTTTTCATTTTAAATTTTTTTATATTATTCCTAACTATCAGTGAATATGTTTTTCATTGGGATGATCACATTCTTCTTTTTCTAAGCCATAGCCCTTTCCTACTCCCGGTTTACAAGACGATTCTCCAGCCTCTAACTTACCCTGCGCAAATTTTTCTATCGCTTCTGTAACCTTCCCGGTTACTCCTACTATAGGGGTAATTTGTTTTTCGGCAAATAAATCTTGCGCTCTCCTACCCATACCTCCGCAAATTATATATTTTACTCCACGTTCTGCAAGAAAATTTGGTAAAAATGCAGGTTGATGGCCAGGATTATTTATCTCCTCTATCTTTAAAATTTTTTCCTCTTCAATCTCAGCAATAGTAAAAGAAGGACATCTTCCAAAATGAGCTGACACAAAACCTGCATCGGTTGAAATTGCTATTTTCATTTTTTACTCTCCTATTTTTTTGTTTCTATTTTTTTATTCCTGAATGGGCGGAAACATTAGCTTGTGAAACTGGTTTAAAACCACCAGATTTAAATTTATCGATAGCCTCTTGAACTGTACCGGTTGCCCCAGTAATCACCTCAATACCTGCTGCCTGTAATGTAGAAAAAGCGTTGGGTCCACAATTTCCGGTTAAAACTATCTTTACTTCTTTATCTGACATTATTTGACCTGATTGTATTCCTACTCCTCCCATTCCTTGGGCACCGGTATTTTCCATTGCTTCAAATTTATTGGTGTCAGTATCAAATAATATAAAATAACGACATCTACCAAATCGAGGGTCAACTTTATCCTCTAATTTTGCCCCCGTAGAAGTAATTGCTATTTTCATTTTTAGGTCCTCCTAAATAAAAATAAAATTTTATAGTACACTATAATATATTAACATAAAATTATACTTTCTTAAATTTTTTAAATGATTTTTTTTATTTATAAATCACTTGCTATCTAAGTCTTATAGTTAACATTACTTATTTGTTTTAATTAGTATAAAGTATATGGATAAAATGGGGCAGAAGCTCCACTATAATAAGGATATCCCATGCCATAGGGATTAACTCCTAAATTAGGCATCATTCCTCTCCAACCTGGAAACCAGCTTAAATTATAATAAGTATAAGGTATACCTCTTCCAAGCCAACCCCGGAAAGGAAATCTTCTTCCATAAAGTCCATAAAATCCGAATCCTCTACCAAATCCTCGTGGCATTTAAATTTCCCTCCTTATCTTTTTAATTTTTAAAACAATAATTTACTTTAATATTAATTTTTTTCTCTACTTATTTTCACAGCATCTCTTAGGGTCACTGCAAGGATTAGTCATCCCACAACAACTAGGTGCAGATGATGACTTACTGAGATAATCGTTGCGATAAAAATCCGATCCTTTGAGAATAAAATTGGCATTTTTACTAATAACTCTTCTTACCTTTCCCTGACATTGAGGACAAACCTTTATAGGCTGGTCATTTATACTTTGTCGTTTTTCAAATTTATAATTACAATTAGTACATTCATATTCATAAGTAGGCATTTTTGTATTACCTTCTTTCTTAATTATACGTCAACAATAGATACTTGGTAGAAGGACATACTTATCCTTCTACCAAGTTTTACATCCAGAACTTTATTTCTTTTCAGTTTCTTTTAATTCAGAGAGGCGTTTGTTAATTTCTTCAAGTTGCCCTTTTAAAGCTTTTGCATCTTCGGCTAACATCTCCATCTCTTGTTTAGGCTCTACCGGGGGTTGGTAAAATCCACCTCCATAGGCTGTAGGTGGAGGAGTCATGGGATAAGGGTATGCAGACCTAAATCCTCTACCGTAACCTCTGCCCATTCCTCTGCCATAACCTCTGCCCATTCCTCTGCCGAATCCTCTACCATAACCAAATCCTAAACCCAGTCTCCCTCCATAAGGATTCATAAATCCCGGCATCGGATAACCAGCACAGTACCCGGCTGCTCTTCCAGTCATGGGACCTAATCCCCCTGGTCCAGTTCCATCTCCTCTCGGCATATTTTTCATCTCCTTTCTATTTTCTTTCTTTGATATTTTTCTTATAAAGTTCTTTCTTTGTCTTTTTAAGTAGCTCTAATTTGCCCTCTACAAAACTTGTATACTCTATTATTCGACCACATTTCGTACCTATTAAATAGTAATAATAAATCGATAGCCCCTAAATTCGCTTTACCACCATTTTTGTGAACCTTTACCCCATCTTTCTGGCATAATATAAATCCTTTCTTATTGATAATGATTACCATTAACATAATATACTATATAAAATATTTTGTCAAGTATTTTTATAATTTGGTATTGCTTATTGTGTATCGCGTAAAGAGAAAGAAAAAAATTAAACTATAATGTGAAGACCTCTATTTGGCACTTACTTCTCTTACTACTTTTTCCTGAAATTTAAAATATAATCTTTTACTTTATTATCATCGTGAATTAATTCTGTATATATCTCTTTTTCAAAACTAAATCCAGTTTCTTCAATTTCTTTTTTAATTTCTTCTTTTGAAGTTACATCTGTATGGGTAGTAAGATGACTTGGATAAACTGAGATTAAAGCATTTTTTCTAGTTATTCTATAAACACCTTTATAAAGTTTTTTTCTATCATCTACAGTACTAGTATTATTCTTTCCAACTAAATGAATAACATCGTAAAGCAAAACTACATTGATAGATTCACTCTCTAAATTAATTTTTGATTCTTCTGATTTAGTATGTAGGGGTATTATATTTTTTAGACCTTTAGTCTTCGCTATTTCCATCAACTTATGCATAGATTCTATATCTTTGTCCATGGCGTATACCTTGCCTTCCTTGCTCACCACTTTTGCAGCGAGAATTGTATAATAGCCAGCCCCACAACCAAAATCCAAGACGACATCACCTTTTTTAATACCAATATCTTCAAGGAAGGCTTCACCTTCCCTGTTTAACCATTCTTTAATATCGATTTCCATATTCTTCCAACCTTAAAGTAATTTTATTTTAAATCATTCATAGTTATTACTCTTCCCACACCAACATTTATAAAATTCTCACCATATTCTTCTTTAAATAATTGTCTTAAGGTGTTTATTCTTAATTATTTTAAGTGTATTCTCCTACCTTTTCCTTTGTTGCCTCTATTGCCATGTCTCATAATAGGTCTACCTGTTTTAAAAATCCCGTCTCTTCCAAAACTACTTTTTATACCATTAATAAATCTAGTCCTAAATGATTGTCTTGTACTTGCTTCTTCCTGATTTCTATTTTCTTTAAGAATAATTGCTCCCCTGGGACAACTATTCGCTGTCTCAATAATACAATTAGCATTCTCATCCTTTATTTTTGCTTTTCCATTTAAAATTTCAAATCCTTGAGGACAAATATTCACGCAAATTCCACAACCGACACATCTATCTTTATCAATCTTTACCAATTTATTTACTCCTATTTTTTAATATATATTATCTCTTTATCGATCCCTTTTTCTTTTTCTATTTCAGATTTAATTTTATTACTACAAAATTTAACTTTATTTAGTGTTTTCTCAATATTTTTTTCTCTTGAAATAATGGGTACGAATCTCTTTTTTATTCTTATAATATTTGGTCCATACCTAAATGCTACTAAAACAAAAACATTTTCCAATAATTCAGAAACGCTTTTTGCTTTTTTAATATCACCATGTTTTTCTTCTTCCTGAGAAGAATTTTCTATTCTTTTTAAAAATCTTAAATCCTTAGTTTCTAAGTCAAAATCATAAATCAAGAAATATTTTGATGATCCAAAATGTCCATTGGTAAATTCTGTTTCATTGTCTGTTCCACATGCTAATTTTATTTTCATAATTCCTTTCGCTCTTTTTTTTTCTTTTCTGTTTCGACTATTCCTCACGACAGCTTTACCCCCTTGACTAATCTTACATAACCACAAAAAAATAGATGCTTTTCAAAATGGCTGAACCCCTCTACGGCTAATATTTTCTGCCAATTTTTTTCAACAAAATCAAAGGCATAAGGGCATTCTATGAGTTTGAAAGGGATTTTTAAATAAAAGGGCATTTTCTTTACGGAAAACTCATTGTAATCTAAAATAAAAAACTCACCATTCTTTTTTAATGCCTTAAAGGCATTTCTGATAATTTGTTTTCTAACATCCTGCGGAAATCCATGCAATACAAAGGAGATAAAAACCTTATCAAACTCATCTCTATAGGCCAAAGCTTTATCAATTCTTTGATTGATAATTTTAGCATTGGCAAAACTTGCACACCTCCTTTCAAACTGGGCAACCATCTCGCTTGAAATATCAAGTCCTATCAACTCACCTTTTACAGAAAGATATTTCATCATTAAACATGCATTCCTACCAGTGCCTGCTCCTAAATCAATAATCCTGTCGTTAGACTTAATACTCATTAACCGAATTGCTTTTTGTATAAATGAAGAATATGCACCAAAGGTTATGATGTCCATTAACGTATTATAATATTTTGCTGTCAACTTACTAATTTCAACTTTTGATTCTTGATAATAAGCACACATTGATAATTCTCCTAAATTTAGGATTTACCTATCTTTATACTTCTTGATTCTTTTAAGTTAAAACTTAAAATAAATCCAAGCAGGATAGGAATCCCGGTGATAATAAATAACATATTATAAGAGATATATTGAGCAATTAATCCTCCGATTAGAGGGAAAAGCGATACTGGAAACAATAAGGTTCCGGTAAGGCTGATGTATATGGGTCTATCCTTTGGAGAAGCTATATCTAATAGGTAATTTGTATTACCTATCGTCCTTCCTGCAATAAAAAATCCTATGATTACAAATAGAAGAAGATATAATAATTCATTTTTAAATTCAGTCATCAGTGCAACGATTGGTACCATCAAACCAGCAAATGTGCTGATTTGAATCACCTTTTTATTTCCTACAAAATCTGAAAGATGAGCCCATAAAATATTTGACAACACGCTACCGAGCATTTGAGCAGAAAGAAGTATACCGACCATTCCTAATTCAATTTGCAATACATCTTTTAAATAAAGAACATAAAATGGTAAAGCCATTCCCCCGGCTCCTACAAGGATTTCTACCATAATAAATTTTTTATAATTACTGTTTTTCTTTATAATTAGAAAAGCTTTTTTAAGAAAATCTTTAAAAGGTAATTGATTTTTATAAACTTTTTCAGTAGGTTCTTTCACGGAACCTAAAGCAATATAAGAGATACTCAAAAAAATAAAGACTAAGGAGAAAAGCAAAGCGAAATTATATGGAAATTCTATGGCATTATTTTCTAAAATATTCTTTACAATTAATCCGGAGCCGATGGCTAAAATGCCTCCCCATAATTGGCGATAGCCAAAAAATCTTCCTCTTAAATTGGATGGTAATGATTTGCCCCAGATATCAAAGAAAGGGACAGCCGCAATCCCTCCCATAAATGTATGCAGAATTAGTGTAACAAACAGAAAAAAAATGGTTAGATTCGGATATGTGTTATTAAATATATAGGTTGTGAAAGCTAGGAGTCCCCAGCTTAATGCGCGTACGGTGATAGCAAATATTAAAAGAGGTTTTTTATGAGTTTTGTTTTCAATTTTATTAGCTACCAACAATTGAGGAAACACGGAAGCTATACCACCAAGCCTACCAATCAAAGTAGACGACAGCCCTATAAGTGTTTTAGATTTAGTAAAATGATCGAGGAATATGGGAAGTATGGTATCAGGATTATAAAAAGCCTCTCCACCGAGATACAATATGCCATGAATGAGGCCCATAGTAAAATTCCATTTTATATTATTATTAGTAGTAGTAGTATTATTCAATCTAAAACTCCCTTTTCAATATTTTTTATGCATTTTTAACGACCTTATTTAATTCTTTTCGAGATTTTTCAGACAACCGTTCAATAAGATTAATTATTCAGTCAGTATCCCAGTAAGTAAAAGGTAAGCCCAATTACAATGCCAAATACTAAATTGAATAGCTTAATCAACATCGAATCTTTTACAGTGTAAGAAAGCAAAGGGAGCATTCCATGTCCATCCTGAACAATGGAGCTGGCCAGCAAAATGGAAAAAGGAATCATCCCCCTAGCATAGAGCATAACAAAAATCATATGAGGCCCAGATTCGGGAATAATCCCCATAAACACAGCAAGCAGCCCAACCCATTCCATATGCCGTTGCACAAACTCCGTTATCTTCCAATATTTAAAACCAACTTCAACAACCATAATTGCGGAAAAAGACCACAAAAAAATACTCAACAAATGCTTTTTAACAATATGTTCCCAGATATGTTCTCGTAAAAAATGCTCTGGAACTGTGGCAATAATTCCTAATGAAATAATAAATAAAATAACAAATGTAATTCGCTTCCAATCCCAGGAAGAAGGACCAAATAATCCCATAATTACTGCTACTAAAACAACAATAGCTCCGACTAATAAAAAAATACGGATACCTGATAATTTTAGGTAATTTTTGATTATGGTCTGCATATCAAAACATCTACACTCTTTAATAGAGTGGAGCTTATGTAATTGACATTCTTCGCATGTTTTGAGTTTCAATGCCATAGCTATTTTGTCAGAAAACCAACCTAAAACGATACCAAAGACAAAAAGTATAACAAATAATAGCAGTGCTTGTTTTGGAAACAGAGCAAGCATAACAAAGGCCTCATCACCTGATGTAGCTATCATGCCACCAACTAGGGCACCAAAACTGATTAGGCCATGAACATAAAAAGAAACATTTAAAAAAGCTCCCAGGCAGCCTGGAGTGGAACCGAGGAATGAAGAAATTAGATATTGTCGTTCTTTTCGTCCTTTAATGATGTTATTTATATTTCCCTTTGTAAGAACATTAAAATAATCTAGTATTAGCATCATAACAAATACAAAAAAGCTTATCATTAAAGACTGTTTTAAGATTTTAAAGATCAGTATCATATTCTAACACCTTCCAAATAATCAAATAAGGGGTTCGATAAATCGAACCCCTTCAATTCTCAAATTCTATCTTCTCGCACAATACACAAGATTACTTCTGACTTTCTCTTTCTTTGCTATACGCTAAACACTATCCACTCTACGCTGTAGGGGCGTATAGCGATACGCCCCTACTTTCTATATACTAATTCGATTACTGAATTCCCTTTTCTATTTCTTTTCGCTTTTTTCTAATTCTGTAATGCGTTTGTTAATTTCTTCAAGTTGTTCTTTTAGAGCTTTTGCTTCTCCAGCTAACATCTCCATCTCTTGTTTAGGCTCTACTGGTGGTTGGTAAAATCCACCTCCATAGGCTGTAAGTGGAGGAGTCGTGGGATAGGGGTATGCAGGCCAAAATCCTCTAGCATAACCTCTACCATAACCAAAGCCTAATCCCGATCTACCCCCATAAGGGTTCATATATCCTGGTACCGAATAACCAGCGCAGTATCCGGCTGCTCTTCCGGTCATAGGACCTAATCCCCCTGGACCAGTTCCATCTCCTCTTGGCATATCTTTCATCTCCTTTCTATTTTTGTTTTTTAAAATAATATATAATGATAATCATTTTCAATAAAATATACTAAAAAAATTTATCTATTTTTCTTTATCTGAACATTCATCACATAATCCATAAAATTGAACTGCATGATTTTTTATTTCAAAATTATATTTTTTAGAAAGTTCTTTCTCTGTTTTTTTTAGTAATTCTAATTCCTCATCTACAAAATCTGTATAATCGATTATTCGGCCACATTTAGTACATATTAAATGGTGATGATGTGATGCTTCCTTACCATGAGCCAACTCATATCTTGCTCGCCCATCACCAAAATCAAATTTAAAGACCAAGTCCATATTAATCAATAGCTCTAATGTTCGGTAAACAGTGGTAAGGCCGATAGCCGGATAAATATTATGTACTTTTAAATATATATCTTCTGCACTTAGATGTTCTTTTGACTCATCCAGGACCTGTAAAATGACTTGTCGCGGGATAGTAATTCTATAACCACACCCTCTAAATTCACCGTGCCACCACTTTGCTGGTCCTTTACCCCATCTTCCTGGCATAATATTAGTCCTTTATTATTGATAATGATTACCATTAACATAATATACTATATAAACTATTTTGTCAAATATAACTCTTTTCTAGTCTGTGTCAAGAACTTATTGGGTTAAATCCACTTTTTAATCAGCTTTACTTTTTTCTACTTTTCGGAAATTCAACAATTCACCTCTTTCTATACTTTTTTCGTGAACAATTTTCCTAGAATATTTACTTTCCAGATTGAAACCTTTATTTTTCATTTCATTTTTAAAATATTTTAAACTACTTGAATCAATATGAGTTGGATAAACCGAAATTAAAGCATCTAACTTAGCAACCCTGTAAACTTCTTGCAATAATTTTGATAGTTTACTCTCGGATGGTCTAAAATACCAAAAAATATCATAGAGAAGAACAACATCAACAGAACTATCCGGTAAGGGAATTCTTAATTCTACATCCTCTTGTATTATCTCTACATTTTGTAACCTACCTAAACTAACTCCTTGTTTTAAATCATTTAATTCTCCATTACTAACATCCACTGCATATACTAACCCTTCTTTTCCAACCAACTGAGCAGCAGGAATGGTATAAGTCCCTGCTCCGCAACAACAATCCAAAATTGTTTGGCCCTTTTCAATCCCTATTCCTTTCAAAACTTCCACGGCATATTTCTCTAATTGTTTCCCAATATACATTGGTTTTACCTCCAAACTTGAATAAGCCTGTTAATTTTAATTATTTCAATAAGGGTCTTTTTTCTTTTATATCTCCAGCGCACCATCGCCAGCTTACCTTTTACCTAATAGGACATGATCCATTAGAACATGTTTCATCTCCTACATCAATTTCTGTTTCTTCCTTTTCGTATTTTGAGATAAGCGAAGGAATAAAAGGTAACATTTCTTTTATTCTCTTCTCATATTCTTTTTTTGTTATCCCCTCATAAGGCATTTGAGGATAAAAACTATTATCTAAAGAGACAAAACTTACTGCTACTACTTCATCCCAATTATTCCATAACCATTCTTCTACTTCTTCCCATTCATGGTTTTGCACGTGAACAGTAATAGAAGTATTATGATCTGTATATTCTTTTTGGAAAGTACGATAAATTTCTAATTGTTCTATAGCGGAAACATCTTTTTTAGTTTTTCCTTCCGGAGCGCAACAAGGAAAAGAGATTACCTTTGTTTGGCAATTTTCCTCAGTCTGTCCATTCTCCGGTTTTATATCATATCCTAATTCTTCACAAACCTTAAGTAAGGGGTCATTAGCATTAATACGAACCCTCCTGATAAAATAAGGAGAATGAGAATGATGTACTCCACTGGAAACGGTTGGTAATTGGGAAAGAGTACCTTCCGGTTTCACTGTGGTCATAAGCAAAGGAGGTTCAACTCCTAACTTTTGTGCATAGGACTCTGCTTCTTGATGAACAATATCTCTTAATTTTTTCCGTAATTCTGATTCTGTTTCTTTGGTTATTTTAGTAGCATTTACCATATCCTGCCATCCGGTCAAACTACAACCGACCAATCTGTCTCTTTTTTGCTTTATATCCCATTGATCCAACTCCAAATCTAAAAAAGTCATTCGAAATCCTGCGCGTAAAGAAAGTCGTTGAGCTTCAAATAGTCTTTTTTCATCTAATCTACCGTCTTGTAGAAAGCCCAATACATTTACTGTAGTCAAATTACACATTTGGTCTCTATCAAGCAGCACCTCCATACAGGGATTAGCTCCTTGCAAATTAGGTCTTCTTTTAGCGGCTGCTTCTGCATTCATAAAACCAGGCTCGCCACTATATTTCATTTGCTTTACATGCCAGGAAAGTTGTTCCCGAGTTGGTTTAGAAGTATAAAAAATACTATTATTACTCATTTCCCGATAAGCAATAGCTTCGTTCTTTATCCATTTACCATCCACTTGTTCATAGAGATTATTCTTAGCATTTAAAATTCCTTGGTCATCTTTATCGAATAACACCACTTCACTGGTTCGCCTGACTCCTCCTACTACTACATTTTGGCCAATGATATTAGCTATATCCAGAGAATCTATCGGCCGCAATTTTTTTAAATTACCATAACAATTTATTTTCATTATTTTATCGATTTTAGAAA
>Ga0268276_1003456_pt1 | contig 12251 bp, 15 predicted proteins | sample saktaG_4_FD_190145 | JGI IMG/M metagenome (GOLD analysis project Ga0268276, IMG submission 190145) | Saline water microbial communities from Sakinaw Lake, British Columbia, Canada - sak_2010_1_5_45m | ecosystem: Environmental > Aquatic > Non-marine Saline and Alkaline > Saline ...
CGTCTCCTTGACCATCTCATCAAGGTGCTTGAAGGGGTCGATGTTCACCCGTGCCTCCTCCATCGCCATCTCGATCCGGTGGGGCGGGTGGGGGTGCCCGGTCTGGGGATTGATGGCATTGCGGGCAATGAAAGTGATGACCTGACGGCGCTTCTCCTCGATCATGTGCCGTCGCTGTTCAGCGGTCAGGTGGATCTCGCCCTTCTCGATGATCCGGTGTGCGACCGCGGGAAAATCGGTGGTGTGGAAGACCTTGGTGAGCGACTCGTCGGATGCCCGCGTGCCCCGCGACGCATTGGAAAAGACATCCAGGGCGGCAACAACATCTTCGATATCCACTTTTAAGCCCTGGCGTACCTTTGCAGCCTGGTCCGGGTCAACGAGGAGCTCAAAACGCTCCCCGTAACTATCGAGTCGTGCAAGCACTGACTTTTCCAGCGGGATCATATCCAATCACTGCTTGAACTGTTCAACAAACCCTGCGACTTCCTCTTTGGTCATCTTGCGGAACACGGCCTTTTCCTTTCCGATGACCCCGATCTCGACCGTATCGACATCGAATTTGCCTTCGGTCGCGGAGTGCAGTGCTTTGAGGCCAAGGAGGATGACGTCCTTGACTTCCATGTCCGGCGTATACTCTTCTTCAAAGACCTTCATCGCAGCAGGCCTTCCGATCCCGATGCCGGTCGCCCGGTACTCGAGCAGGGTGCCGGAGGGGTCAGTCTCGAAAAGCCGGCACTCGCCATCACTCACGCCGGCGATCAGGAGCGCTGTCCCGTACGGGCGGATGCCGCCGTACTGGGTGAGCGTCTGCATGTGGTCGCAGAGTTTCTTTGCGAGCGTCTCGACCCCAATCTGTTCATTGTAGGAGACACGGTTGATCTGGCACTCGACCCGGGCACGGTCGACAAGCGCCCGGGCATCACCGACAAGGCCCGATGATGCGACACCGATGTGCTCATCGATCTTGAAAATTTTTTCAATGGACGAGGGTTCGAGCAGTTTACTGCTCACGCGCTTGTCCACGATAAGAACCACGCCGTCCTTTGCCTTGATCCCGACTGCGGTCGTTCCACGCTTGACCGCCTCCCTCGCGTACTCTACCTGGTAGAGCCTGCCATCGGGTGAAAAAACCGTGATCGCCCGATCATATCCCATCTGGTATTGTGGTTGCATTATGAATCCTCCAAATCCTCTCTTGTCAAAAAGAATCGTGTTGTATTTTTAAATCCCTTTTCAATCACATCAATCTTCTGACCTGCACACCAGCAGACCGGACATGTTATCCCGTCAATCGTGCATTCTGCCGGCACACCCGGTACCGGCGCTGGTTCCTGCAATGCTGCAATGCGCTCCCGCAGGCTCTCAATTGTCCCCGATGCGGCAAGCGTGCGCAGCGCTATCCGTCTCCCCCCGCAGGAAATAACCGTAGAAAGCGCTATCGCAAGCTCCCGTTCAGTTCCCCTCCGGCAGCGCACGATCGCATATTCCCCTTCAACCGCGATCACTGCCACATGTATCAGGGCACCGGCTGCATCACCCCAGAGGGATGTCACGGCTTCGTGGACCGCATAGTACAGTTCTTTTGGATCGGGAGCGGTGCCGTGAGGATCAATACGGGTAAGCACATACCTGCGTTTCTCCCGGAGTGTCGGGGGGCGCGGTTTCATTGTATCACCCGGACAGCAGATTGTGGTGACCGTATCCTTCCCAGATTGGAAAGCGCCTGTTCCACATCAGGTATGTCCAACCCTATAATCGATGCAAGCCCGGAAAATTCACGCACGGATCTCATGTCCAGCACCGACCGTGCGTGTGACGAGATTACAAGAGGGAATTCAAACCGGCGGTGCAGGAGCAGGATATCATGGTACCGGTCCAGCGCCTTCTGGCGTGACACCCCGCGTCCATGGACGACGGGAGCAAGGCTGATATCGATCGCAATACCGTTGTCTGCCGCCATCTTTGATGTCACGTGGTCGAACGCGTGCCGGTCGGTCCGGTGGATCCCGCAGAGTACCTCGACCCCCCGTATACCGAGCACCATGCGGTTCCTCCCGTTGTCGCCTGCCAGCACTGAAACAACAGCCCCTGTCTCCCTGCCGCGCTTCACTTCACGGGAAACTTCCTGTGCGGGCGCCTCACCGATCACCACGCCGGGCTCCACGGTCACCCCGAAATGTTCGCACCGTGGGGTATTGGCCGCAACAAGGCTGTCAAAACCAAGCTCGTGCGCAACGAGTGCCATGCGCTTCACCGAAGAGTCTCCCAGAGGGCGGGGATAAACGCAGAAGTCGGTGATCTTCATGCAGAGATGTTGCTTAAAAAAGGGATAAGATTATTTGCCCTGGTTTGCATGGGAGCGGATGGAGGGGCGGGTTTTCTCCGTCCCGAAACCCCGGGTGCCCATACCGCGGCCCTTTCGTCCTGCCGAGGTCTTGCCGCGTTCGGCCCGCCCGCGGTGGGTTGTATCCCCGATCCATGCAAGCTTACGGTCGCTTTTTATTGCAGGGTGGTGCCCGTCCACGAGAATAACCTCGTAATACTTGAGCTTGCCGTCCTGGCCAACCCAGTAGGAGTTGAGCACTTCCATGTTCGGGAACCTGCGGGACGCGCGCTCTTCCGCAATGCGCTGGAGGCTCTTTGCGGGCGTAAGCCGGTTCTTGCCCATACGGGCGGAGCGGCGTGCGCGGACGTATCGCGAGCGCCGGCGCCCTCCTCTTCGTACTTTCACGCGCGCGACGGCGATGCCCTGTTTTGCGCGGTACCCGAGCGCCCGTGCGCGATCGATCCGGGTCGGGTGTTCGACACGGACAACACTCCCTTCACGGCGCCAGACCTGCATCCGGTCCCAGAGAAGGGCTTCCACTTCACTCTTGTCAGGCCGTTTCCACGCCTCCCTGACATAGGCATACATTGATTTGACCATCTGATATCACCTGTAAGGTTCGGCTTGTTTCCAAGCCACATTCCTTTTTTACGGGACGTATCCCGTGTTCCTTAATAGTATGACGGGCGGGTTATAAAAGTGCTCGTGTAGCCCGCATTCTTACGTACCCTTGCGTTTTTCAATGACGCGGATCCCGTCGATGCGTGTGACAGGGTACTGCCCGTCTTTATCCTTCTCTGCCGACTTTACCATGTCCCAGATGGTGAGCAATGCCACGGACACCCCGGTGATCGCTTCCATCTCGACGCCGGTCTTTCCTGTTGACTTCACCCGCACCGTTGCCTCAATGAACCTGTCCCCCTCAACAAAATCAACCGTGATCGCACCGATGGGAATCGTATGGCACATGGGGATGATGCGGGGCGTGTCCTTGACGGCAATCGTCGCCGCCACCCGTGCAGTGGCGAGCACGTTGCCTTTCACGACATTCCCTTCGTGAATTGCACGGAGCGTTTCGTCCCGCAGGTAAATCTTACCGGTTGCAACCGCCTCGCGCACGACATCATCCTTTGCCGTTACGTCCACCATCTGCGCACGGTCGTTTTTGATATGCGTGAATTCAGCCATGGATCTTTCACTCCCGGAACAGTTCTGATGGGATCCGGTCCACCAGATCTGAAGCGAGCATCCCCCCGCCCCGCTCCGTCTCTACTGCCATACCTGCCTTGCCGTTCACGTATGCAGCAATGCATGCTGCTTCGAATGCGGGGATCTGGCAGAGCAGGGCACCTGCCACGCCGGCAAGTACATCTCCCGTTCCCCCGACAGTCATTGCAGGACAGCCGGTGAGGTTGAACCGGACCCTCCCGCCATCGGTGATCACGTCAACCGGCCCCTTGAGAAGGAGCGTTCCCGGAATTTTTGCAGCCTTTGCCAACTGCGCACGGGCAATCGGGTCTGCGGCAACGGTTGTCCCGGTAATCCGGGTGAACTCCCCGGCATGCGGGGTATAGACAGTCTCTTCCAGTGCCACGGGCAGCGGGAGCCGCAGGGCATCGGCATCAAAGACCGCTTTTTTGCAGTGGGGAGCAATCGCACAGACAACATCATGGCTGTCGGCACCAAGCCCGTTGCCACAGACAACAACGTCTGCATTCTGCACAAGCGCAATGAGCTGTTCGATATGTTCGCTGCCGATCTTTTTGGCGCCGATCGGTTCGTATATCAGGTCGGGGATCGGCTCAAAGACCGGCGATGCGATCCGGACGATGTCGGCTCCTGCCCGCAATGCACCCAGTCCGGCAAGGTAGGGGGCGCCCTGGTATGGCCCGCCGCCGATGACGAGCACCTTCCCGCCCGCCCCCTTGCGGGCATCGTTCCGGCGCCGCGGCAGGAGCGTAAGATCCCCGGGCCCGACACAGCATTCCGCTTCCACCGGTATGCCGATGTCGCTCACCAGCGACCCCCCGACTTTGGGACGGTGGAACGCACAGATTATGTCAGAACGCATGCCGGGAGTCGGGATATCGGCAGCGATGACCGTTGCCTGTGCAGCATTGGCAGATTCAACACATGCGGCGAGTGGTTCCTGCAGGGTGCCGGATGCGCCGGTGCCAAGCAGGGCATCGATGATCACATCCGCGTTATCAAATAACTGTTTCCGGTTCAGGACATCATCGCGGCACTGCACCGGGTACAGCCCAGTCCTGCAGTGGGTAAGTGCCTTCAACTGGTGTTCACATGATGGGGATCGCCCACGTGCGTCCAGATAACAGACATCCGTATCAACGTCGTGCTGGAGGTGGCGTGCCGCCACCATCCCGTCCCCCCCGTTGTTGCCCTTCCCGCAGAGGATAAGGATACGGGCGGGATGAAGCGTTCGAGCACACTCCGCAAGCGCCCTGCCTGCGCTCTCCATGAGCTGCAGTTCGGTCACTCCCAGTGCGACCGCATTTTTATCTACTGCCCGCATCCTTGCGGGATTGATGATCCCCTTCTCAAGGAATGCTTCGATACCGTCACGCCACATGCCAGTACAATTCATGTGTAAGAAGTCCCTATTAATATGCAGGATGGGCTTTTGTGATGATGTAAAAGCAGCTGCCGAGACGATTGCAGCCGCAGACGACATAACCATCATCTCCCACATCGATGCCGATGGCATTGCGAGCGAGGCGATACTCTCGCAGGCAGTTGCCCGTGCCGGCATCCTTCATAAGTCAGTCTTTGTCCGGCAGCTGGAACCGCTCACCATGCCGCAGGTGCCGGTCGACACGTCATATAAGATCTTCACTGACCTTGGTGCAGGGCAGCAGAACCTCCTTTTTGAGCGCGGTTTTTCTGAGGACGAGATCCTGATCGTTGACCACCATGTCAGCCAGCCCTGTTCTCGCCAGTACCGGCAGGTGAACTGCCTGTCCGGTGGTCACGGCAAAATGAGTGCGGCCGGTGTTGCGTACCTGATCGTAAAGGCGATGGATACAGCAAATACCGATCTTGCCAAGCTTGCGGTCATCGGCAATGTCGGGGATATGATGGCACGGGAGACCTGCGGTCTCGTAGGGCTGGTACGCGACGTGATCGTCGAGGACGGCATGCGACACGGGAATACCGAGGTGCGGAAAAAGGACCTCAACTGCTACGGCACCGCAACGCGCCCGCTCTACCTGTCGCTTGCCTATAATGACGATCCGTTCATAAAAGGGATCAGCAACAACCCTGAAGGCGCAAAACAGTTCCTGCGCCGGCTCGGGGTCCACCAGCAGACACCTGACGGGAGATGGCTTGTCTGGGAGGAATACCCGGTGGAGGACCGGCGGGCGATCATCTCCGCACTTACAGAGCAGCTGATAGCAAATGGCGAACCGGTGGACCGGCTCCAAGCCGAGACCTACCATTTCCCCGATGAACCCGCCCGCACCCCGCTGCGCAACGCACAGGAATACGCAACGCTCCTAAACGCCTGCGGCAGGTGGGCGCGCCCGAAGGTGGGGGGAGCGATCCTGCGGGGTGACCGTGGCAGCGCGTACCGTGAGGCAGAGCACATGCTCACCAACCACCGTGCCATCATCCGCGACCTGCTGGGGTATATCCTCGATACCGGTGTGACCGAACTCGAATGTGTCCAGTATATCCATGTCGGGGCACGATACCCGGATACTATCGTGGGTATCGGTGCAGGAATGGCGCTGTCCAAACTGAACAGTACGAAACCGATCCTGATCATGTGCTCCCTGCCGGAAGACCAGAACCTGACAAAGGTATCCATGCGGACAACCGAACGGGTTGTGAAGCGCGGCATCGATCTCCAGCAGGCGATCAGCGATGCGTCCGCAGAATATGGCGGCGGAGGCGGTGGACATAAGATTGCAGCAGGAGCATTTATTCCAAGAACTGCAGAACAGGAGTTTGTTACCCGTGTCAACAAAATACTCAAAGAACAGTATGGTGCGGCGGGTCCAGACCATCGCTGACTTCCAGTTCGGGGGCCTCTCCGGCACCGGCCTTTTTCCGGAGAGTTGCGAATTTATCCTCTCGACCACAGGGCGCATCCGCCAGATCACATGTGATGGCAAACGTCTCGCAACAGTCCGTGCGAAGGATGGCAGGTTGACGCTGGGAATCGGAGGAGCCCGACGCCTGCACGCGGTCCTTGTGCCACCGCAGTACCGCGTGGTCATCCGGGACGATGTGGCAGAGTTTGTGGCACAGGGGAAGAATGCCTTTGCAAAGCATGTTGTTGCGGCGGACCCTGCGATCCGAGCCGGTGACGAAGTGCTGGTAGTTGCAGGGGAGGACCGGCTGGTTGCGTGCGGGACTGCGATGCTTTCCGGTGAGGAGATGCTGGCATTTAATTACGGTAGAGCGGTAACAGTACGGCAGGGGAGTAATTAAGCAATGCTACCAGGAAATGTGAACCCGCGCCAGATGAAGGCGATGATGAAGAAGCTTGGTATGAATGTCGAGCCGATCGAGGACGTGCAGGAGATCGTGATCAAGACCCCAAAGGGCAATTACGTCTTTGATGCGGCTGAAGTGACGGCGATGACCATGCAGGGCGTCACCACGTACCAGATTGTCGGGCAGCCGCGCTTTGTGGAACCTGCGCTCGAGATTCCTAAAGAAGATATCACCATGGTCGCGTCACAGGCGGGCGTACCTGAAGATGCGGCAAAAGGCGCCCTTGTTGCGACACACGGCGACATTGCCGAAGCCATCCTGTGTCTTAAGAAAACATGATTGAACCAGATGACCGTGTCCTGCTTGTAGGAGAGGGGCGGGAATACTACGTGCGGGCAGGAAAAGGGATGTTCTCGACGGACAAGGGGCAGGTCGACCTCGCGCTCCTTGCCGGCATGTCAGCAGGGGAGATCATTACCAGCCATACCGGTGCGCAGTTTACCGTCCGTATTCCCCGGCCAACAGACTTTTTCACCCATGCAAAACGTTCCGGCGCACCCATGCTCCCCAAAGATATCGGGCTTGTCATTGCCTGCACCGGCATGAACAGGAACGATACGGTGCTCGATGCAGGGACAGGCAGCGGGATTGCTGCGATCTATTTTGGGGGAATCGCAAGAAGCGTGAAGACCTACGAGATCCGCCCCGAGTTTTCAGCGCTCGCACGGAAGAATATCGCCGAAGCGAAACTCTATAATGTCGAGGCGGTTGCGGCAGACTTTCTTGCTGCTGATGGAACATTCGATGTTGTGCATCTCGACATGCAGGTCCAGCCGGAGCATATAGCGCACGCATACAGCTTCCTGCGATCGGGCGGGTATCTTGCCTGTTACACGCCGTTTCTTGAACAGATGGCAATTGTTATGGATGCCGCGTCAGACAAATTTTCCGAAGTCCACACCCACGAGTTGATCGAACGCGAAATGACACGGTCAAAGCGCGGGACGCGGCCTTCGACCTCCGTGTGTCATTCAGGGTATGTGACGATTGCGAGGAAGTGAGTGTGCGTCAGACACCTGTTTTCTGGTGTTCAATGTTAGATTTTGTGAGAATTTTCAGATACCCGAACCTGAAAAACTATAACAACCGCTGATACATTCATCTATATCAGGAGATGGATCCATGCCGCACGTCCGCCAATTACGGAAAACCCGAACGCTGGACGAAATACAGGAAGAACTCAAAAAACACATGCCGGAGCTTCGGGAACGGTACGGGATAAATTACCTTGGAATTTTCGGATCATTTGTCCGCGGCGAACAAAAACCGACAAGCGATGTTGACCTTCTGGTTGAATTCGACCGTCCGGGAACTCTTCTGGATTTCATCCACCTCCAGAATGTCCTGGAAGATCTCCTTCACGTAAGAGTCGACCTTGTAGAGAGAAGCGGGTTGAAACCGGCTATACGGCCGTTCGTGCTTGCAGAAGTCGTGCCGGTATGAATCGCAGGAAGGAGGAGCGCGGAACAAGCGAATACCTCGCCGACATGCGCGATGCGATCCGGGCTGCCAGGGAATTCTCGCGGGACATTACGTTCGAGCAGTTCCGTAAGAACAAGGAGAAACAGTTCGCCATCATCCATGCTCTCGAAATCATCGGGGAGGCCGCGAAACAGATCCCGGAGCACGTCCGCGGGGAATATCCCGATATTCCATGGCGTGACATTGCGGGGATGAGGGACAGGCTTATTCATGGGTACTTTGCCATTAACCTCGAACGGTTGTGGAATACGGTCCAAAAGGATCTCCCCACGTTGGAAGAGCAGATTGGATAGGATCCAGACAGGGGCAGCATACCGGGTACGATCATTCCTGAAACCCGGCGGGTATCTTGCCTGCTACACGCCATTTTTGGAACAGATGGGGGCGGTCGCTGACTGTGCACAGGAGCGGTTCTCCGAAGTGCATACCCACGAGTTGATCGAGCGGGAGATGACACGGTCAAAGCGCGGGACGAGGCCTTCCACTTCGGTTTGCCATTCGGGTTATGTGACGATCGCGAGGAAATAATCATTTTTTTTTAAAACACACTGTCAACTGTGTAAATAAAAAAAATTTAAGCATAATATTTTTCAAAAAACGATATAGCAAATCAAACTTATCAAAGCAAACACTAAGGTAGTGTCTCTATATTGCTGTAAATTCAGCACAACCTGTATCCGGAGAGATCATCTCACTCTTCACAGATAAATACCGGTTACCCGTAATCCATTCCTCGTTAATATCGATAAGGATCGAACCGGCGAGTCTGAACAAAGAAGCATCATTCGGGAAGGCCCCGATCTTTCTGCTTCGGCGTTTGAGTTCTTTATGAACCCGTTCCAGGAGATTGGTAGTCCGGATCTTTTTCCAGAACTCCGGAGGAAATGACCGATAATTCATCAACCCGAGGTGGAACCGGTGAATAGTATCAGCTGCACGAGAGAGACCCCGTTCATCGAGTTGAACTGCGTATTCCTGCAGTCTACCGGAATCACTCAGGCATTCTTTCAGGGTTTCTGCAATCTCCTTATGATGTTTCCGAGGGACTTTTCTGAGAACTGCCCGGATGAAGTGAACATGACACATCTGCCAGGAGGAACCTGGGAACATTTTCCCGGCAGCAGATTGGATCCCGGTATGGCTGTCAGAGATGATGAGATCCACCTTGGAGAGGCCTCTCTCCTTCAGGTCCGAGAATATTCCTTCCCACGTAAGTTCATGTTCTGCGTCTGCGACTCTTGCACCCAGGATCTCCCGGTATCCATCGGTTCTTACGCCCACAACTACGAGAAGAGCTTTGTTGACGTACTTGACTCCGTCTCTCACTTTGAAGTACGATGCATCGACGTAGAGATACGGAATGTGGGAGTCGATGGTTCTTTCCATAAACTCCGTTACCTTCACATCGAGTTCCCGTGCCACTTTCGAGACGTATGACGCTGAGATCTGGTTGACGCCCAGGTGTGAGATTACATTCTCAACATTTCGAGTCGATACTCCCTGTAGGTACGATTCGATGATCACATTCACGAGGGCTTTCTCGGTCCGGGAATATCGTTCGAAGACTTTTGTTTCAAACGGGATCTGTCGTAATTGCGGTTTCTGGAGACTGAGTTCTCCGAATCGGGTCTTGAGGGATCTGGACCGGTAGCCATTCCGATGGGCTCTCCTTGAACTCGATCTCGCGTGTCTCAGTACTCCTGCCTGCTGAGCTACTTCCTCATTCATCACATCGTTGAGGAACCATGTGATGAGTTGTTGCATTCCCTTCTCGTTATCGGTAAGGTAATTTAGTACTATGTCTCTTAGATTCATTGCCCTGTTCCTCTTTGTTTCCAATTCACTGTTGGATACAGGGCATCTTCACCTTTTACAGCACTTCGTGTACACTACCCTGATTTTTAGTTAAAATTTGGAGCCCCCTCCCCCCACCAAAAAAAGTGGTGCGACCCCCTTCATCAAAAAATTCTTACTGAATGTGAATTTAAGAAGTAAAATTCCTGCAGTATCCCACAATAATCGGAAGGGGCTTGAGGGGGTAGCATGGGTACAATTATTATTGAAGCGCCCGTGCATTGAAGTCGTAAGGCTTAGTAACTATCCGTCCTGACCCTTTGATCACGACAGAGAAATGGAATTATCGGCATCAGCCAGCAGAACCGGGACCATGCGCCGCCCACACGCTTTGTACCCATGCGACCCCCCACCACCCCCGTTCAACCGACCACCAAGAATTTAGCGCTCCTGCTCATTCCCGTACATAGAATATCAGGAGACCTCCTGCAGATCCCGTGGTTCCCCCTCCCTGCAGGATGCCTGAGAGCAGGAGTTGCCATGACCCATTTCCGCAAGAGACCCGGAACCAGCAGTGCCGTGCGAACGCTGAAAGATCCTTTCCCGGACATCGGGAAGTTTTCCTCGGTAGTCCGGATGCTCATCATCAAAAACCCGCTCGGGTGCACCGCATACCATGCCAGAAAGCGGGTCTTCCCGCCGGTGATGCCGGTGCGGGAGCGGTACACGGCAAAGTTCGTTTACCATGACGGGAACGGGAAGCAGGTGGGCACCAGCTCGGAAGTGTACGACTCGGTTGAAGGGTACGAGACCGGCAGCGCATCCATGATCACCAACATGGCCAACATCGCCGCCCACCGCGGGAAGGTCTCCCACATCCGGGAGGCTGACCTCTTCTCTGTTACCCTGAAGTGTCACGACCCTGCACATGGATTCTATTTCGTGAGCCTGGCCCGCGACCGGATCACGGTTGCGTCCTATGCCGACAACGCGATCCGAAGGCGGGTGGAGGAGTGGGCAGACAGCGTGCTGGACCTACGTTGAGGAAGGAAAAGAGGAAGGAAAAGAGGAAGGAAAAGAGGAAGGAAAAGAGGAAGGAAACGGGATGAATGGGGGAGGCGTACCCCCCGTTTCTCTCACTTTTTCTTAGAGAGCGCCACACTCCGCCCGATCTTCTTCTTCACCGTATCCCACGTTTTCGTCGTGAGGAAACTCTCTTCCATGTACCCGATCACCTTTAAAAACCGCTTCATCGGGAACGCCATGGTCAGGACATCCACGGGCACGCACGGCCGTGCGGACGGGTCGAACATGCCCAGAACGACTTTCGGGTCGTTCTTCTGCTGCTCGAGCCACGGGTAATAGATGATGGAGCTGCACCCCGATCCCATGGGGCAGATGACCCCGTTCGGGTCGGACTGGTCGAAGTTCGCAAGCGTAAAAAGCCCGCTCATGACTTCGGGGCGGGCAAAGAAGATCACGACTTCGGGGTTATCCTTCTCATCGAGCTTGTCCCACCTCGTAAAGACGAGATCCTTTCCCTGCGAGGGAAATGCAGGGATGAGCCGTTCCCAGGCATCGACCAGTTCCGGCGTTCGTTTGTACCTCTCCCCTTCGACAACGCCCGGCTTCCCGTGCGAGAGAAAATACCGGAAGTTCGGCGGGCGCTTATCGGAATATCCCGTGTACATGAGCCCGCCCCCGCAGGTGATCGAGCGGGCGTCGAAGGCAAGAGTCGTCCCGTTCCGGGCCCGGCCGATCTGGCAGACAAGGCAGCGCCAGCCATCCGGTGGCGGGACTTTTTCGGAAGAGCCGGATTCTTTCCGGAATTCCAGCGTTATGGGGAGGCCTGCACCCGGGAAGTACTGCTGCCAGAGGGCAGTGAAACGGTCGCGGATCGTTATGTCCATGCAAGGTAATGCATATCCCGGAATATAAGGGAATCCGAAAAAGACCAACAGAACCGTGCACTTAAAAATTGAGGAGGGATTAAACTTTCACGATCGCGTGGCTGTTCTTGTCGCCCCGCCCGATTCCCTTGTACACGAACCCGCACTGTATGAATGCATCAGGATCGATCATATTGCGCCCGTCCACGATCACGGGATGGGATTTTCCTGACAGG